>Ga0079223_10000213_pt1 | contig 25787 bp, 25 predicted proteins | sample Stecom2011_FD_75072 | JGI IMG/M metagenome (GOLD analysis project Ga0079223, IMG submission 75072) | Agricultural soil microbial communities from Utah to study Nitrogen management - Steer compost 2011 | ecosystem: Environmental > Terrestrial > Soil > Agricultural land | place: USA: Utah...
CATGATTTTTATCAAAAAACGAAAAATGTAAAAGGTGATAGTAAAAGCACGCTTTCTTTTTTAAGATAGAAAACAAAACTAATCTGAAACAGGATTATTCATTTACATATTTCTTCCAAGCCTCGTACACCAGTTCGCTTTCGTAGCCTTTTCGGAGTAGGAAATCACAGAATTTCTTTTTCTTTTTTAGAGAATTTTTCTCGGGGATAGAATGCCAAGCTCGGTCTGAAAGTTCTGTAAATGTGTTCTGATACATTTCATCAGAGATTTCTTCCAATGCTTTTTTAATATTATAGGCTGAGATATTTCTAAATTTAAGTTCATTTATAATTCGGATTTTGCCATACTTTTTAATAGAGTGCTTACCTCGAGCAAAACTTCGAGCAAAACGCTCTTCGTTTAAAAAATCATGTTCAATCAAATGAACGACAACTTCATCTATCTCTTCTTTGGTAGCCCTCAAATCGTAGAGTTTTTGAACAACTTCTTTATGAGAGCGTTCTTGATAAGCACAATATCGTTCTGCTTTTTGTTTGAGTTCCGACAAAGAAAAATTTTGAAAGTCCATACAGACAAAAGTAATTCATTTTTTTATATTCATATTTGTAATCAACCTATCCAAATAAGATAACTCTGAATTAACATATTATATTCTTGTTTTGAGTATAATGTTGTTTTTATAAAAAGGTTTATTACTTTTGGGAGGTTAAAACCCCTACATCTATCTCTAAATACAATGCTAAACGAAATCCTAACAGCCATTTATCTCGGAACTTTATTGAGTTTTTTGATAGGTCCTGTTTTTTTTGTACTCCTTGAAACAAGTGCTACCAAAGGATTTCGAGCAGCATTTATGTTTAACACAGGCGTAATAACAGCTGATATTCTATTTATTCTAGTAGCTTATTTTAGTAGCTATCGACTTATCGAAAACATCCAAGACGAACCCGCACTTTTTATTTTTGGAGGTTTGATTATGTTTACTTACGGAATAGTTTCGTATGTTAAACTCCGAAATAATAAAATAGACAACGTAGTAGTAGATTTGGCTAAAAAAAACTATTTGGTCTTAATGGGAAAAGGATTTTTATTGAATTTTATCAACATCGGAGTTCTTGGTTTTTGGTTGATGATTCTCATTATCATAGGACCTAAAATGGAAATGAATCCAAATAGAATATTTACTTTTTTTGCAGTTATTTTAGCAACCTACCTCACAGTTGATGTCGGTAAAATACTGTTAGCCAAAAGACTAAAAAGCAAATTAACTATTGCAAACATAACCAAAGTCAAAAAAATAACAAGTATTATTTTAATGGTTTTTGGGATAGCTATCATGCTACAAGGTTGGTTTCCTTCCGAACAAAAAGTAGTGAAAAGTGCACTAGAAAAGATGGAAAACAGAGTGAGATAATGTCTAATCTACCTATGATTACACACCGTTATTAGGCAAAATCTCTCTGTCTTTTAGCTTCAAAAACAAGAATCGAAGCTGCAACCGACACATTCATCGAATCGATTTCTCCCTGCATCGGAATGATAATATTCCCGTCAGATTTTTCTCTAAATTCATCGGTAACACCTGTTGCCTCTGCTCCTACAACAATTGCGGTAGGTTCAGTATAGTTTTTAGTATAATAAGGCACAGCATCCTGAAGAGTAGCACAATATATACTGATTTTTTTTTCACGTAAAAACGAGATGATTTCTTGCTTTGTTCCAACCGCAATAGCATTGGTAAATATACCGCCTACACTCGAACGTATAATATTCGGATTGTAGATATCTGATTTTGGGTCAGCCACCAATACAGCATCTAAGTTTGCTGCATCAGCTGTTCGAAGAATGGCTCCCAGGTTACCTGGTTTTTCTAAACTTTCTGCTACTAATACCAACGGATTGTCTGGCAATTTCAGGTGTTGTAATTCAAGTGTTTTTGCTTCTGCTACTGCTAAAACGCCTTCGGTGGTATCTCGATAAGCAAGTTTTTTATAAATCTCAGAAGAGATTTCTATATATTCAACTCCCATAGCAACAGTTTTTTTAACCTTTTCTTCCGAAATGATCTCAGGCAAAAACAAGACTGTATGTAATTTATAACCTCCTTTAAGGGCAAGAGAAATCTCGCGAATTCCCTCTATCAAAAATGTTCGGGTCTGTTTACGAACTTTCGATTTGGTTTGTAACTGAACCAAATGTTTAATCAAAGGGTTTTGATGGCTTTCTATTTTTTTCAAAGCAGAAGATTTGATAGGCAAAGATATAATTTATAACCGAACTCTAAATTATTATATTTGCACCATGCCTTTATACAAAACCATTCACGTAGATACTACTACAAAAGTCTTGGTATGGAAAATTACCGAATCTTTTACAGAATTATTCAGAGAAGTCGCTCTGAAAGATGTTTGTTTATACAGACTCGAGGGCATGAAATCCGAATTGCACCAAAGAGGATTTTTAAGTGTCCGAAAATTGCTAGAACACTCTGGATATACAGACTTTGATTTGTACTACGATGAAAACGGAAAGCCACATCTCAAAGACGGAAAGCATATTTCTATAACGCATTCATTCGAATTTTCAGCCATTGTTATTTCAGACCGAAACATCGGAATCGACCTTGAACAACAACGCGAAAAAATCTTCAGAATTGCAGATAAATTTACAGACCCAAACGATATCTTTTTTGATAAAAAAAACAACAGAAAAACAATTCGACAACTTACAGCTATTTGGGGAATCAAAGAGTCTATCTATAAGTTTCACTCACAAAAAGGACTGAGTCTTAAAGATAATATTAATGTTTTGCCATTTGATATTGACCAAAATACAATAGAAGCCGTGGTAAATTACGAAAATATTCAGACTCAACATAAAGCTAAATTCGAAGAATTTGAAGGATATACTTTAGTGTACTTGTTGTAAAAAAGAACAAAACTTTAGCAAATCAAGATTAGAAGCAAAATAATGAAAACAATCTACACAGATATACTAAAAGCTAAGTCAAAAAACCAAAAACTATTAGCTATTCTTCTTGATCCGGATAAAATCGAATGGGATTCAATCGATATTTTATGTCAAAAAATTAGCAGTTCTAACGCTACTCATATTTTTATTGGAGGAAGTATTGTTCCTGAGAACTTGACTCAAAAACTCGTAGAAAAATTAAGTGCTAAGATAAAAATACCGATGATTCTATTTCCAGGCGACTACACGCAGATTTCTCACAAGGCCGATGCTATTTTATTTCTGAGCTTAATATCCGGCAGAAACTCTGAATATCTTATCGGACAGCACGTACGATCTGTTCCGTTTCTCAACCACACTAATTTAGAAGTTATTCCTACCTCTTATATCTTAATCGAAAGTGGAAATCAAACCGCTGTTGCTCGAGTTTCAAAAACTCTTCCTATGAAACGAACAGATATTGAGCTGATTGTCAACACTGCCAAAGCTGGAGAATTCTTAGGTCATAAATTGTGTTATCTCGAAGCTGGAAGTGGAGCCCAAACACCTCTATCCGAAGAAATTATTCAAAACGTAAGCCAAAACCTAACAATTCCTGTTATTGTAGGAGGAGGAATTCGTTCTAAAACACAAATGGACATTATTTATAAAGCTGGAGCTGACCTGATTGTAATTGGTACTGCTTTTGAAAAGGATTACAATTTCTTTGAAAGCTAAACTTCTCTGATTCTGAGAGCAATCTAACGAGCCTACCCACTGATAATTTAGCAGTAAATAATATATTTATTTTCAAAGAATTAACCCTTTCTAAAAATTTCACATTTCTTTATCCGAAAAAAGTCTTTTTTATTTACCTTTGTAAGTTATATAAACAAGCCTAATTTTTTAACCCTTAGATAGTTTATGGGATTTTTTGATTTTATGACCAAGGATATCGCGATAGACCTAGGTACAGCAAACACATTGATTATACACAATGATAAAGTGGTAATTGACAGCCCTTCTATTGTTGCACGAGATAGAGTATCCGGAAAAATCATTGCAGTTGGTAAAGAAGCCAACCTAATGCAAGGAAAAACTCACGAAAATATTAAAACTATACGACCTCTAAAAGATGGAGTAATTGCAGATTTTGATGCTTCTGAAAAAATGATTTCGCTTTTTATCAAAAGTATTCCTGCTCTTAAAAAGAAAATTTATACTCCCTCACTCAGAATGGTAGTTTGTATTCCGTCCGGAATCACAGAAGTAGAAATGCGTGCGGTGAAAGAATCTTGCGAAAGAGTAAACGGAAAAGAAGTATATCTAATTCATGAACCCATGGCTGCTGCCATCGGTATAGGGCTCGATATTATGCAACCTAAAGGTAATATGATTGTTGATATAGGAGGGGGAACAACAGAAATTGCCGTAATCGCTCTTGGAGGGATCGTATGTGATAAATCTGTAAAAATCGCAGGAGACGTTTTTACTGGAGATATCATCTATTATATGAAAACCCAACACAACCTGTATGTAGGAGACTCTACAGCCGAAAAGATAAAAATAGAAGTAGGAGCTGCGGTGGATAACCTAGATACACCTCCGGAAGAAATGTCTGTACAAGGTCGAGATTTACTTACCGGAAAACCAAAGCAAGTGGATATTTCATATCGTGAAATAGCCAAAGCTTTAGATAAATCAATCCAGAGAATCGAAGATGCGGTGATGGAGACACTTTCGCAAACACCTCCCGAGTTGGCTGCAGACATTTATAATACTGGTATTTATCTAGCAGGTGGAGGAAGCATGCTTCGTGGATTGGATAAACGAATCTCTCAAAAAACAGACTTACCTGTATATATTGCAGAAGACCCATTGAGAGCAGTAGTACGTGGAACAGGAATGGCCCTTAAAAGTATTCAAAAATATAAGAGTATTCTTATAAAATAAATTAAGCTTTAACTCATGCAACAGATAATCGGTTTTATCATACGAAACGGACTTCGGCTGTTTTTTTTGTTGCTTTTGGGTATTTCACTAGGAATTACGATTAGCCACCATAATTATCACAGAAGTAAATTTATAAATTCGTCTAATGCTGTTTCTGGACACATCCTTTCTAACTTGTCGTCCGTAACAGAGTATTTTTCATTAAAGACCGAAAACGAAAGGCTTTTTAATGAAAATTTACAGCTTAAAGAGTTATTACTAAACCAAACTGAGTTTCTTGACAGTAGTCAAGTCGCCTTGCCTTATTCTTTTGACAAAGAAATTAAGGTTATGGGAACTAAGGTTATTAAAAACTCATACCGTAAGCAAAAAAACATTTTAACTTTAAAAGCTGGAACTCGTCACGGAGTAAAAAGAGACATGGGAGTTATTAGTGACAAAGGAATTGTAGGAATAATAGACCATACTTCGGACAGATACGCTACGGTTTTGAGTGTATTGAATACGGATTTTCAAACAGTGGCAAAAATTAAAAAAAATAATCACTTCGGAACGCTTACTTGGAACGGAAAAAGCACAGGATTTGTTCAACTCCTTGACATTCCAAGAATTGCTTCCGTTACAAAAGGAGATACAATAGTTACTGGGTTTAGTTCTAAAGCATTCCCGGAGGATATTTTTATCGGAACCATCGAAAGAGTTTATTTGGATGAAAACACCAATAGTTTTACTTTAGATATAAGACTTTTTAACGACATGACCACCCTTAACAAAGTTTATGTTATCGAAAATATTCACAAAGACGAAATTCTAGAGCTAGAAGAAAAGACCAAAGAAGATGAATAGTGAATTCTTATTAAATATTGCTCGTTTTTTTTTACTATTGTTATTGCAAATAGCTGTTTTTAATAACATAAATATATTTGGCTATATCTCTCCTTTCCCATATTTGCTATTCATTGTCTTATATCCGGTAAACACAAACAGATACGGATTGGTATTTTGGAGTTTCTTATTAGGCCTTAGCATGGATATGTTTTCTGATTCTGGAGCCATACATGCGGCTGCTTGTGTGGTATTAGCTTATTTCAGAGAACACATCTTTAGGCTATCTTTCGGAATAAGCTATGAGTACCAAACCATAAAAATAGGCACTTCTCCACTACACAGACAGCTAATATTTGTCAGTTTATCCGTAGTGATTCATCATTTTATTTTATTTTTATTAGAAGCTTTTAGTTTTATGTCATTCGGACACGTTTTGTTAAAAACCTTTTTTTCAGGTATATTTACGATTATCTTTAGTGTGCTAATCATAAATCTATTCAAAACCTCCAAAAAATGAGAAAAGCACTTTTCCCGTTTTTAATAATCATAGCTTCTTTGCTTATCATAATTCGCCTTTTTTATTTACAGATAATTGACGAAAGATACAAGTTACAGGCCGAAAATAACGCTATTAAAATAAAATACGAATATCCAGAAAGAGGATACATCTACGACAGAAACGGAACGCTTATAGTTGCTAACCAACCTTCTTTTGATATAATGGTTGTTCCAAGAGAAATGAAGGATTTAGATACCTTGGCTTTTTGCGAAGCTCTAGGAGTTACAAAAGATTTCTTCGAAAGTCAAATCGAAAGAGCTAAAAACTATAGCCCTTGGCTGCCTTCTCCTTTTTTGACTCAACTCAACAAAAAAGAATTCGCAACTTTTCAAGAACAAATGAGAAGATTTAAAGGGTTTTATATCCAAAAACGATACTTACGCGACTACCAAACAAAGTCAGCCGCTAATGTGTTTGGAGATATTGCTCAGGTAAATCGAAATGAAATTGATAGAAATCCTTATTACAAAAGCGGAGATTTAAAAGGGAAAAACGGTGTTGAGTTAGCTTATGAAGAAGTTCTAAGAGGGACAAAAGGAATCAAGAGGATTCAAAGGGATAAACTCAACCGAGAACTTGGTCCTTATAAAGATGGAATATACGACACACTCGCTGTAAAAGGAAAAGACATCACTCTTACGATAGATTTAAAACTGCAAGAATACGGAGAGTCGCTAATGGTTAACAAAAGAGGTGGAATTGTAGCACTTGATCCAAAAACCGGAGAAATACTAGCTTTGGTATCCGCGCCAAGCTTTGACCCCTCAATTTTAGTAGGAAGAGAAAGATCTAAGAATTTTACCCAACTTTATAACGACACTATAAATCTTCCACTTTTTGACCGAGGATTAATGGGAGAATATGTTCCGGGATCTACATTCAAAATAGTTACTGCTTTGGTAGGATTACAAGAAGGAGTAATTAATCCACATACTACATTCGCCTGCAACCATGGTTTTTCATACGGTAGAAACAGGTTTATGAAATGTCATGATTCAGGTAATATTGATTTATTCAACGGAATCAGAGGTTCTTGCAACACTTATTTTGCTCAAACTTATAGACGAACCATTGATAAGTACAAAACCGGAAAAGAAGGAATGGATGCGTGGAGCAATCACGTAAAAAGCTTCGGATTAGGAGATTTTTTAGGGTATGATTTACCTACAGGACGGAAAGGAAGAATTCCGGACGGAGATTATTATAACAGATGGTACCCAAACGGAAAGTGGGGAGGAACAACTACTATCTCTAACTCAATTGGACAAGGAGAAATTGCAACCACTCCCATCCAACTCGCTACCATGATGTCTGCAGTAGCCAATCGAGGTTATTACTATACTCCTCATGTCATTAAATCTATTGAAGGAGAAGAAATTGATAAAAAGTTTGTTACCAAACATTACACCACAGTCGATTCAAAACATTTTGACCCGATTATTGAAGGTTTGCACGCTGTATATACACAAGGAACCGCACAAAGATTGCAAGTACCTGGAATTGAAATTTGTGGAAAAACAGGAACAGCCGAAAATAAAACTAAAATAAACGGAGTGACCACTCAGCTTACTGACCACTCCATCTTTTTAGCTTTTGCTCCAAAAGAAGACCCTCAAATCGTAATTGCAGTTTTTGTTGAAAACGGATATTGGGGTTCAAGATATGCAGGACCGATTGCTTCTTTGATGATCGAGAAATACCTCAAAGGAGAAATTACCCGAACAGATTTAGAAGAGCGAATGTACACCGAAACACTTGAGCATGAATACGACAAACCACACTCTGGCAAACCGTTTTTAATTAATCAAAACCACATAGTTAAAAAAGTCGATTACGACAGACAGAAAAAATGAAAAGTCAATCCACAATAGCTAATATCGATTGGATAACCGTATTGTTATATACGGCTTTAGTTGTTATGGGATGGCTCAATATTTTTTCTGCTTCATCTCCTGTTGAAGGAATTACCGAATTTAACTTTACGTCTGAATACGGAAAACAACTAATTTTCATTTCTTTTAGCATCTTTTTGATAATATTCCTATTGTCGTTAGATGCAAAAGTTTATGAGAAGTATTCCGGACTCTTCTATATTATTGCTTTATTTTCTTTAGTCGGACTTTTTCTCTTCGGAAAAACCGTAAACGGACAAACCAATTGGTACGGAATCGGGTCGTTTAGCATACAACCTTCTGAGTTTGCAAAAGTTACTACAGCATTGGCCTTAGCCAAGTTTCTAGAAGAACCAAATATTGATTTAAAGGATTTCACCACCCAAATTAGAGCTTTATCCATTATCGGGATTCCAATGATGCTCATTTTACCTAATGACCCGGGAAGTGCTTTGGTGTTTATGTTTCTGATATTTGCTCTATATCGCGAAGGACTGCCTTTTATTTATTTATTAATCGGAACTTTGGTTTTGGTCTTATTTATATTAGCACTAGTAATAGATGTATGGCTAATCATTTTGAGTATTTTTATGATTACTGCTTTTTTGTATTTTAGAACAAAAAGGGTACATCGAAATATTATAGCTAGTCTTGTTGTATTTGCTGGAATTTCTCTTTTTGTCTTTTCTTCCAGTTATATTTTTGAAAATGTATTACAAACCCATCACAGAGATAGAATTAATGTACTCTTAGGAAAAGAAGTAGATATGCGAGGAGTGGGTTACAATCTAAATCAGTCTAAGATTGCCATTGGCTCTGGTGGGCTAACCGGAAAAGGATTCCTTGAAGGTACGCAAACCAAAGGAAGTTTTGTACCTGAACAACACACCGATTTTATTTTTACCACTGTTGGAGAAGAATGGGGATTTTTAGGATCCTTGGTCGTAGTTATAACATACGTTATGCTCATGCTCAGAATATTATTTTTAGCCGAGCGACAGCGTTCTAAATTTAGTAGGATTTATGGTTATGGTGTCGTCTGTATTTTATTTATACATTTTTTCGCAAACATAGGAATGGTATTGGGTATTTTTCCAACAGTAGGGATTCCGCTACCTCTATTTTCCTACGGAGGTTCTGGCCTTTGGGCTTATACAATTTTAATATTTATTTTTATAAAACTGGATGCCAATAAAGTAAACGAATGGTAAACCAAGTTTATTTCTTTTCTAACAATACCACATTTTCCACATGATGAGTCTGCGGAAACATATCCACAGGACGAACCCTAGTTACTTTATAGATTTCATCCATTAAAGCTAAATCACGGGCTTGGGTTGCAGAATTACAACTAACATAAACTACCTTTTGAGGAGCAATTTTAAGAATTTGATCTACTACGTCTTTATGCATTCCATCTCGTGGTGGATCAGTAATAATTACATCAGGAATTCCGTGAGTTGTGATGAATTCTTCATTAAAGACATCCTTCATGTCTCCTACGAAAAACTCACAATTAGAAATGTTATTTCGTTCAGCATTAATTTTTGCATCTTCAATAGCAGCCGGAACAGCCTCTACTCCTATTACTTTCTTAGCTTTTTTGGATACAAATTGAGCAATAGTCCCTGTTCCAGTATATAAATCATAGACTACTTCCTCTCCTGTTAACCCAGCAAATTCACGAGTTATTTTGTATAATTCGTAAGCTTGAGCAGAATTGGTTTGATAAAACGATTTGGCATTAATAGAAAAAGTCAATCCTTCCATCTCCTCCAAGATATAATTTCGTCCTTTGTACAACATTACATCTTGGTCATAAATTGTGTCGTTAGGTTTGCTATTGATTACGTATTGTAGCGAAGTAATCTCAGGAAAACGCTCCGAAACAAAATCCAACAGCAATTCTCTTTTTGGCTGGTCATCTTCAAAAAACTGAATCAACACCATGATTTCACCAATCGAAGTAGTCCGAATCATTAAGGTTCTTAATAAACCATGTTGATTTCTAGCATTAAAAAACGACAAACCGTTCTCGTTGGCAAAACGCTTAATTTCGTTGCGAATATCATTCGAAGGGTCTTGCTGCAAGTGACACTTTTTAATATCTAATATTTTATCCCACATTTTAGGAATATGAAATCCCAATGCGTTTCCTCTTTCTATGGTTTCATTTTCTGCAATTTCTCTTTCCGGAATCCAACGAGAATCCGAGAATGAAAACTCCATTTTATTTCGATAAAAAAATCGTTTTTCACTTCCTAAAATTGGTTCAAAGTCAGGCAGTTCTACTTTCCCGATTCGTTTAAGGTGATTATAAACCTCGTTGTTTTTATAAAAAAGCTGTTTTTCATACTTCATATTTTGCCACTTGCATCCGCCACACTCTCCGAAGTGCTGACAAACCGGCTCCGTTCTATCATCAGAATATTTATGAAAGCGTATGGCTTTTCCTTCGAAATAATTTTTACGTTTTTTAAACGTCTTTACATCTATCACATCTCCAGGCACCACATTCGGAATAAAGATTACTTGACCTTCGGGAGATTTTGCAACCGATACTCCTTTTGCTCCTGCATCCAAAACCTCCACGTTTTCGAAAACAATATTTTGTTTTTTATTCTTTCTTGACATTTTATATAAATAAATAGCCTACAAAAGTACATCGAACCTGTGAAGAAACAAAACAAATAATTTAGGCTGAAAAATGGCTTTTTAAATGATGAAATTATTTTGAGAATAAATTAAAACTAAATTTCAAATTCTTAAATCCTAAATAAAATTCCTATTTTTGCCTAAATTCATTTTTAAATGGCTAAGACCACTAAAAAACAACCTGAAAAACCTGATAATCAGAAAGTAAAAAAACCTTTTTGGAACCCGAGAAACAAAATGTTTTTCGGAGTTATGTTAGTTTTATTCTCAATAGCTTTACTGTTGAGTTTTACTTCGTTTTATTTGTACGGAACAGCCGATCAAAGCCTATTAAATGATTTTGCTAACAGAAACGAAAAGGCCAAAAACTGGCTGGGGAAGTTCGGGGCTTTTTTAGCTGATACTTTTGTATATAAAGGCTTCGGAGCAGCCTCATTCTTGTTTGTTCGATTGTCATTTTTAACAGGAATATATTTCATCCTCGATTTAAATTTCTCAAAGCTCAAAAAAACGTGGTTTTGGGACTTATTTGCAATTGTGGTTTTATCTGTCCTATTTGGTTTTTTTAATGATGCACTTCCTGAGTTGGGTGGAGTTTTTGGTTATGAAATGAATTCTTTCTTGCAAGACTATATTGGAAATGCAGGAACTATTTTGGTTTTGGTTTTAGGGGTTTTAATCTATCTGATTTTCAAAATTAAAGTTTCTCCTGATAAGATAAAAGACTTTATAAATACCAAAAAAGAACAATTTGCTAAAGAGCTACACACAGAAAATAAAGAAACTCAGAACGAATCTACTGTTATAGATGACGCTATCAAACCTACATTGGATAAAAGCGAAAAGCAAATCGTTACAAAAATAGGTGGTTCATCTGATAAAGATGATGAAGAGTTGGGTGAAATTACTTTAAAAGTTACCTCAGAGTCCGAACCTGTTTCTGATTTTCAAAAGAATATTCAAGACGACGACAAGCCCACTATTTCTAATTATTCGGAGATTGATCTTTCAGTAAACGCTAAAGAAGATAAAAAAGAGAATGCTTCGGATTCGGAAGTAAAAAAAGAAGAATTTGTAGTAGAAACAATTGAAGAAGAAACCGTTGTAGGAGAAAATTTAGCTGCTAAATTAGTTGAAGATTTTGGAGAATTTGATCCTACTTTAGAACTTTCAAACTATAAATTCCCATCAATTGACTTACTCAAAGACTACGGAATAAGCGGAATTACTATCGACCAAGAAGAGCTCGAGGCTAACAAAAACCGAATCGTAGAAACCCTGAAGAATTATAAAATTGACATTGCTCAAATCAAAGCTACAGTAGGACCTACGGTTACACTTTATGAGATTGTACCTGAAGCAGGGATACGAATTTCGAAAATTAAAAGCTTAGAAGATGACATCGCTTTATCGTTGTCAGCCTTAGGAATACGGATTATTGCGCCTATTCCCGGAAAAGGAACTATCGGAATTGAAGTCCCTAACCAAAAGCCATCAATGGTTCCGATGAAGTCGGTAATTAGTGCAGCCAAATTCCAAAATGCAGAAATGGAACTTCCGGTAGCACTCGGTAAAACTATTTCTAACGAAACCTTTGTTGTCGACTTGGCTAAAATGCCACACTTGCTAATGGCAGGAGCAACAGGACAAGGAAAATCTGTCGGATTAAATGCGGTTTTGACTTCGTTATTGTACAAAAAACACCCAGCAGAAGTAAAGTTTGTTTTAGTTGATCCGAAAAAAGTAGAACTTACACTATTCAATAAAATCGAACGTCATTATTTGGCCAAACTACCCGACACGGACGAAGCCATTATTACCGACAATACAAAAGTAATCAATACTCTGAATTCGCTTTGTATTGAAATGGATAATCGTTACGAATTACTCAAAGATGCATCGGTTAGAAACATTAAAGAATATAACGAAAAATTCAAAAAACGAAAATTAAATCCTGAAAACGGACATCGCTTTTTACCTTATATAGTGCTGGTAGTTGATGAATTTGCCGACCTTATCATGACAGCCGGAAAAGAAGTTGAAACTCCAATTGCTCGTCTGGCACAGTTGGCTCGTGCTATCGGAATTCACCTAATTATTGCTACACAACGTCCGTCAGTAAACGTAATTACAGGTATTATTAAAGCCAACTTCCCAGCTCGAATAGCTTTTAGAGTAACCTCAAAAATTGACTCCAGAACCATTTTAGACAGTCAAGGAGCTGACCAACTTATTGGTCGCGGAGATATGCTATATACTCAAGGAAATGACCTAACTCGAGTTCAATGTGCTTTTGTAGACACACCCGAAGTTGAAAAAATATGTGAATTTATTGGATCGCAAAAAGCTTATCCAAATGCTTATCTACTACCAGAATACGTAGGAGAAGAAAGTGGCACAAGTCTTGATATAGACATCTCTGAAAGAGATTCTTTGTTCAGAGATGCAGCCGAAGTAGTAGTAACAGCCCAACAAGGCTCGACCTCTTTGATTCAACGAAAACTCAAGTTAGGATACAACAGAGCAGGTAGATTGATTGACCAATTAGAAGCAGCAGGAATTGTTGGACCTTTTGAAGGAAGCAAAGCAAGAGCTGTTCTAATTCCGGACTTAATTGCTCTAGAACATTTTTTAAACAATGAACAAAACAACCAATAAAATGCGATTTTTAGGCCTGGCAATTATATTGTTAATGTCAATTTTTGCTAACGGACAAGAAGCACAAAAAGCAAAAAAACTATTGGACGAGGTTTCGGCCAAAGTAAAGTCATATGAAAACGTATCGATAGAGTTCAGATATACCGTTAAAAACCTAAAAGAAGGAATTTCTCAGGATAGTAGAGGAAATGTAACTGTCGCTGGAGAAAAATACATCTCTAACTTTTTGGGAACAACCGAGCTATACGACGGAAAGAAAAAATATACTATTATTCCGGAAGATGAAGAAATTACAATTGAATCGTATGACTCTAAAAAAGAAAATGCTTTTTCTCCTGCCAAAATGCTCACTTTTTACACTAAAGGTTATACCTATGCTTGGGACAAACTATTGTTACTTTCAGGCAAAAAAATACAATTTGTAAAACTAAAACCTACAGATCCTAAAAGTGATGTTCAAGAAATATTACTCGGAATAGACAATATTACCAAAAACATCTATAAACTTATACAAATTTCTAAAGACGGAACCCGTTCAGAACTGAGCATCATTTCTTTTAAACCAAATCAGGCTTTGTCAGAAAATCATTTTATCTTTGTTGAAAGTAAATATGCTGACTACTACATCAACAGATTAGATTGATTAAGTGAAAATAATTGACAAATACATCATTAAAAGTTTCCTGACTACATTTGCTTCGGTATTTGTAATCCTGTTTTTTATTTTCATATTACAACTACTTTGGATGTACATCCCGGAACTTGCAGGAAAGGGTTTAAGCATTTGGTTTGTGCTGAAATTTCTTTCGTATGCAATGCCTACGATGGTTCCTTTAATCTTACCACTTTCAATTCTTTTAGCCTCAATTATGACGTTCGGCTCGTTTGCAGAAAATTATGAATTTGCTGCTATGAAATCTGCAGGAATGTCTCTTGGAAGAGCCTCTAAAGGATTGACTGTTTTCATATTATTTTTGGCCGGAATAGCTTTTTTCTTTGCCAACGATGTAATCCCGTATTCTAAATACAAAGTAAAAAACTTTAGAAATAACCTCAAGGAAAAGCCTTCGATGGCTATTGCTGAGGGTCAATTTAATGACATTGGAGTTTATAATATAAAAGTTGACGAAAAATACGGAGATAACGACCAATTATTACGAGGAGTTATCATTCACAAAAAATCAGCTCAAGGCAAAAACACCACAGTAACTAAAGCCAAACGAGGAGAGCTCATAAGTAAAGAAGATTCGAACATATTGCAACTGGTTCTATATGACGGACATCATTACGAAGATATTGTCTCAAAAGATTTTAAAGAAAGACAAAGAGTTCCTTTTGCTAAAGCAGATTTTGAAAAATACATAATCAACATGGACTTGTCGGGTCTTATTAACATTGACTTGGAATCAGATAGCGGAGAAGGTGCGGATGGATTACTTAATGTTTCGGAATTGCGGTACACTATTGATTCTTTAAAAGTACGACAAAAGAATGATGAAATTTCGTATGCGGATAACATTCACCACAGAATGAGCTCTGTTTTTCAAACCATCAAAAGAAAAGAATTTCCTAAACAAGACTCTATTTCTTTAATTGCAGAAAAACCAGTGTTTAACCAAAAGAACATTATAGATATTGTGCCTATTTCTGAACGAGAAAAAATATATGAATCCGCTAAAATAACTATGACCGGATCAAAATATAATATAGCAGAAACCAAACACAATATGGATTTCTTGAAAAAAAACATTCGTTCTCATCAATATTCACTATACGAAAGGTTTGTGGCAGCCTACTCGTGCTTGTTGATGTTTTTTGTAGGCGCACCACTCGGAGCCATCATCCGAAAAGGTGGATTTGGACTTCCGATTGTATTTGCTATTATTATTTTTATAGCTTTTCATTTTACCACTACTTTCGGAAAAAAAATAGCTCAAGACGGAACAATAGAAGCCTTTTGGGGAGCTTGGGGATCATCAATAATTTTAACTCCATTGGCCATAGTTTTGACTTACCAAGCTACGAATGATAAAAGATTGAGCCTAGATAGATTTACTGAACCTATTCAGAGGTTTTTTACCAAAATATTTAAATCAAAAGAAAAAAACACCACTCAAAATGTCTGAAATAAAATTAAATACGATAGCAGAAGCTATTGAAGATATTCGTCAAGGAAAAGTAATTATTGTAGTTGATGACGAAGACAGAGAAAATGAAGGAGATTTTATTGCCGCTGCTGAATGTGTAACTCCCGAAATGATTAACTTTATGGTTACTCACGGAAGGGGTTTGGTGTGTGTACCGATTACAGAAACTAGAGCCAAGGAACTAGACCTAAAAATGATGGTCGAAAATAATACTGTTTTACATCAAACCGCTTTTACGGTGTCCGTGGACTTAAAAGGACATGGATGTACTACCGGAATTTCGGTTCACGATAGGGCTAAAACAATAAAAGCCATTACAGACGAAAATACCAAACCCGAAGATTTAGGAAGACCAGGACATATTTTCCCTTTGGTGGCTAAAAAAGGAGGGGTTTTAAGAAGAACAGGACATACAGAAGCTTCGATTGATTTGGCTCGTTTGGCAGGTTTTAAATCAATGGGAATTTTGGTAGAAATCTTAAACGAAGATGGCTCTATGGCTCGACTTCCACAACTAATAGAAGTAGCCAAAAAATTTGATCTCAAAATCATATCTATTGAAGATTTAGTAGCCTATCGAATGCAGCACGATAGCTTAATCTCTAAAAAAGAAGATTTTGATATTACCACTCGCTTCGGAACATTCCGTTTAAGAGCCTACCTTCAAACAACCAACAAGCAAGTTCATATTGCTCTAACCAAAGGAGTTTGGAAAGATAGCGAGCCTATATTGACAAGAATTAACTCTACACTGGTAAACAACGATATCTTAGGAACGCTTACTAACAATCCGGACGAAAAACTGGAAAGAATGTTCGATGCCATTAATAAAGAAGGAAAAGGAGCAATCATATTCATTAATCAAGAACTACAGTCTATGAATTTGCTCACCCGTTTAATCGAATTCAAAGAACTACAAGAACAAGGAACCCTCAAGGCTCCAAAAGTTCCGATGGATACAAAAGACTTCGGAATCGGGGCACAAATCTTGCACGATTTGAATATTTCAAAAATCAGATTACTGTCGAATTCTCAACAAACCAAACGCGTGGGAATGGTGGGTTACGGACTTGAAATTACCGAACACGTAGGGTACTAATTATAAACAACTCGATCTTTCCAGATATATTTCTTGTTTATAAAGACATAGACTCCTACAGCAAAACTAAAAAAAGGATAAATAAAGCCCGATAATACATAAAATATCGGGTTTGTCTTTTTAGATTGAAGTAGTAATACAAAATCTACTAAAAGCTTAAATAGGATAAGAATTAAAAAGCTTAAATCCCATAATAATCCTAAAACAGAAAGAATAAAACCTAGATTTCCAAAAAGCACTACAAAGGCTAATACTTTTGCAAAACTATTTTGATAAGCTTTGGTTTTTGATGCCCATCGCACGCGCTGCAAAAACATTCCCTTCCAACCCAAAACCGGATGAGTAACTACAGTGAAATCGTTAGAACGTAAATAAAAAATGTTATTCGGCTGCTTCTTAATTGCTTTTTGAAGCAAAAAAACATCATCTCCGCTTGCTATATTATCATTGCCTACAAAACCATTCAGTTCTTCGAAAAAGTCTTTCTGATAAGCAAAATTTGCTCCGTTACACATCAATGGTCGACCAATACCAAAGGTACCGATCGTAGCACTTTGTAAGCTTGCAAAATCCAACAGTTGAAAACGACCTAAAAAATCATTGGTTATTTTGCTGAACACCATCCCGCAAACCATTCTAGCTTTTGGTTGTTTCTGAATATAATTATCCAAAACCAAAAGCCAATTTTCGGGAACTTCACAATCTGCATCGGTTGTAATTATCCAATCAAACTTTGAGTTTCGAATTGCAGTGCGTATAGCGTCTTTTTTTGGAGAAGCCGATTGACGTTCGTTTTGTATTACCTTGATTGAAAAGGGTGTATTATGAATCAAAAAGGGTTGAAATGAATCATCATCAACCAATATGACTTCAAAGAGTTCTTTCGGATAATTAAGTTTAGAAAAAGAAGACAACAATGTCGGTAGAGTATGATTCTCGTTTCGAAATGGAACTACAATGCTAAAAGTGTGTTTAGGACTTTCAAAAGTGCTTCTAAACCATTCTATTTTAAAACATCCTATGGTAATCCAAAGGATAAAAAAGCCATACAAAGCAATAAGAAAAAACAATATTATAAAAAGCGTTCCCATTAAGCCATTTTTTTGCTGGATTTGGGTTTTAGAGAAAAACTCATCACAAAAAATGATCCGACAAGCACCGGAAGTACTACATTAAGAATCCACATCAAAAGCGCTACAATCATCACAATCCATTCATTTACGCCTATCAGTCCGAAAAAATAAACCGAAACTCCTCCTTTGACTACAAAATCAAAAAACTGAAAATTCGGAAGACAAGAAGCCAGTAAATATACAGCCATAATGGTTCCTATCATCATTAAGAAAGGTGCTTCTACGCCAAAAAACAGAAACAAATAATACTGCTGAAACGAAAAGAATATGTATCTACACAATCCTAAAACAGCATTGTTTTTATGAATTTTTTGTGGAATTTTATAAATCTCTTCGATGAGTTTTGAAAGCGAATAATTTCTGATTTTTATTTTCTTCAGTACAAAAACTAAAAACCATATTATTAAAACACCTAACAATACACCTAGAAACCAATTGTAATATCCTAAAATAATCAAACCTAACATCCCGAAAAAAACGGTAATTATCATTTGAATTCCGTTAGAGACAAAGTTGAGAAACACAACCTTTTTGGTTTGTTCCTTTTTATAAAAAAGTGCCTTTGCTCCATACTCTCCTACTCCGTTTGGAGTAAAAATAGAAAAAACAAGAGCAGACAAAACTTGTTTAGAAGCCTCGAAAACCGAAACTGTTCTAAGAAGGTTAGCTAAGTTTTTCCACTTTAAAATTTCAAAAAAGCGATTCAAAAAAGCTAAAAACAAAACTAGAATTGATGCGGTATATATATTTTTATCGGGTAGCCTATCTATAAACTCTTCCCAATCAACCCAAGACGAGTCGGAAAGTCGCTTATAAATAAACCAAAAAGCCAAGCCTACGACCAGAATTTTGGCGGTCAAAAGAAGTAATTGTTTAGCTTTGTAAGAAATTTGGTTCATTTGTGCAAAGAAACAACTTTTTTTATTGATGAGCAGCGATGAAACCGCTTTGATTTCAGAAATAAAAAAGCTTAAAACAAAGAAAACCCAAAACTTAATACGCGTGAAACAACTGAGCGAAACTAAATCTGACATAAAAAATACAGAACGAATCATTTTGGGTATCGATCCCGGAACCACCATCATGGGGTTTGGTCTAATTAAAGTGATAAATAAAAAAATGGAGTTCGTCCAACTCAATGAATTACAACTTTCTAAATACGACGATCATTATCTAAAATTAAAACTCATTTTCGAAAGAACTATTGAACTTATCGAAACTCATCATCCGGACGAAATAGCTATCGAAGCACCTTTTTTCGGGAAAAACGTACAATCAATGCTTAAGCTTGGAAGAGCTCAAGGCGTTGCTATGGCAGCCGGACTCTCTCGACAGATTCCGATTACAGAATATGAACCCAAGAAAATTAAAATGGCTATTACGGGAAACGGAAATGCAAGTAAAGAACAAGTAGCAAAAATGTTACAACAACTCCTCGGACTAAAAGAACTCCCTAAAAACCTAGATTCTACCGATGGATTAGCAGCCGCTGTATGTCATTTTTTTAATTCCGGAAAAACAGTTGTAGGTAAGAGTTATTCGGGTTGGGAAAGTTTTGTCAGACAAAATCCAGACAAAATAAAGTAGTTTAATCTGCAAAGAAGTTATTATTTTTGATAACATCTCTTAAGGCTTCGGTATTTTTTATTTTAACCTTATCGTCAAACGCACGGATATGATGTAAATGATGGACATCAGAACCTGCAAAATCAATAAGTCCTTCGGCTAAAAGCTTGTCAGCAACTTTAGTGATATTAGCTCCATAATATCCCATTGTAGAGAGTAAATTCATCTGAAATAAACAGCCTGCCACTTTCAGTTTTTTGTATTCTTCGAAGTTTTGATGATAAAATAAATACCGTTCTGGATGTGCAAGTACTGGCTTATATCCTGCGACCTGCAAGTCAAAAATAATATCGTATAATTGAATGGGAGGATTTAAATAAGACATCTCTACCAAAACATAATTATCTTTTAAAGTTAATAATTTTTCAGTTTCAAATAGCCTTGCAAATGATTCATCCATTAAATATTCCGAGGCCACTCGAAGATTAATTTTAGCAGACAATTCAGGTAGAAGTTGTTGTACTTCTGTGTATTTTGAAGTTATATTTTGCGAATTGTTATCCCAAACATCTTTTAAAATATGCGGAGTAGTAATGGCTCCCTCGAAACCTAGCTCTATAAAAGATTTTAACAGAACCTTACTGTCCTCAAGTGTTTTAGCTCCGTCATCAATTCCGAAAAGAACATGAGAATGGATATCGGTAAACTCCTGAACTAAGTCCTTTAAAAAAGGTTTTTTCTGTTTAAAAAAATAAAACATAAGCAAGTGGGTTATTTAAAACATACTGCAATAATTGTTTTACAAATCACAAAGAAAACTAAAACCGTAAGGGTTATTTTTAGTAAGAATTTGTTTTTCTTCGGGCTTTCTATACTGTTGTACTTTTTGTATAAAAAATAAAATATTGTTCCTGTAAAAATTCCGAAAAGATAACCCGTAATTATATCTGAAGGGAAGTGTAATCCTAAATAAACCCTACTATAAGCAAATATTAAAGGAAACAAAAACAATAAAAAAGCATATTTATAATACTTTCTGAAGATAAGAAACAGAAAAAAAGTTGTAGCCATTGAATTAGAAGCATGTCCTGAGAAAAAGCTAAAGGATTTTCGAGTGATAATGATTCGCAAATCGTTTTTAATATCCAAATCGTTTACTGGGCGAAGTCTTTCAAATCCGTACTTAAACAAATTGGTGGTCTGGTCACATACCATAATGATAAGAGCAATAAAAAGAAGAACTATACCTAACTCTCTCCAGCCTATTTTTTTCCAAAGCAGGTAAAAAACAAATAAAAATATAGGGGCTAAATAAAATTGGTTGGTAATAAAGAGCCAAAACGGGTCAAAGGTTTCTGAACCAAGATTGTTCAGGTAAACTAAAAGCTCCTTGTCTTTTAATATAAAATCTTCCATTTATCTTTGTCTTTTGATAGGACCTGTCATATCTTCAATTTCTTCTTTGACTTTATCAATTTCTTTGACAATATCGTCTGTTGGTGAAGCATTTACTCCCGAAATATCCTTTTCTATAGCGTCTTTTATATCCGTAATTTCTTTAAAGTCTGCACTTTTTTGAATTTCGTTTTTAATATCGTTTGTAGCGTTTTTGATTTGAGCCATTCCCTTCCCTAAGGTTCGTGCTATTTCAGGAATATTCTTAGCTCCAAAAAGCATTAAAGCTACCACCACAATCAAAACTATTTCAGAAATTGCCATAACAGAATTTATTCAAAAAATCACATCAAACAAAGATACGAAGTTTTTATCATTTTTGTTTTTTATACTATGTTAAGATATAAAAAAACAAATCCGGATTTTTAGCAAACCCGGATTTAATATTTGTTTAGAAACCAGCATCTTGCTATAAAATCAGCATCGCATCTCCGTAAGAATAAAACTTATATTTTTCTTTAATTGCTTCTTCGTATGCTTTTTTCATCAAATCATGCCCCATAAAAGCTGATACCATCATAAGTAGTGTAGATTTTGGCGTGTGAAAATTGGTAATCATACAATCTGCAATACTAAAATCGTAAGGAGGAAAGATAAATTTATTTGTCCAACCTTGAAAAGGATTAAGTGTTTGATGTGATGAAACAGAACTTTCGATAGCTCTCATCGAAGTAGTTCCTACAGCACACACTCTTTTTTTGTTAGCTTTAGCCTGATTTACGATATCACATGCCTCTTGAGACACGTATATTTCTTCTGAGTCCATTTTGTGTTTTGACAAATCCTCTACTTCAACCGGGTTAAAAGTTCCCAAGCCTACATGAAGTGTTATTTCTGCAAAATCAATTCCCTTTATTTCAAGGCGCTTCATCAAGTGTTTAGAAAAGTGAAGCCCTGCTGTTGGTGCTGCCACAGCTCCTTCATTTTTTGCATAAATAGTTTGGTAACGCTCGGCATCTTCCGGAACTACTTCTCTCGAAATGTATTTAGGAATTGGTGTTTCTCCTAATTCTGTAAGTTTATTACGAAATTCTTCGTAAGAACCATCGTACAAAAAGCGTAGAGTTCGTCCTCTCGAAGTGGTATTGTCAATAACTTCTGCCACCAAAGAATCGTCTTCGCCAAAATACAATTTGTTCCCGATACGTATTTTACGGGCAGGATCTACCAATACATCCCATAGTTTTTGGTCTGCATTGAGTTCACGCAATAAAAACACTTCTATTTTAGCTCCTGTTTTTTCTTTATTCCCGTATAAACGAGCAGGAAAAACCTTTGTGTTATTGAGTATCATCACATCTCCTTCATCAAAGTAATCAATAAGATCTTTAAAAAGTTTGTGTTCAATGGTTTTTGTTTTTCTATCGATAACCATTAGCCTTGCCTCGTCTCTGTTTTCTGAAGGAAATTCAGCCAAGAGTTCTTTTGGCAAATTAAAATTGAAGTGTGATAATTTCATTTTTAGGATTTTTTTTTAAGAAATGCAAATATACGATTCCAAAGTAGGGGTTGTCAAGTACTTTGACAATTATTTTGTTATTTCATCTGTTATAGGGAAGTATTTTAGAGAGTATTAACAAAAAAGCCCTGCAAAATGCAGGGCTTTTAACTTTGAGCGGAAGACGAGGGTCGAACTCGCGACATTCAGCTTGGAAGGCTGACGCTCTACCAACTGAGCTACTTCCGCTTTTGTGAGTGCAAATATAATACGCTTTTTGAATATAATCCAAATATTTTTTTATAAAATTTCGTTTTTTTTATATTCAGATAATAATCAGTGGTTTATAAAAAGACGAATTAAAAAATATACGCCTCATATATCTGATATAAAACAAATATTTACGATATTTGTAGGATTATGAATAAACATTGGACAGGCTTATTGCCTTATCTAAAATATTTAATAAAAAGAAACCCTGAGTGAATCGAGCCAGAGCTTGAATTTTCACAAGATGTTTAATACAAAAAATTAAAGTTATGCCTTTTTATCACAAACTAGGAAAAATTCCTCATAAACGGCACATACAATTTCGTAAAGAAAACGGAGAATTATATTACGAACAACTTTTCGGAACGGTTGGATTTGACGGAATGTCGTCAAATATCTATCATGTACATCGCCCAACACAAGTAAAAGAAATTCGAAAACAATATAGCATTGCTCCTAAAATTGCGAAAGAGAATAACATTCAATCTTATCGATTAAGAGGTTTTGAGGTAAAACCAGAAAGTGACTTTCTGGAAAGCCGGAAAATCGTTTTAACCAATAGCGATTGCCATATTGCCCTTGCAGCTCCAACAGAATCTATGAAAGATTACTTTTATAAAAACACTGATTCTGATGAAGTAATTTTTATTCATAAAGGAACCGGAAAACTAAGAACTTTTTTAGGTAATCTGGACTTTAAATATGGAGATTATTTGGTTATTCCGAGAGGAATGATTTACCAAATCGACTTTGACACTACAGACAATCGCTTGTTTATTGTCGAATCAAAAAGTCCGGTGTATACTCCGAAACGTTATCGAAACTGGTTTGGGCAATTGCTAGAACACTCTCCGTTTTGTGAAAGAGACATTCGTCAACCTCAAGAACTAGAAACTCATGACGAAAAAGGTGATTTTATAATCAAAGTGAAAAAGAAAGACGAAATTTTTGAGATGGTTTATGCCACACATCCTTTTGATGTGGTAGGATATGACGGATTTAATTATCCGTATGCCTTATCTATCCATGATTTCGAACCGATTACAGGACGAATTCACCAACCACCTCCAGTGCATCAAACTTTCGAAACAAATGCTTTTGTAATTTGTTCGTTTGTTCCAAGATTGTACGATTATCATCCACTTTCGATACCAGCGCCTTACAATCACAGTAATATTGATTCTGATGAAGTATTATATTATGTGGATGGTGACTTTATGAGCAGAAACGATATCGAAGCAGGGCATATTTCGTTACATCCGGCAGGAATTCCGCACGGACCACACCCGGGAGCATATGAGAGAAGCATCGGAAAGGCTGATACTCAAGAGCTAGCGGTAATGGTAGATACATTTAAACCACTTATGGTAACAGAGGATGCAATGAAAATATCTGATGATACTTACTATCAATCTTGGTTAGAATAAATAAAAAATGAATCAACATAAGTTACCGGCAGATTCATCTGCTACCGTTCTAGGAATTATATCTCTTGTAATAGCAATTACTTTGGGATGTTGTGGTTTTTCGATTATAGGAGTAATATTGGCAATAATCGGATTAGTTAGTGCAAACAAAAGCTTGTCTGAGTTTGCTGCGAATCCTGAAGCTTATTATCCGAATAGTAGGGGAAATGTTCAAACCGCTAAAATTTTAAATATTATAGGGTTAATACTTAACGGGATTATAACTCTTATATTTTTAGGATATTTATTACTTTACGGAACGTTCTTGTTTACAGCCATTAATCAAGCCAGAACTGTCCAGGAAAGTTGGGAAGAAGAATCGGGGTATTATTATGATGATAGTGAAACTGAAGAGGATGTTTTTATAGAAGAGAACGACTCTTTGTACTACTATCAAGATTCCCTTCAAGTAGAAGAAACAGAATAAAAAAACAATTTAAAAACAAAAAAATAAAACAAAATGTCAGAAGAATTAAAATCAGTAGAGTACGGATTAGAGAAAATTTTTGAAGGAGCACAAGATTTCCTTCCGATTTTAGGAACAGATTACGTAGAGTTTTACGTAGGAAATGCTAAGCAAGCGGCTCACTATTACAAAACTGCTTTTGGTTTTCAGTCAGAAGCTTATGCAGGTTTAGAAACCGGTTTAAGAGATAGAGCCTCGTATGTAGTTAAACAAGATAAAATTCGTTTGGTTTTGACTACAGCTCTTAATTCACAATCTCCAATCGGAGAGCATGTGAAAAAACATGGAGATGGTGTAAAAGTAGTAGCATTGTGGGTAGAAGATGCTCGAAGTGCGTTTGAAGAAACTACCAAAAGAGGAGCAAAACCTTTTATGGAACCAACTGTAACCTCTGACGAAAACGGAGAGGTAGTACAATCGGGAATTTACGCCTACGGAGAAACTGTTTTTGTGTTTACTGAGCGCAAAAACTATAACGGAATCTTTATGCCAGGTTATGTAAAATGGGAATCTGATTATAATCCTTCTCCGGTTGGACTTAAATTTATCGACCATATGGTTGGAAACGTAGGTTGGAATCAAATGGATGTTTGGGTAAAATGGTTTGAAGATGTATTAGGATTCGTTAACTTCTTATCATTTGACGATAAGCAAATTCATACCGAATATTCGGCTTTGATGTCAAAAGTGATGGCTAACGGAAACGGAAGAATTAAATTTCCAATCAACGAGCCAGCAGAAGGAAAGAAAAGATCACAAATCGAAGAATATCTTGACTTCTACGAAGGAGAAGGTGTTCAGCATATTGCTGTAGCTACAGACGATATCATTAAAACCGTATCGGAATTAAAATCACGTGGAGTAGAATTCCTTTCTACACCTCCTCAGGCTTATTATGATGCTATCCCAGAAAGATTAAAAAAGCATATGCATCGCTTTAAAGAAGACATCAAAGAACTCCAAAAACTCGGAATTATGATTGATGCAGACGAAGAAGGTTATTTACTTCAAATCTTTACAAAACCAGTAGAAGATCGTCCTACTTTATTCTATGAAATTATTCAAAGAATGGGAGCAAAAGGATTTGGAGCAGGAAACTTCAAGGCTTTATTTGAATCAATTGAAAGAGAACAAGAAAAAAGAGGAACTTTATAAAAGTCACCCTTAATAATATTTTAATAAAACAACTGTTTTTGAAGAATCAAATATGAATTTTATGTTAAATCGTGATTTTTGATGTAAATATTTCAAAA
>Ga0079223_10000214_pt1 | contig 25778 bp, 28 predicted proteins | sample Stecom2011_FD_75072 | JGI IMG/M metagenome (GOLD analysis project Ga0079223, IMG submission 75072) | Agricultural soil microbial communities from Utah to study Nitrogen management - Steer compost 2011 | ecosystem: Environmental > Terrestrial > Soil > Agricultural land | place: USA: Utah...
AATGCCCTGGCCAGGGCAAGTAATATTGAATTGACAGCTTTCCGCAAGCCCAATTTTATTGACAGAATCAATCTGAAACACGGCAAGATAATTCGCCAAGATTCAGAGCACCCGGGCAGGTATTGTTTTGTCCGGGAGGAATTGGGGATGCTGGTGGATTTTTTAGGGGAAGTCCTGTCTCGCCAGAAACCTCTGATAGGTTTTCGGGGCATGCCCCGGGTGGGCAAGACTGAAGCTGCTATTGCAGCCTGTGTTCATGCCAACAAGAAGTGGGTAATTGTTTCTGCCACTTTGATGAGGCAAATTATGCGGCGCTCGCTGATGGAAGAAGAGAAGAACAGTGATTGTGTTTTTATAATTGACGGAATCGTTTCCGGCATCCGTGGCACCAAAGCCCACAAGGATTTGGTCTTGGAGGTGCTGGATTACCCTGTTTCCAAAATCATCGAGCATCCTGACATTTTTTTGCGTGAATATGGACTGGAACCGGACTTCTTTGACTATACCTTGGAACTCAAGCGTTCCCACGACGAAGTCATCGATTATCAATTGGTGTCCCAGTCATTTTCCTCATTTGATATAAGCTAGGGTGATAATATGGATCAAATAGTTGAACAATTAATCGCAGCGCGCAAAAAAGCTGGCCTCAGTCTGGAGGATATTCAGCAGCGTACCAAGATACCGTTACGTCAACTCCAGTACTTGGAGGCACGTCAGTTTGGCAAAATTGGTCCCTCGGTGTACATCAAGGGCTTTATTCGCCGCTATGCGCAAGAAGTGGGCATTTATCCCGAGACCCTTTGGGAACAGGCCGACGAGGTAACTATTATTCCACCTCGCTCTACTCGCAACAAAAAACAGCCAAAACGCGTTGATTTTGCTCCCTTATTACGTATTTTGGTCATCGTTGTCCTGTTGGCGGTTGTGGGATTCTTGATCCATACCGCCCTGGACACATTTTTGGCGCCAGATCCCCCTGAGCCGCCAGATGTTCCACCGGAACAGCAGGAGCCCCAGGACGAGGACGAAGATGAGTTACCTCCAGAGCCGGAAGATGAACCCGAGCCCGAGGCAGTGGTTACTGAGATTGAGGCCGATGATTCGGAAGCAATCTATATCATTGAGAATGTCCAGGCCCTAGAACTCAGTCTGGAATTCACAAGTCCCTGTTGGACGCGGGTAACCGCCGACGGAGAACGCATTGACGAAGGAATTTTCCAAGATGACACCAAGAGCTATAATGCTGAAGAAGTAATTAGGGTGCGTTTTGGAGCACCAAAATTTGTTTCTGTCATCGTCAACGGGGTTAATATCGAAACCCCTGACCTTCAAAAAGGTTTTAGCCTAGAAATACGATTGGAAGAAGCATCAGATTAGTTCCCATGGAGGCAGATATGAACAAGGTTGCAGTAGTGAATTTAGGTTGCCCAAAAAACCAAATCGATGCGGAGACCATGTCGGGACTGTTGCAGGGGCATGGGTATGAAATCACTCATTTGCCTCAGCAAGCTAAAATAATAATCGTCAACACCTGCGGTTTTATTGATAAGGCTCGGCAAGAGTCTATTGAGCAGATTCTTGCCATGGCCCAATACAAAGAATCAGGTCTCTGCCAAAAATTAATTGTGACGGGCTGCCTATCCCAAGGATATTTCAAGGAATTGGAGCAAGAAATTCCAGAAGTAGACGCCTTTTTAGGAACTGGTAATGTTGATAAAATCTTGGATGTCATTGGGGACGGTAAATCCCGTCTGGTTGCCCCCGATTTATACGATGGACAGGCTGAAGGTCAGCGCCTGTACTCCACCTTTCCCTATGGATATCTCAAAATCGCAGAGGGCTGCAATAACTGGTGCTCTTATTGCGTAATTCCCCGCCTGCGGGGCTGTTTACGGAGCAAGGATAAAGAGCAAATTTACGCCGAGGTCCGGCGCATGGTTCAGCGTGGGATTCAGGAAATTGTCCTAATCGCTCAAGATATTTCTCAGTATGGGCTTGACTTGAGCGGCAAAAGCGAATTGGCTAGCTTGCTCATGGAATTGGAAGAAATAGATGGAGTGCGCTGGTTGCGACTACTCTACTGCTATCCGGACCATATTGATGACCAACTCATGGACGTGTTGGCCGGGTCCAATAAAATTGTTCCTTACTTGGACATCCCCTTGCAGCATAGCCATCCTGATATCCTAAAGAGCATGGGGCGCCAACGCGGGGCCCTGCGGGAGAGAGAATTGATCGAAACCCTGCGGCACCGCATACCCAATATCGCCCTCCGGACGACTTTTATTGTGGGTTATCCCGGTGAAGAGGAAGAGCATTTTCAGCATCTTCTGGATTTCGTGCGCTGGGCAAAGTTTGATCAAATGGGAGCTTTTATGTACTCCCGGGAAAAGGGAACCCCGGCGGCAGAATTACCAGACCAGGTTCCAGCTCAAGTAGCTCAATACCGCTATCACCAACTGATGCAGGCCCAGCAGGATATCGTCTTTGCCCGTAACCACAGAATGGTTGGGGAAAAATTCCTGGGCTTGGTTGATGGGGTGGAGGGTAGTTTGGCCGTAGTCCGGACTTACCGGGAGGCCCCGGAGATAGATTCTGTGGTGCTTGTGGATGCAGATAATCTCAGACCTGGTACCTTTGTCAATATTCGCTGCATCGGTTATGAGGACTATGATTTACTGGGGGTAATAGAATGATGGACCGCAACCTTCCAAATAAGATTACAATTGCCAGGATATTTCTGGCTCCACTCTTTATTTTTTTGATTTTAATTAGCATTCCCTATGGTGAATTTATCGCTGCCTTGGTCTTTGTTATTGCGGCCAGCACCGATGGCTTGGATGGTTACCTGGCCCGCAAAAACAAGGCTGTAACTACGGTGGGAAAATTTCTTGATCCCCTGGCGGACAAACTCTTGGTATCAGCTGCTCTGATTACCTTGGCTTGGATGCAGCAAATTGGCCCCTTGGCTGTGTTCATCATCATCAGCCGAGAGTTTGCCGTTACTGGCCTGCGGGTCATAGCCGCTTCCGAGGGCACAGTCATTGCCGCCAGCAAATTGGGAAAATTAAAGACCTTATCCCAGATAATTGCCATTACCTCGCTAACCCTCAATGCCGGCCTTAACAATGGGTACTCATGGCTACATTATATTTTAGGGTACTTGCCCATGCAGCATATTGCTAGCATCAGTCTCATTGTCGCCGTTATTTTGACCTTGGTTTCCGGTTTTGACTATTTTAGAAAAAATTACAAAGTCATTCAAAGAGGATAGGCTGCTATCCTTTTTTTGTTATATAAAAACCTCCTTGTCCATGCTATAATACGTTATGTAAACTACTGGAGGAGGGGGATTTTTATGCTGCGCTGGAAAATATTTATACCCATGGCGATTCTTTTAACTGTTGCGGGTCTACTGGGCAGTTATTTTTGGTCTGCGTCTGCCTCCAACCGGTATTTATCGGCTTTGAATGAAACGGAAAATGCCCAAATCATGTTGGAAGATGGGCTGGTGTCCATCAAGATAAATGATGGTTCTATTGCTGATATACTTGGTGAATTGGACAGCAAGCAGGTCGAAGAGTTTGCCAGTGATAGTCTTAGCATCGAGAGGGCAGGTGCAGGGGAGGTATCACCGTCTCTGCAGGGCCAAGTTGATCTCGTTGTTTATGAGGCTGTAGCGACCCGGGAATACTTTCAGGCAAATTTACAGCTGCAGGACTTGGCTTCCCGATGGGATTTGGAAGCTGAGATGATTATTTGGGGAGATAAACTGGTGGCTGAAGTCGGAGACAGCGGACACAGCTATATTACCCATTGTCCGTTAGAAGAGGTGAGGGCCCCATGATAGAATTTGGAGTAGCACTATTTGTTGCCATCATCACTATATTGGCTTACAACGGTGTCAACATCATTCCTATTCTCCTGGCTTCGGTCTTGATCTTTATTCTCGTCAAGCGCTTTGAACTGGTGGATCGCTTAGGTAGCAACAGGAATAAAGTCCAGAGCAAAAGCAAGATCTCTCAGGTGAGTTTTTCCAACGTGGGCGGACAGGAGTCTGCCAAGGAAGAACTGATGGAAGCCCTGACTTTGTTGAAGCAATCCTTTGCCAACAAGCTGGGAGTGCGGGCCCTGGGTGGCATCCTGCTTCAGGGACCACCCGGCACAGGTAAGACCTTGATGGCCAGAGCAGCTGCCAATTTTACTGACTCGGTATTTGTCTCTGCTGTAGGCAGTGAATTTATTGAGATGTACGCAGGTGTGGGGGCAAAACGAGTGCGAGAATTGTTCAGTAAGGCTAGAAAACTAGCTCGGCGTCAAAAAAAGAGTTCTGCTGTAATTTTCATCGACGAACTGGATGTCATCGGTGTCAAGAGAGGTAAAGTGGAAAGTCATATGGAATACGACCAGACACTGAATCAGCTATTAGTGGAATTGGATGGCATTGAAGACCAAAAAGATGTTAAAATATTTGTGTTGGGTGCAACTAACCGGGCTGACTTATTGGATGAGGCCCTATTGCGTCCCGGCAGATTTGATCGAATTGTGGAGATCGGCTTGCCTGATTTAGATGGGCGCTGGGATATCCTTAAAATCCATGCCCATGGTAAACCCTTGGCGGACAATGTCTGTCTCAAGGACGTTGCTGCCCAGACCTATTCTTTTTCAGGTGCACATTTGGCCAACCTGGTTAACGAAGCTGCTATTCAAGCCATGCGTCGTGGAGATGATATCATCCGCCAAGCTGATTTTATGGAATCCATCGACAAGGTTCAACTAGGCAGTACACGGGAAGGACTTTTGTCCCAGGCAGAAAAACACCGCGTGGCCATCCATGAGACGGGACACGCTTTGCTTAGCGAGCACTATTTCCCTGGTTCTGTTTCCACTGTAACGGTGGTTCCCCGCTCTAAGACACTGGGCTTTATCCGGCAAAAGGAGTCAAGCCCCGTTTTGCAGACCGAGTCTTACTTGCATAGTCAACTAGGGGTCTTATTGGCTGGAGGGGCAGCGGAAGACTTGATTTTCCAAGAGCGAAGCACTGGTGCTGCCAACGATTACCAGCGAGCAGTGGAAATCAGCGAAAATATTATTGCCCATGGCCTATCTAACTTGGGTATAATTAATATTAAACATTTGGATAAGAGCGAGCTGACTCGGGCCACCCGAGAGATCATCGATGAGAGCGCTGCAGAAGTTAAAGAAATCTTGCGCCAACGGCGTTCTGCTCTAATTGCCATCGCCGAAGTCTTGATGGAGCAGGAGCGCTTGTCTGGCGAGGATTTTCGCAAAATGATGCTCAATTGATTAACCTGCTTTTTGGGCAGGTTAATCCTACATAATAAGGGGGAGTCCAATGCTATCCGCTAAAATCATCCGCCAGCTTTCCCACCACGGGTTAACTCTGGCCGTTGCTGAATCTTGCACCGGGGGAGGGATAGCCAATACCCTCACCGATGTAGCGGGTGCCAGTGAGGTATTTATGGGGGGAGTAGTTGTCTATACCCCCCAGGCTAAGATAAAATTGCTGCGACTCCAGGACAGGGACTTACCAATTGGCTGTATTGGGGCCGAGCTTTCCCAAAAAATGGCCGTGGCAATTCGAACTCAACTCAAATCCCACTTGGGTCTGGGTATCACAGGGGCTTTGGGCCCAACCAGTCCCGCCACGGTTCAAATTGGAGATGTCTACATAGCCGTGGCAGCTCCAACAAAACAGGTGGTACAAAAGTTTCACTTTCCAGGCGACCGCCAAAAGGTAAAGGCTGAGGCCATTGCAGCTGCCTGTAGATTGCTTCTTAGCTGTATTGAGAGGTGGTATGGTGTCTAGGCTATCTATAGCAATTAAAATTGCATTGGTGGGAATCCTGGGGGCACTGCTCCTGGTTTCTGCGTTGTCCACCCAGGATATCACCATCAAGGCTTTGGATTTTTCCTTGGGATTGCGGATTTTCGACCAGGGTTACACCGAGATTAACGTTCCTCCTTTGGGGACCATTCGAGCCCGCACCCATCAGATGCCCCTAATGTTCCAGATCAGATTAAAGAATATTAATCTCGAACAACTGGACACTATGGTGACATTACAGGGCGCTGGGTCAATATTCACAGATATCCAAGAAATCCTCCGCCAACAGGTCCTTTCCTTTATCCTCAGGATTCTGATGGTAGCTTTTTTAGGGGGCCTGGGGGCAGGTTTTCTATTTTCTCATTCGTTTAAGAAGTCTTTGCTTGCCGGTCTATCTGGATTGTTGGCCTTTAGCATCCTGTTGGGTAGTGCAGTCCTAACCTATGATGAAACCGCCTTTAGCGAACCAGAGTTTGAGGGGATAGTAGAGGCCGCGCCTTGGTTGATGGGGGTGGCAGAAGATGCTTTGGTGGCAGTTCAGGGCCTGGATGCGAAATTGCAGATAGTCACCGAAAACCTCATGGTCTTATTTGAGTCCTTGTACCACCTGGAGGGTGGAGGAGGTAGTGTCGACGGCGATATAAAATTATTGCATGTCTCAGATATCCATAACAATCCCATTGGCGTATCCTTGGCCAAACAGGTTGCCACATCCTTTGAAGTGGATATAGTAATAGATACCGGTGACTTGACGGATTATGGCACCCCCATCGAGGCCGACTTGCTGCGCAATATTGAAGAAATTGGACTCCCATGGGTTTTTGTGCCGGGCAATCATGACTCCCCGGCTGTGGTGCAAACCATGTCTCAATTGAGCAATGTCACCGTCTTGCTGGAGGATATTGTCTACTTTGAGGATTTTGATTTGACCTTTGCAGGTATGGGTGATCCCGCTGCCCAATCTTCTGCCATGGCTGTCCGGCCCAGGGAAGAATACCAGGCCATCGCTGCCAGACTTCGGGATCAGATAGAACTGTCAGAACACAAACCCTCGGTGATTATATCCCATCATCCTTTTGCTGTGGAGGAGTTTACCGATTTGGAGGTGCTCTTGCTGCATGGGCATGCCCATCAGGTGGATATTCATTTTGAAGGAAACTCTGTTATGGTGGATGCTGGAACCACCGGAGGAGCTGGTATCAGGGGGCTAATGACCCGGGACGAAATGCCCTACACCATGGTTCTATTGCATTTGAATCGGGTGGAAGACGGGGTGCTGGCCACCGCCGCCGATGTTATAACAGTCAACCAGCTCAATGCCGGTTTTGTCTTAGAGCGGCATCGCTTACATCAGTTGCCATTAGCCCAGGGGGATCCCCAGGACCAAGAGGAGCAGGATGAAGGGGAGGGAGACGGGATTGACGAAGAGTCCCAGGAGGCCCAGCCGGAAGTTCAAGAATGAGTTGGCGAAAGGTTGGCCTAGGGTATTGCCAGAGGCGAATAGATGTTCTATAATTGTAGAGTAGAAAAAAAATTGGGGGGATTACTGTGGAGAAGCAAAAAGCGCTGGACATGGCCATAAAACAAATTGAACGTCAGTTTGGCAAGGGGGCAATTATGAAATTGGGGGACGATACCGCCCTCAATGTATCCGTCATTCCCAGCGGTTGTCTCGCCATCGATATCGCTGTGGGGGCTGGAGGCTTTCCCCGGGGAAGAGTGATAGAAATTTACGGTCCCGAATCTTCAGGAAAAACCACCGTTGCTTTGCATGCCGTGGCTGAGGCGCAGAGGATTGGGGGAACTGCGGCATTTATCGATGCCGAGCATGCCCTAGATCCAGTCTACGCTCGAAAGCTTGGTGTGAACTTGGACGAGCTCTATGTATCCCAGCCGGATACCGGGGAGCAAGCCCTGGAAATCGCTGAGGCTCTTGTCCGCAGCGGAGCAGTGGATATTGTTGTTGTCGACTCTGTGGCAGCTTTGGTGCCCAAAGCCGAAATTGAGGGCGAGATGGGCGACTCCCACGTGGGTTTGCAGGCGCGACTGATGTCCCAAGCTCTGCGCAAGCTGTCAGGCGCCATCAGTAAGTCTAAGACTGTGGCGGTCTTCATCAATCAAATTCGAGAAAAAGTAGGCGTTATGTTTGGTAACCCCGAGGTCACTCCCGGTGGACGGGCCTTGAAATTTTATTCCTCCATGCGCCTGGATGTCCGTAGAATTGAGACTCTAAAACAGGCCAACGAAATGATTGGCAACCGGACTCGGGTTAAAATTGTCAAAAACAAAGTTGCACCGCCCTTCAAAATGGCCGAATTCGACATAATGTATGGGGAAGGAATTTCCCGGGAGGGGTCAATCCTGGATGTAGGGGTAGACCTGGACATAATCAGCAAGAGTGGGGCATGGTTTTCTTTGGATTCTGAACGGCTGGGCCAAGGGCGGGAGAACGCTAAGCAATATTTGCGAGATAATCCCGAAATTGCTGCTCAAATCGATGAAAAGATTCGTAGCCATTACAACTTACCTACGTCCCCATTAAAAAAGGCAACTGAGGCGGAGGAGTAAAATGGCGGGAGCCTATTCCCGGGCCATTAAATACTTAGCCATCAGAGACAGGACGGTAAAGGAAACCACCGACTACTTGTTGCGCAAGGGATATAGTACCCAGGAAACACAAGAAGCTATTGACAGGTTGGTGGAGGTGGACCTCCTCAATGACCGGCGTACGGCCCAGCACTGGGTGGATTATTGGCTTGCCTGTAAACCCAGGGGTCGGAAGCGTATGGATATGGATTTGCGCCGGCATGGGGTGGACCGGGAAATTATTGAAGAAGTTTTAACCGCTGTGGATGACGAGATGGAGCTGGAATTGGCCCTTCGTCTGTTGACTGGTCGTCAGGTTCAGGACTGGCCCCGGCAGAAACTTTACCGCTTTCTGCAGTACCGGGGCTTCTCTTATTTGGTAATCGAGAAGGTCAACGCTCACGCCGAAAACTTGACACACGGTTGAAAAAGTATTACAATTATACGTGGTATTTCCACAAAATTACTTTAGTTTGTTGCCCTGGTGGCGTTGATATATAAACTAGGATAGCACGGTAACGACAGTTGGTTTATCCTTTTTTATAAATTAATTAAGCCAGGGGTCCTGGCTTAATTTTTTTCCCGTGGGGAGGTGACGATTATTCAATTGTTAGAAGTAGTTATCCTTGTTTTGATTTGCTCTGTGCTTGCCTTTATCGTTGGATATGTTGTGCGCAGATACATCGCAGAAGCCAAGATGACTTCTGCTGAGGAAGCCGCTAAGAAGATGGTGGCTGACGCAATTAAGGAAGCGGATGCGAAAAAACGTGAGACGATATTAGAGGCAAAGGAAGAAGTTCATAGGCTCAGAACAGAGTTTGACAATGATATTAAGGATCGTCGTCAAGAGCAACAGCGCATCGATAAGCATCTTACCCAGAAAGAAGAAGCCCTGGAGCGCAAGCTGGAAAATGTTGAAAAGAAAGAAGAGGCTATCCAGCAAAGAGTTGCAGAACTGACGAAGACTGAGCAAAAGATCAACCAGCTCCATCAACAGCAAATCCAGGAACTGGAGCGCTTATCCGGTTTGACTTCGGCGGAGGCTAGAGAGCTTTTGCTCCAAAATGTTGAAAAAGAGACCCGCCATGAAGCCGCCCAATTGATTAAAGAGATTGAAAATGAAACCAAGCAAGAATCCGAAAAGCGTGCCCGGGAGATAATCTCTCAGTCGATTCAGCGTTATGCGGCGGACCATGTGGCTGAGACTACGGTATCCGTTGTCAATTTGCCCAATGATGAGATGAAGGGCCGGATAATCGGCCGGGAGGGTCGCAACATCCGCGCTCTGGAAACCCTCACCGGCATTGATTTAATCATTGACGATACCCCAGAAGCTGTTATCGTCTCTGGTTTTGATCCTGTGCGGCGGGAAACCGCCCGTATTGCTTTGGAAAAACTGATTTCCGATGGCAGAATCCACCCTGGTCGCATCGAGGAGATGGTCAACCGCGCTCGCAAAGAGGTGGAGAACCAGATCAAAGATGCCGGAGAGCAGGCGACCTTTGACAGCGGTGTTCATGGCATCCATCCTGAGCTAGTGAAACTTTTGGGTAGATTGCAGTTCAGGACCAGTTATAGGCAAAATGTTCTCAAGCATTCCCTGGAAGTCTGCCACCTGGCCGGAATGATGGCTGCGGAATTAGGCGCAGATGTCAAACTTGCTAAGCGGTCAGGTTTGCTCCACGATATTGGCAAGGCCATCGACCATGAGGTTGAAGGGCCCCATGTCACCATTGGAGCAGATTTAGCCAAGAAGTATAAAGAAAATCCGGAGGTAATCCATGCTATTGCCGCTCATCACGGCGATATCGAGGCCAACTCCATCGCTGCCGTACTGGTACAGGCAGCCGATGCCATATCCGCAGCCCGGCCCGGTGCTCGTCGTGAAACCTTAGAGAATTATATTAAGAGGCTGGAAAACCTAGAGCATATAGCCGATTCCTTTGAAGGCGTAGACAAATCCTACGCAATCCAAGCTGGTCGGGAGATCCGGATAATTGTCAAGCCGGAGCAAATTGATGATGCCATAGCCAGCCAAATGGCCCGAGATATTGTCAAGCGCATCGAAGGTGAGCTGGAATATCCCGGACAGATAAAAGTTACGGTCATTCGGGAGACTAGGGCTGTAGAATACGCAAGGTAAAACTTCCGGGTTTTACCTTTTTTTTACATAGGAGGGTTCTTATGAAGGTGCTGTTTATAGGGGATATTGTTGGACGCAGTGGGCGACGGGCTTTGGCTGAAATTCTACCCCAGTTGCGTAAGGAATACCCCTGGGATTTGTGTATAGCCAATGCCGAAAATGCTGCCGGTGGCAAGGGTATAACCCAGTCTGTGGCAGAGGACCTATTGGCCATGGGCATAGATATTATGACCATGGGCAACCACACCTGGGATAACAAAGAAATCTATAAATTCATCGACACCGCCGACTACTTGATCCGACCTGCCAACTATCCAGTGGATGTTCCTGGCCGGGGCTATACAGTGGTGGAAAGCGCCAATTCTAAGGTGGGGGTGGTCAATCTGTCTGGCCAGGTCTTTATGGGGTCCATGCAATGCCCCTTTGCCACAGCAGATGAGATTCTAAACCGACTAGAGGATTGTGATTATATCGTGTTGGATTTTCACGCTGAGGCTACGGCAGAGAAAGTGGCCATGGGTTACTACCTAGATGGGCGAGCCACTGCTGTATTGGGGACCCACACCCATATCCAGACTGCTGATCAGCGGGTATTGCCCCAGGGTACGCTGTACATAACCGATGTGGGCGCCACTGCCCCCATCAATTCTGTGTTAGGCATGGAGATCAAGCCAGTTCTGGCCAATCTTACCACCAAGCTTCCCCAGCGCTTTACTGCTGCCTCGGGACCTGGGATGGTTTCGGCTGTATTTATGGATTTTGTAGAGAAATCAATCCATCGCCTAAGTATTAGCCAGGAATAGGAAAAAAACCCCCAAAAAGAAGGTATTTTTCCGGAAATGCCGAATATATCAATTGTAGAAACTAAATTTTGTAAGAGGGGGTCTCTATTCGTGGACGTATTGAAAGTATCAGCCAAATCTAATCCTAATTCTGTAGCTGGTGCCCTGGCAGGTGTTCTTCGTGAACGCGGTGGCGCTGAGATGCAAGCCATCGGCGCCGGAGCCATCAACCAAGCCGTCAAGGCCATTGCTATTGCCCGAGGATTCGTAGCGCCCAGTGGTGTAGACCTGGTTTGCATCCCCGCCTTTACAGACATAACCATCGATGGCGAAGAGCGGACAGCCATCAAATTAATAGTAGAACCGCGTTAGCACTAATATTTTTTTAAACCTGTTTATACTAGTATAGACAGGTTTTCTCATGCACCAGAAAGGATGAAAAAATTTGTACAAATTTGCAGATTTTCATTGTGACAGCCTGCTGAACATTTATTTACACGAAATGGACCTCACCAAGCTCAATGAAAGTGGCCATCTGGACCTACCTCGACTCAGACAAGCTAATTTTGTCTTTCAATGTTTTGCTGTGTTTTGCGATCCTAAATTTGGTCAAGAGGCCGCCCTCCGCCAGACCTTGCGCCTAATAGACACCGCCCATAGAGAGATTTTTAATCAACCCGAAGTGACCTTGATTCGCCAGGCCCAGGATTTGGACCAGGCAGAAGAATTAGCAGCATTGCTATCCATAGAAGGCGCAGATTTTTTGGGAGATGACCTCTTTTTGTTGGATTTAGTCCATTCTTTAGGGGTCCGCTTGATTACCCTCACTTGGAACGGGCGCAACTCCATTGCCGATGGTGTAAAGGTCGGCGGCAGTGGAGGTTTGACCCGGCTGGGTGTTGAAGCCGTCAAAAGGATGCAAGACCTTAATATCATTGTCGATGTGGCCCATCTTTCAGAGCATGGTTTTTGGGATGTCTGCAAGGTAGCTGACAGACCCTTTGTTGCTTCCCATTCCAATGCATGGCAAGTATGCAACCATCCCCGAAATTTAAAAGATGAGCAGATAAAAGAGATCAGCAGCAGAGGTGGCCTCATTGGCATGAATCTGTGTCGGCCCTTTGTGGCCGAGGAAAAGGAACAGCAAAATCTTGACATGGTGGTAAACCATATTCGTTATATCGCGGATTTGGTGGGTAGCGATGTGCTGTGTTTGGGTTGTGACTTGGATGGCATTAAAGCAATGCCTGAAGGTATGCGGGATGTGCGCGACGTTGCTGGAATAACTGATTTGCTGGCCGAAGCTGGATTTTCCCCGGCAGAGATTAGAGGGATCTGTTCCGATAACTTGCTGGGGTTTGTAAAGAATTACTTGGGTTAAAGAGCATGATGGCGAAAGCTGATTTACACATCCATTCCACGGCATCTGACGGCCTCTTTTCTCCCCGCAAGGTGGTCACCGAAGCAAAAAAAATGGGTTTTTCGGTGATCGCCCTCACCGACCATGACACGACTCAAGGCTTGGCAGAAGCTATTGCAACGGGAAGGGATTACTCGGTCCAAGTAGTCCCGGGCATCGAACTGAGCACTGTATCTGACGGCGAAGAAATTCATATCCTGGGCTATAAATTCCGCCGAGAGAATCGCGATCTTCAAGCCATGCTCAGCAAGTTAAAAGAGGCCAGGACCCAGCGGGTAAAGGAGATTAGCCTGCGCCTACAGCAACTGGGCTACGATATTTCTTGGCCTGACATTGTCGCCGAATCTAAAGCTGGCCATAGTATAGGGAGACCCCATGTGGCTCGTGCTATGGTAAGAAGGGGTTACGCCGATTCGGTGAGTGCGGCCTTCGATGCCTGGCTGAACCCAGGGCGCCCGGCCTTTGTCCCTAGATACAAGCTTACTCCGCAACAAGCCATTGAGTATATTCATGCTGCAGGCGGGTTGGCTTTCTTAGCTCATCCCGGGTTACTTTGTGACGGAATTGCCACAGCCAGAAAGTTAATCGCCCAGGGAATAGACGGCATCGAGGTCTTTCACTCCGAGCACAGTCAGCCGCAAATTGAGGGCTTTTTTAGCCTGGCTCAAGGGAAGGGAGTATATATATCTGGTGGGTCTGATTGCCATGGCAGTCCCCAGGTAAAAATTGGACAGCAATCTGTGGATTTGGCACTGGCCAATCTCTGGCTAAAGGATTAATGGGTTAGGCCAATTAATAATTAATTTCCTGTTTTTATGCAGGAATTTTTTTTTTGGGCGCGAATAGAAATAGTATAGGAGCAAATTGGACCAGTCAATGAGTCCAAAATCTGCAAAAGAAAGGGTGAGGCTATGAAATTGGAACTGCAACGTGAATCGGGAATCCCCCTCTATATTCAGGTAAAGAACATGATTAAAGACTTGATTGAAAAAAATGTTTGGGGCGCGGGAACCAAAATTCCCACCGAGAGAAAGTTGGCTGAACAACTCAAGGTCAGTCGTAACACCGTAAGCATGGCTTTTCAGGAATTGGAGTCCGAGGGCATATTGGTGTGTCAGCAGGGTCGCGGCACCTTTGTTGCCGAATCCGATGAGGCTGTCCGCAGAGAAAGCCGCAAGGAACGCTTGCTGAAGATCATCGATATTGCCATGGAAGAAGCAACTACTATGGGCTTTAGCATCGACGATTTCATGGCAATAACCCATGTCCGGGCCCGCGAAAAACGGGATATTTTGTCCCGGGTCAACATCATCTTAATTGAATGCAACCGCGAACAGGTTGAATTCTTTGCCAAGGAACTGGCCCACAGTGTCGGCGTAATTATACAGCCCATACTTTTGGGGGATCTTGAGACCAACCCGGAGCAGTTTCTGGGCACAATTCGCAAGGCAGATATAATTATAACCACATTGTTCCACCTACAGTCGGTCAAAGAGATTGTTGGGGACATAGGTACAGAAATAATTGCATTGGCCCTCAGTCCTTTGTTGGACTCCATAGTCCGCATCGCTCGCTTGCCCAATGGCGCCCATGTAGGCATCTTTTGTAAATCTGATATGTTTGCAGACAAGATGCTTTCATCTTTGCGCAACGCGGGGATTAACCACCTCCGCTACAGTAAGTTCAAAGACCCTGTGGACAGGGAGGCCCTTATGGAACAGATCCGCAGTGTCGACCATATTATAACCTCTCCAGGGCGGAAACAGGAGGTAATGGAGTTGGCTGGCAAGGATGTTATTGAATTTATCTACTCGCCGGACCAAGCTTCCATTGACTTGCTAAAATCTACCCTGTTAGAGTTTAAGCAAAAAAATTTGAAAAAGTGGGAGTGAGAGAATGGCAGGCAAATTTCGGGTAAGTATCAAGTCGGATTTTTGTAAAGCATGTCGTATTTGCCTAGATGTTTGTCCAAAGGATGTTCTTGCCCAGGATAAAGACGGCAAGGCGAATGTATCTCAGCCAGAAAAATGTATTGGCTGTAGGCTCTGCGAGTATCACTGTCCTGATTTTGCGATTACTGTAAGTGGAGGTGAGAAGGATGACTAAAAAGTTGGTTCAAGGTAATGAGGCCTGTGTTGAAGGTGCCATCAAAGCAGGGGCACGGTTCTTTGCTGGTTATCCCATCACCCCATCAACTGAGATTGCCGAAGGAATGGCTCAGCGCCTTCCCCGGGAGGGTGGGGCCTTCGTGCAAATGGAGGATGAAATCGGCAGTATTGCCGCAATAATTGGCGCATCCATAGCTGGGACTAAAGCCATGACTGCCACCAGTGGCGCGGGCTTTTCCCTGATGCAAGAAAACCTAGGCTTTGCTGCCATGACGGAAGTGCCCATTGTGGTTGTAGATGTCAACCGCGGTGGGCCCAGTACCGGTACTCCCACTAAACCCAGCCAGGGCGATTTTATGCAGGCACGTTGGGGCACCCATGGTGATCACCCGATAATTGTCTTGGCCCCCAGCAGTGTTCAAGAAGTCTATGACCAAACCATCAACGCCTTTAATATGGCCGAAAAGTACATGGTTCCCGTTATCCTGCTCTACGACGAAGTTGTGGGACATATGCGGGAAGGGATTGAATTTACCCAGCCCCCTGAGATAGTTGAGCGAAAGCGGCCTACTGTAAATCCCAAGGATTACCTTCCCTATGCAACGGATAATAGCTTGGTCCCTGCCTTGGCGCCCTTTGGCACTGGCTATCGCTATCATATGACCGGTCTTAGTCATGATGAAACAGGTTTCCCCACTGGCAACCCTGAGACCATTGAGAACCTGGTCAAGCGTCTCAACGATAAAATCGAAGATAACAAGGAAGATATCATTCAGTATAAGACCTACGATGTGGACGACGCCGATGTTATCCTCCTGGCCTTTGGCTCTCCTGTGCGCAGTGCGCGCCAGGCGCAGAAGCAAGCTCGGGCCCGGGGCGAGAAAGTTGGCTTGATCCAGTTAATTACTCTCTGGCCCTTCCCCCACGATTTGTTGCAAGAGACCTTCGCCAAGACCCAGGCCAGCTTTATAATTCCGGAAATGACCCTTGGCCAACTGGCAGACGAAGTATCCAAGTCTGTGCCCAGGGAAAAGATTCATAGCGTTCTTCGTAATGACGGTACGCTAATGACACCTGCTCAGTTGGATGAGGCAGTTAAGGGGGTTATGTAGTGGACTACAAGAAAATGTTACGGGAAGACAAAATGCCCCATATCTGGTGTCCCGGTTGTGGCCACGGAATCGTCTTGTCCGCCTTCTTACGGGCACTGGCCAAGAAAGAATTAGACCCGAACAAAGTGGTTGTAGTCTCGGGCATCGGTTGTTCTGCCCGGGCTCCTGGTTATTTGGACTTTAACACTTTGCACACAACCCACGGCCGCGCAATTCCCTTTGCCACCGGGATAAAAATGGCTAATCCAGATCTGAAGGTTATAGTGCTGACGGGGGATGGTGACAGTTCTGCCATCGGTGGTAACCATCTCATCCATGGTGCCCGACGCAATATCGATTTGACAGTGGTGGTCTTTAACAACAATATCTACGGAATGACCAGTGGTCAGTACTCCCCCTTGACACCCCATATGGCCAAAGCCACCACAGCACCCTATGGCAATTTTGACTATCCCTTTGATTTGGTGGAATTAGTCAAAGGTGCCGGTGCCACCTTTGTGGCCCGGGGTGCCACGGCCTATCCCGTTCAACTGGAGAAATATATCAGTCAAGGCTTGGATCATGAAGGGTTCAGTGTCATCGAATCAATCAGTCAGTGCCCCACCTATTTTGGACGCAAAAACAAATTGGGCGGACCGATGGACATGTTGAAATGGCAGAAAGAAAATACTTCTCTGGGCGGAAAGGACGAGAGCAAAATTCCCTTGGGCGTTTTGGTTCAAACCGAACGGACAGAATACAGTTCCAATTATTATAAGCATGTTAAATCTCTAGCAGGGGGGCATAAGGGTGAATAAGAACTGGGAACTGATAATCAGCGGTTCAGGAGGTCAAGGAGCCATCCTCGCTGGCATTATTCTTGCCTCTGCAGCTCTGGATAACGGTTACAATGTCATTCAGACCCAAAGCTATGGGCCCGAAGCCCGGGGTGGCGCCAGCCGATCAGAAGTGATGATCTCCAGCGAAGAATTGGCTTATCCCAAGGTTCAGAATTGCAATTATATGGTGTCCATGACCCAGGAATCATTGCAAAAGTATTCCGGGATGTTAAGGGACGATGGGGTCTTGCTCATCGACGAGCAAATGGACGCCAGCTCAATAAAGGATAGCATCACTGTTTATAAGGCTCCTATATTCTCCACAGTGGAAAAACTAAAAAAGCCCATGGTTGCCAATATCCTTGTTTTGGGTATATTGAATACCATCGCCAAGATTGCTGATGCCGAAATTCTCAGCAAAGCGATTCAGCAAAGGGTTCCTGCGGGAACCGTGGATATCAACCTCAAAGCGTTGAATGAGGGGATACGAATCGGTAGTCAGTTGATTAGTGCCTAGCACCCAGCAGGGTGACAATAAAACAGGGGGCGAATATTGATGTCTGAAAACCTCAATGTATTCCAGATCGCGCAACAACAAATTAAGGATGCCTGCGACAAATTGAACTGTAAACCAGAAGTGTATGATATCCTCAAACAGCCCTTGCGGTTTGTGGAAGTGACTGTTCCAATTAAAATGGATGATGGCACCACCAAAATCGTTACGGGCTATCGTTCCCAACACAATGACGCCTTGGGCTATTACAAAGGTGGACTGAGATTCCACCCAATGGTAACTGCTGACGAAGCTAAAGCTTTGTCCATGTGGATGACCTTCAAAAGTGCAGTTGTGGGCTTACCCTATGGTGGGGCAAAGGGCGGAGTAGCTGTTGACCCCAAGGAATTGTCTAAACGGGAACTAGAGCAAGTGAGCCGTGGATTTGTTCAGGCCATCGCTTCCCATATTGGCCCAGAGAAGGATATTCCTGCTCCTGATGTCAACACCAACCCTCAGATAATGGGTTGGATGATGGATGAATACAGCAAGATTCAGGGTGCTAACAATTTTGGTGTAGTTACCGGCAAGCCCTTGAGCATCGGTGGTTCACAAGGTAGGCTAACGGCTACTGCCTTGGGTTGTTGCATCGTGATACGTGAGGCCATCGAAAAATTAGGCATTGATTTCAAGCAAGCCCGCATTGCCATCCAGGGTTTTGGCAACGCCGGGAGCAATCTTTCTACTATTCTTCATGACATGGGCGCAAAGATTGTGGCCGTAACCGACTTGCATGGTGGTCTTTATAATCCAGATGGTTTTAATCCCTACGAAGTAGTAAAAGCCAATGAGACTGTACAACCTAAATCTGAGGACAGCGCAGTGGCAAAATCTCCAGCAACCAAACATATAACCACAGAAGAGCTATTTGCGCTGGATTGCGATGTGCTCATTCCCGCGGCCTTAGAAAACCAGATCACTGGGCAAAACGCTGGCGATGTCAAGGCTAAGATTCTGGCCGAGGCCGCCAACGGTCCCACCACCCCCGAGGCGGATAAAATCCTCAATGAAAAAGGTGTCTTTATCCTACCGGATATTCTGGCCAGTGCTGGTGGAGTGACTGTCTCATATTTCGAATGGGTCCAAAACCTGCAAAACTACTATTGGACCGCCGAAGAAGTCAATGAGCGCTTGGAACAGAAGATGGTTGCTGCCTTTGACAATGTGTACCAGGTCAGCCAAAATAGTTCAGTGGATATGCGCTCTGCTGCCTATATGATTGGAATCAAGCAATTGGCAGAGGCCATGGAAGCCAGGGGTTGGCTGGACTAAATCGAAGTCACCCCTCCTACGGGAGGGGTGCAATTATCCTTGGAGGTGAACAGAGTGCAAGACAATAAAGAAAAACTAGTTCAATGGCAAAAGGAATTGGACAAAACCCGGGCGCGGTTTCCCGAGCGGAAGGAAAAATTTCAAACCAGCTCTGAGATTCCCCTGGAGACTGTATACACCAATCTAGACAGCCCGGTGGACGCCCAGGACTTAGATCTACCTGGAGAGTATCCTTACACCCGGGGCGTTCAGCGCAATATGTACCGGGGCAGACTCTGGACCATGCGTCAATATGCAGGATTTGCCAGTGCGCAAGAGTCCAATAAACGTTACAAATACTTGCTTTCCCAGGGTCAGACTGGCCTCAGTGTTGCCTTTGACTTACCTACACAAATCGGGCTAGACTCAGATCATTCCCTTTCCGACGGGGAAGTGGGCAAAGTCGGCGTGGCCATAGATTCTCTGGCTGACATGGAAGTCCTGTTCCAGGACATCCCTCTGGACAAAGTCAGCACCTCCATGACCATCAATGCGCCAGCCATGGTGCTACTGGCTATGTATTTGGCAGTGGCGGAGAAGCAGGGAGTAGACTGGAACAAGCTCCAGGGGACCATTCAAAATGACGTGCTCAAAGAGTACGTTGCCCGGGGGACCTATATTTTTCCTCCGGAGTCTTCTTTGAAGGTAATCACAGACATTTTTGCTTTTTGTGCCGAAGCTGTTCCAAAGTGGAACACCATTAGCATCTCCGGATACCACATTCGGGAGGCGGGGGCCACTGCGGTGGAGGAAATCGCCTTTACTTTGGCCAACGCCATCAGCTATGTAGACACAGCCATCAAGGCTGGACTCCATGTGGATGAATTTGCTCCTCGACTGTCCTTTTTCTTCAACGCCCACTCCAACCTCTTTGAAGAGGTGGCCAAATTTCGGGCGGCTAGAAAATTGTGGGCGGAGATAATGAAAGAGCGCTTTGGTGCCGAAAACCGCAAATCCATGTTAATGCGCTTCCACACCCAGACAGCTGGCTCCACCTTGACCGCCCAACAGCCGGACAACAATGTCGTCCGGGTTGCCCTTCAAGCCCTGTCAGCAGTGTTAGGCGGCACCCAGTCATTGCACACCAACTCTCGGGATGAAGCTCTGGCCTTACCCAGCGAGGACTCTGTGCGCATTGCTCTGAGGACCCAGCAGATACTCGCCAACGAAACCGGTGTGGCCGATGTGGTGGATCCCCTAGGTGGCAGCTACTATATCGAAAAACTCACGGCAGAAATTGAAAGCAAGGTCAAAGAAATGCTGAACAAAATCGATGATATGGGCGGCGCAGTTGCGGCAATTAACTCTGGCTATATTCAACGGCAAATTCAGGACAGTGCTTATAAGCACCAGATGGCTGTGGAATCTCAGGATGAAATCATCGTGGGAGTCAACAAGTATGAAATTCAAGAAGACCATCAGCCTGATCTCTTGACAGTGGATCCCGCTGTGCAGGACAGTCAAGTAAAACGCTTGACAGAACTCAAAGCAAATCGAGAGCAAGCCAGTGTTGATAGTGCCTTGGAAGCCATTCGCCAGGCCGCCGTCAGAGAAGAAAACCTTTTCCCGCCGGTACTAGATGCAGTGCGGGCCTATGCTACCCTGGGTGAAATATGCGGGGTGCTCCGGGACGTATATGGCGAGTACCAGGCCCGGGATTTAATCTAAAGGAGGTCAGGTAAAATGGCTCCAATTCGTGTTCTCATTGCAAAGCCAGGTCTCGATGGCCACGACCGGGGTGCCAAGGTTGTCGCTCGCGCACTGCGGGACGCTGGCATGGAAGTGGTCTATACGGGATTACGTCAGTCCCCGGAACAAATTGTCCAGGCCGCGGTTCAAGAAGATGTCCGCGTCATCGGACTTAGCTGTCTATCCGGTGCCCATAATTCTTTGTTTCCTAAAGTTGTAAAACTGCTCCACGAAAAGGATTCAGCCGACATAAAGGTCTTTGGCGGCGGTGTAATTCCCGATGCCGATATACCAGGCCTTCTGGAGGCAGGCGTTGAAGCAATATTTACCCCAGGAACATCCCTGGATAAAATTGTTCAACAAATAAAGGAAAGCGCTGGCAATGCCTAACTGGCAAAGGCAGTTAGCCCGGAGCATCACTAACCTGGAAGCCAATCCCGAGATAATCAAGACATTGGCCAATTATCCCTTGGATAATGCCAGCACCCATGTAATTGGTGTGACCGGGCCCCCGGGTGGGGGAAAAAGCACCTTGTGCAGCCAGATCATTCAGCATCTGGCTGCAGATCACAAGGTTGCGGCACTATTGGTGGACCCTTCCAGCCCTTATTCCGGGGGAGCAATTTTGGGAGACAGGATCAGAATGCAGAATTTGGCCGGTCATCCCAATGTGTATATCCGCTCTCTAAGCAATCGGGGTAACACCGGTGGCGTCAGCCGTTCGCTGGTCAGTATTTTAAGAATGCTGATGCACTATGGATTTGACTATATAGTGGTTGAAACCATCGGTGCCGGCCAGTCTGAGGTCAAAATTGCATCGATAGCTGATACCACTGTAGTTGTGGCTGTTCCCAACTTGGGGGACGATATTCAGGCCTTTAAATCGGGAATTATGGAGATTGCCGATGTCTTCGTGCTAAATAAGGCTGACTTGCCGGGGATTGATGCCTTATATACCGCCTTGCAAGAATCCGCCCAAAGGGAGAAGGACGGCTGGGTCACTCCCCTTTGCCAAACTGTGGCAGTGCAGGGAAAGGGCATTGAACAATTGTTAGCAGCATTTGCTAAACACCGTCACTGGTTAAACCAACAGGACCGGCTGTTGGAGAAACGCAAGCAAGCTGCCAAATTTGAGGTTATGGAATTAAGTAGCTACATGCTCCAAAAACATCTGGATAAGTTGCCCGCGGATATTTTGGCCGCTAATTTATCTAAAGGTGAGTTTAACCTATTTCAAAGGCTGGATGCAGCCTATGCAGAAATCGCAAAATCATTGGGTGAGGTGTGACCTATGTTCAAAAAAATTGACCATCTAGGTATTGCCGTGGACGATTTAGAGGCTGCCGTAAAGCTGTATCGTGATACCCTAGGTCTGAACTATGCAGGCCAGGAAGAAGTTCCCGAGCAAAAGGTGACAACGGCTTTCTTCCTTTTGGGAGAAAGCTCATTGGAATTATTGGAGCCCACCAGCCCCGACAGCCCTGTGGCCAAGTTCATCGAGAAGAAGGGCAAAGGCATTCATCATATCGCACTGCGGGTAGATGATGTGGCCGAAGCCATAGTGGAACTGAAGAAAAAAGGAATTCGTATGATTGACGAAGTACCCCGGTCCGGCGCCCACGGCGCAAAGATAGCCTTTATTCATCCCAAATCCACCCCCGGTGTCTTGGTGGAATTATGCCAACGTCAGGAGGATTAAGATGAGCGAATGGCAACGACTGCAGCAGCAGCTGGAACAGAGACGCAGCAAGATGCAGGGCGGCGGTGGCACCAAGGCTGTGGAAAAACAGTTGGCCCGAGGTAAAAACACTGCCCGGCAACGCTTGGAAGTATTGCTGGACCCGGATTCCTTTGTCGAACTGAATACCTTCGTAAAGCATAGATGTCATGATCTGGGCATGGATAAAAAAGAAACTCCTGGTGAAGGAGTTGTTACTGGTTATGGCACAATCCATGGCCGATTAGTCTATGTCTTCTCCCAGGACTTTACCGTGGTGGGTGGAAGTTTAGGCGAGATGCATGCCAGGAAAATTTGCAATGTCATGGACCTGGCAGCCAAAACCGGCGCGCCCCTCATTGGCCTCAATGATTCCGGCGGTGCTCGGATTCAGGAGGGTATAGATGCCCTCCATGGCTATGGAGAAATCTTTCACCGCAACGTCCGCTATTCGGGAGTTTTCCCCCAAATCTCTGTAATTTTGGGGCCCTGTGCCGGAGGAGCGGTATATTCACCGGCCATTACCGACTTTATCTTTATGACTAAAGAAACCAGCAAAATGTTCATCACCGGCCCCCAGGTCATTAAGGCGGTAACCGGCGAAACCATCAGCGCCGAAGACTTGGGCGGAGGCCAAACCCACAATACAACCAGCGGAGTGGCCCATTTCCTGGCAGATGATGAAGGGCAGTGTTTGAACCAGGTCCGCACTTTGGTGGGTTACCTTCCAGCCAACAATATGGAAAAACCGCCGGTGGTGGAAGACAGTGTGCCCGCAGAAATAGATTTGACGGAAGTAGTTCCTGCCAATCCCAACGCCGGTTATGATGTCCGAGATGTAATCAATGCTGTCTTTGACGTTAATTCCTTTATGGAGATTCAAGCGCTATACGCCCAAAATGCTGTGGTGGGTTTGGCCAGGTTACAGGGCAAGACGGTGGGTATAGTGGCCAATCAGTCCCAACACCTGGCCGGTTGCTTGGACATCAACGCCTCAGACAAGATTTCTCGGCTTGTTCGCTTTTGTGACAGTTTTAATATTCCTGTAATTACCTTCGTGGATGTTCCCGGCTATTTGCCAGGTATCCAACAGGAGCACAGCGGTATAATTCGTCATGGTGCCAAAATCCTTTTTGCCTATTCTGAAGCCAGCGTCCCCAAAGTAACGGTTCTGCTGCGCAAAGCCTATGGTGGCGCCTATGTGGCCCTGGGCAGCAAGTCCCAAGGGACAGATATTGTCTACGCCTGGCCCACCGCTGAGGTAGCAGTAATGGGGCCAGAGGGCGCGGTAAATATTATCCACCGCAAGGAATTGGCTGACGCCGAAGATCCCAATTCTCGCCGTCAGCAGCTAGTAGAAGAGTACCGAGACAATTTTGCCAATCCCTATGTTGCCGCAGGCAGGGGCCTGGTGGACGAGGTTATCGATCCCGCCGACACGAGAAACTATCTCATCAATGCCCTGACTGTGCTGGCGGCTAAACGGGAAAAGAACCCAGCCAAAAAACATGGCAATATTCCCCTGTAAGGAGGTCCCGGTATGGATTTAGGATTTGCACTACAGGTTACCTTGATGGGTTTTACCGGGGTAGTTTTGGTGTTGGTGGTCTTGATGGTTGTTCTGAATGTTCCCCATTACGTATCCAAAATGGGAGAAGGCCGCAAGGAAAGGCGGCCCCAGCCCCAACAACAAGCTGTTGTTTCTGAAATTCCCCATGAGCATCTGGCTGCAATTAGCGCTGCCGTAGCTATGCTGGATGGAGCGTACAGGGTCAGGACCATAGAAGTTGTAAGCAATGATAACTGGGAACGGTGCCGTTACACCGATATCACCACTCCCTAACAGGAGGTAAAAGAATGAAAAAATTCAAAATCACAGTGGATGGAAAAACCTATAATGTGGAGGTAGAGGAAGTCCGGGATGGCCAAAGAGCTGCCCAGTCTAGCCCTGCAACTCCAGCGACACCGGCTGCTAAACCTGCGCCTGCCGGCAGCTCCAGCTCCAGCCCCGCGCCTGCACCGGCAGCAGGCAGCGGCAGTGTGACGGCACCCATGCCAGGGACAGTGCTGAAACTGTTGGTGTCCCCGGGAGAAGAAGTTCAACAGGGCCAGACAGTCTTGATTTTAGAAGCCATGAAAATGGAGAACAAAATCAATGCCACAGCCAACGGCACCGTGGCCAGCATCGATGTCAGTGAAGGCCAGAGCGTCAACACTGGCCAGCCGTTGCTGACCATCCAATAGAGGGTCAGCCATGATAATAGATAAGCTAGCTCAGTTTTGGCAGAGTACTGGTTTCGCCAATGCAGATATTTATCAACTGATTATGCTGGGCCTGGCCCTCTTCCTACTTTACCTGGCCATCGTCAAAAAATATGAGCCCCTGCTCTTGGTGCCCATCGCCTTTGGTATGTTGTTGGCCAACATCCCCGGGGCCAATTTGATGGCAGAGCCGGCAGATGGTCAACCCGGCGGTTTGCTTTACTATTTATACCTTGGTGTCAAAAATGGTATTTACCCGCCCTTGATTTTCTTGGGCGTAGGCGCATTTACAGACTTTGGACCGTTGCTGGCCAACCCCAAAACCCTGCTACTGGGGGCTGCAGCGCAGTTTGGTATATTCTTTACCTTCATCGGCGCCATCCTCTTAGGTTTTCCCATTCTTCAGGCGGCGGCCATCGGCATAATTGGCGGTGCGGATGGGCCTACAGCTATTTGGCTGACATCCAATTTGGCGCCGGAGCTTTTGGGGCCAATTGCGGTGGCTGCATACTCTTACATGGCCTTGGTACCTATTATCCAGCCTCCCATTATGCGGGCACTTACCACAAAAAAAGAGCGACAAATTGTAATGGAGCAGCTACGGCCGGTGAGCAAAAGGGAAAAAATCATTTTCCCCATTCTTGTCACTGTCTTAGTTGGCTTGCTGCTTCCGTCATCTCTACCGTTGGTGGGAATGTTAATGTTGGGTAACCTTTTCCGTGAATGCGGTGTGGTGGAGAGACTTTCCAAGGCTGCGCAAAATGAACTCAACAATATCATTGTAATTTTTTTGGGTGTGACAGTTGGGGCCACCGCTTCGGCGGATGTGTTCCTCAGATGGGATACCATCAAGATAATTATACTTGGTTTGTTAGCTTTTGCTATTGGTACCGCAGTAGGCGTCCTCTTTGGCAAGCTGATGTGCTGGTGGACCAAGGGCAAAGTTAATCCTCTGATTGGTTCTGCTGGGGTTTCAGCAGTACCCATGGCTGCTCGAGTTTCCCAGCAAGTGGGTAGCGAAGAGAACCCCCAGAACTACCTGCTCATGCATGCCATGGGACCCAATGTGGCGGGGACCATCGGCTCCGCCATCGTCGCGGGTATTCTATTCTCGATGCTTGGCTAAAACCAAAAAGACCCCTGGGGGTCTTTTTGGTTGTTTAGAGAGCTAATCCACGTGATCATACTAATGACAACACGAGGAAGCAAGTGCACAATCGTGAAAAGTACCAGTAGGAGTATCCAACAAACACATTCATGTATCCGACAACGATATGGAAGTTCTCTTTCGCAAGGGAAGTCAATCGACCCGTATCAAAGATCTAGGTCAGCCGGGCCAGTATGCTGCTGATGAGCGCGTAGACTTAGTAGGGCCTAAAGGCACCATTGCCAAGGTGCGGGTTCTTGGCCCCACCCGGGGACAGACTCA
>Ga0079223_10000215_pt1 | contig 25735 bp, 14 predicted proteins | sample Stecom2011_FD_75072 | JGI IMG/M metagenome (GOLD analysis project Ga0079223, IMG submission 75072) | Agricultural soil microbial communities from Utah to study Nitrogen management - Steer compost 2011 | ecosystem: Environmental > Terrestrial > Soil > Agricultural land | place: USA: Utah...
ACTTTGGAAGCTTGAATCAGTCGGCAGTCGGCAGGGACTACATTCCCACTTTCCAGTGTGATAATATCGCCAGGAACAACATTTTGAGATGGTATGTTTTTTTCATCACTGTCCCGAAAAACCCTTGCTGATGTTCTGCTTAATTTCTGTAACGCTTCCATGGAGCGTACTGCCCTCAGTTCACTAAAAAAACCTACGCTCGTATTGATCAAGATTGCTATCATAACTGCTGTACCTTCCATCCATTCTTGCATTAAAAAAGATAAAATGCCGGCAACCGCAAGTACTGCAATGATAATACTTTTAAACTGTTCGATGAAAATGCTCCATACGGTTTTGGACTGGGTTTGGCTGATCTGGTTGGGTCCATATTGCTGAAATCTTTTTTGTGCTTCGTTTTCAGAAAGGCCGGTTTTATTTGAAACATTGAATTTGTTTAGAATTTCATTTTCATTTTGTGCCCAGAAAGGTTTTGCTTCAGACATATTCTGTCTCCAGGATAAAATTGTCTCCCCATTTTGAGGCAATAATTGTGCCGATATTTTTAGTTTGTAGAGCGAATTATGGAAGAATGAACATCATAATTTGTTTATATAGTATAAAAATTACCCGATATTGCTGATATTAAGTATTTTTCTATAAAGGACAGTAAAACCGGTATCAGATTTCAGAATCGTGCCGGTTAAATTTAATCTCATACCTGAATAGTTAAAGGTCATATTTGTAACTGAAATGAAAGAAATTCAATCTGTTTTAAGAAGTAAAGTTTTACCTTTTGTTGAGAATCCGATGCGGTATACAGGTGCAGAGTTTAACTGTATCAAAAAAAATCTCTCGGATATAACAGTGCATGGAGTGTTTTGTTTTCCTGATTTGTATGATATAGGCATGTCTCATTTCGGCCTTCAGATCCTGTATAATCTGGTAAATAAAAATTCCAGATGGGCTCTTTCACGCTGTTTTCATCCATGGATTGATGCGGAGCAGTTATTGAAAAAGCTGAAAATACCCTTATATTCGCTTGAATATTTTACTCCGATAAAGGATGCAGACTGGATTGGTTTTTCTGTGCAATATGAATTGCAATATACAAATATTCTGAACATGCTTGACCTGGCTGGTATTGAATTGCGCAGTGAACAAAGGAGTGATGAAGATCCTGTTGTTATAGCTGGGGGACCTTGTATCGGTAATCCGGAACCGCTTGTACCATATATTGACGTATTTGCAATTGGTGATGGAGAGGAGACAGTTGTATCGATCTGTTCTGTTTTGGAAAAAATGAAAGCCGGTAAAAAATCCCGTTTACATACCATTGAAGCGCTTTCGGATATTGCGGGAGTATATGTGCCAGTTATACACAAAAAAAAGTTGGTTCATGCTGCCAAGGTACCGGTTCTGAAGAATGAATATTATCCACAAAAACCGCTTGTTCCTTTGATTAAAGTTGTTCATCACAGGCTGGCTGTAGAGGTAATGAGAGGTTGTACGCGCGGTTGCAGGTTCTGTTCTGCAGGCATGTATTATCGTCCTCTTCGTGAACGTGATCCTCAGGATATCTGTAACCAGATCAGCAAAGGTGTTGAGTCCACAGGTCTTAAAGATGTCGGTTTGCTGAGTCTGTCAACAGCTGATTACAGTTGTCTGACAAATTTGCTTGAATTGGGACAGGTTGTTAAAAGCAAACAGCATATTTCCATTACTCTTCCATCAACAAGGATTGATGCATTGAGTGATGAGCAGTTCCGGTTGTTTCGCAGTGTTTCTTCTGTATCATCGATGACTTTAGCACCTGAAGCAGGCAGTCAAAGACTGCGAAGGGTAATAAACAAAAACTTTTCGGATCAGGAAATACTGGATACCGTTAAAAGAATGACAGAGAATAACATACAGACTCTTAAACTTTACTTTATGATCGGCCTGCCTACGGAGTGTCAAGAAGATATCGAGGCGATTGTATTGCTTGTTTCACGTATTGCGGGGTTGGTGCGTGCCAGATCGGGGCGTTACATGGTTCATGTTGCAATATCTCCTTTTTCTCCCAAACCACACACTCCTTTTCAGAGAGAAAAAATGGAAGATACAGAAGTGTTGACAAGCAAGGGAAAATATATCAAATATTCCTTGAAGAATTTAAAGAACGTACGGGTATCATACAGAAATCCACAAATTACCCTGTTGGAAACGCTTATGGCCAGAGGTGACATTCATATTGCAGATCTGATCTATTCTGCGTGGAAAAAGGGAGCTCGTTTTGATGGCTGGGATGAATTATTCGATTTTGAGCGATGGAATACAGCTGCATCTGAACAAAAAATCGATATTAAAAAATATACAGACAGCATACCTTTATCGGAGGAATTAGCCTGGTCCAACATATCAATCGGTGTAACACAGGGTTTTCTGGAATCGCAACGGGAAAAAGCACTGAAAGAAGAAACAACCCCTGATTGCCGCAGTGGCGATTGTACTTTATGTGGAGTTTGTAACAGAAAAGTCAAAAATGTTTTTGGTTCTAAAGTACAGTTGTCAAAACAGGGTGATTTGAGTAAAACAGCAATGCCGATTGACTACAAGTCAAACCGTTACCGGTTTTTTTATAGAAAAGGTGAATCACTTCGTTTTCTGGGACATCACGATATGGTTGAAATTTTCAACAGGGCATTCATTATAGCGGAAATTCCGGTTTTTTATACTAAAGGTTTTCATCCTCATCCGCGTTTATCATTTGGTCCGCCTCTGCCCTTTGGTTCAACAGGAGAAAATGAGGCTTTTGATGCTGTGATTTCTGCAAATTTCGCAGGGGATTTACTGTGCATAAACAGATGGCTTCCAGAAAATCTTCAAGTTACCGATGTCGTATCAATCAGTCACCAACAAACATCCGTGAATGCTTCTGTAAATGCTGTTATTTACAGGATCAGGCCCGATTTTGATACAGAGCCAAAGACCATTGCCGAAACCATAAATAATATTCTTAAAAGTGAAAAAATCGAGATTGTAAGCGAAAAAAAAGGGAAGATTCGTAATAAAGATATTCGTACCGGTGTTTTGGATCTCAGCTTAAGACAAGAGCTCTTTATGGAAATTGAAGCAGTTTTGTCTATGGGATCTGGTGTATCATGCAAACCTTCAGAATTGATCAAAGCAATGTTTCCACAGATGCAATTCGGTGATTTTCTGGTATGCAGGAAAGGTCTCTTGTACAGTTCTGATGTGAAATCAGTTACATCTGAAGAGGCCAGATAGGCTTGTATTCGAGCAGAGGGTGGAAACACTGTGACTGAAGGTCATGAAATACAAATAAAACAAAGAACATATCTGAAATGCAGTTTATTGAATGTAATAGAACCGAATTTTCTCAGTAATGAAAGGGTTTTAGAGAAAAAAGGTGCAAAAATATTGATTTAATCGAAACGTTATCATAAAATAAATAGTTATCTCTTAAACCCCATCATGAGAGGTACTATGGGAATGTTTATTGGAGAATACCAGGTTGTAGAAGAGCTGATATCTGATGGAAAAACAATTTTCTATTCAGCACACCGTTCTCTTTCTGGAGAATTTTATCTTTTAAGGGTTTGTGATTACAGTAAAGATAAAAAGCGCACCCATAACGAGTTTTCGATAAACAGAGATTATAATATTGCAACCGGTCTTGATCATCCCAATATTGCCCGGCCTGTAGATACGTTTATTTGTGAATTTGGTCTGGTAATAGTTTACAAATATATCGAAGGGACAACACTGGAGCGGGCATTATATTCCGGAAAGAGGTATTGTTTATCGGATTGTTTTAAAATAGTGACCCAGATTCTGGATGCATTGCATTATATACACAGCAGAGGAATACTACATTGTAATATCAATCCGCAAACAGTTTTTATAAGTAATGATAATGGTGTAAAATTGTTTGATTTCAGGTATACATTAACCGATGATGAGGCGTGCAAGATACCGGAAGGCAAAGTTGTTGGTAAAATACCTTATATTTCACCCGAGCAGACTGGTTTTACAGAAAACAAGATTGATGCCAGATCGGATTTATTCTGCACAGGAGTATTATTTTATAAGATTTTGTGCGGAAAAGTGCCCTTTGGAGTTGAAGATGGACCGATGGACCAGTTTCTTACTTCAATGTTCAAAACAGACGTATCACCCATAAGGTCCATACACGTATATGTAAATGAGATACTGCTTAAAGCTCTTCGAATAATGCCTTCAGAACGATATCAGACTGCATCAGGGTTTAAATATGACATTCAGAGTATCACTGAAATATTAATAGATGGAAACCACAGTAGTTTCAGTGCAGGGAAAAAGGATCTGTTAATTGCTGCCGGAGAATCGAAAGTTTTTATTGCCCGTGATGAAGAAATACAGGCACTTAAGAAAACTTATGATAATTTCCTGAAAAAGGGTGTGATTTCGGTAGTTCTATACGGACCATCCGGAATTGGAAAAACAGAAATAGTCAAGCAGTTCAGAAAAGGTTTGAGAAGAGAAGACGGGATACAGTTTGTTAATGTTAAATGTAATCAGTTTACTATTCATCAACCCTTTTCTGTATATAACCAGATCATACTCTCTGTGATCAGTTCAATTGATACTGTATTTGACATAGAAACCAGAAACAGGATTATTGATTATCTGAACAGGAAAATGCAGGGTAATTCCGGGTTAATCTGCAAGATAATCCCTGAAATGTCGGAGTGGTTTCTTGAGGTAAATAATATAGACAAGATTGAGCCTGACAAAGAGGCTGATCGGCTTACGTATGTATTATCGAATCTGCTGAAAACTTTTTGTGAAAAACTGAAACTGATTTTATTTGTAGATGACATACAATGGATTGACAAGGTTTCAAATGACATTTTGCTTAATTGCAGAAATATAAGCTGTCCAATGATGTTGATATCCACATTGCGGACAGATGGTGAGTATTCAAGGAAAATGCTTTTTGGTAATCAGATCGCAAAAACCGCAGATAAAATTATTGAAATCAAACCATTGCACGAAACCGACATAGAATGGTATCTATCATACAAATTTAGTGATATCAGCAACAAATATTACCTGCGAAAACTGATACTGCAGAAGTGTAATGGAAATCCTTTCATGTTACTGGAACTTATAAAGTACCTTATACACAGCTCTCTGCTATATGAAAATGAGAATGGATGGGAATTCAGGGTAAGGGAAGCCTGTAATCTGCCCGACCATTTTGATTCTGTATCGCTTATCATGCACCGGTTTTCAGGATTTGATAAGGAACAGATGTCTTTTTTGCAAATATGTGCGATAATCGGCAAGGCAGATATGCCCCTGATTAATGAACTTGGTGCCTTTGAAAGCAAACTTATTCCAATGATTCGTAAAATGGAATATGCCGGGATTATACGTTACACGGGAAATGGTGAATGTGTATTTTTACACGACAAGATTCACGCGGCTGTGCTCAGAACAATAAATGAGAATGACCGTATAATGCTTTATGAGAAATTGGCGAATGTTTATGAGTTGAGGGTGGAACTGGACAAGGATTATCTGTTTAAAACTGCAAACGCTTATCTTAATACCGGAAATGTAAAAAAAGCTTTTCATTATTCCTATAATGCCGGTCAATATGCCAGAGAGAAGCTTGCATTTGATCATTCGGTAAGGTTTTTCAGGAATGCGCTTTTACTTGCGGGTCAGCTGAAGAAGACCGGGGAAAGTGAATCGACGGTAAGTGTTCACAAGATCCGGTTATCACTTGGAGATGCACTATTATTATCTGGTAAGCATGAGCAGGCAATGCATGTTTTTACTGACCTGCTTGAAAGTGATGACGGGAGGGATAAAAAGCTGACAATAGATCTATTGTCAAAACTTGGGATAATTTTTTATAAAATGGGAGAGTTCAAACAGTCTATTGCATATATTAAAAGGGCGCTGGCCTATTTTGAGATAAGAATTCCGGAAAAAAGAATATTGATAATGTTTAATCTGTTGCTGGAAATAACAAGACAGGCATTACATTCCATAGGTATCAAAAGGAGAGTACGAAAGCAGAAAAAAGGAGAGACAGTAATACTGAGACTTTTAAACAAATTGTCATTATCTCTTTATTTTACAGATATGTTTGGTTGTTTATATTATCATGTCAAGGCATTGAATCTATTTGATAAACTCGAATACAGTTGTGAATCCGTAGAGGCTTATTTGACACATGGAATAGTTGCTCATCAGATGTTCATGAAAAAGAGGGGATTGAAATATGTGAAAAAGGCAATTTGCCAGGCTCAGAAATTGAATCGCACAGATCTTCTTGCAGCCGGATATTCATATCTGGGAATGGTATTTTACTTTGGAGCCAGATGGAAAGAAGCAGAAGAGAGTTTTAATACGAGCATAGAATTATTTGAATCCATTGGTGATATGTCTTCAAAATCACTTTGTACAGAGCATCTTTGGAGAATTCAGTTAATGAGAGGTCAATTGTCTGAAGCAAAGAAATATATTCAGTACACGATTGTGAATTGCCGGAAAACTGAAGACAAACATTATCTCCATTCTTCAACATCTGCGAAAGTGATGATAAACACAATTCAGAGAAAAGGATCATCACCGCAGGATATTGAACTGGTGAACAAGTCCCTTAAAAACAGGGATGTTTTCCTGACATACACTCATACTGCAATATCTTTATTTGAAAAAGAGATTCTGGAAGGCAATTATGTCTTAGCAGAGGAGATTGCGAACGTACTGATCCCGTTTATAAATAAAAATGGTTTGAATTATGAGTATAATGTAAAGGCATTTTCACTGATGTGTGAATTGATTTTCCGCAAAAATTCAGGTGTGGGATTTGGTGCGGAGAAAGGTTTGCGATTCAGATATATGCGGAGCCTGATGGTTTTGGTATTGTCCAGTTTCTGTTATCCTGCATACAGAGGTGCTGCATATCGCGCAGTTGCCTGGTACCTGATATTGGCAAAAAGAGAGAAGCTTGTTTCACGGTTCTTTAAAAAGTCAATTGATATCTATCATCGTCTGGATATTAATTATGAAAAAGCACGTACTGTTAATGATTATGGAAATTTCCTGGAAAAAAAGAATGCACCTGGACTGGCAAGAAATCAGTTTGATATTGCATATAAATTATTTGAGAGTATAGGTGCATGTCTGGAAACCGACAGACTGGTAAAAAGTGTCAGTAATGATGTGCGCAGGGAGATTACTTCAAGCAATGAAAATACAGCTGTACTGCCTATGGAGAATAGCAACCATGTACGTTTTGACACACTTTTAATGGTAAGTTCCTCCATATCCGGAATCAGTGAAATGCCGGTTCTACTGAATCAGATCCTAACAGCCATGATTAAGGTAACAGGTGCACAATATGGTGGAATATTTCTTTCTGATAATAATAATGAGACAAGAAAGATGCTTTTAAGGGATTATGCCGGTAATAATCTTGATAGTAAAAAAGTATACATATCTTCCAAGCTGCTGGAAAAGACTAGGCAGTATAAACAGGTTATATGTGTAAGAGATGGTATGGAAGAAGAGTTTAAAGATGGTGGTATAGAGAAAAATCGGTCGGTTTTATGCGCACCATTGTATCGTGATGATAATTACATGGGATGTGTCTATCTGGGCAACGACAAAATGAGTGGGTTGTTTTCTGAAAGTGCGGTTAAATCTGCACAGATTCTTGCTGCACAGGCAAGTATTTTAATGGAGAATGCATTTTTGGTGGAGAAATACAAGCAGCTTAACCGGGATCTGGACAAAAAAGTTAAACAGCAGACACAGGATATTCTTGAAAAAAATCATCAACTTGAAATTGCCAATCTCAAACTTGTAGAATCTGAGCGTATGAAAGGGATTCTTTCGGGAACGCTGGTTCATGATATAAAGAATTATTCAGCTGGTATTGAGGGCAATCTTCAGTATCTTGGCAGAAGGCTGGAAAATGATCCTAAAATAAAGAGAATCGTGGATATGGTATGCGAAACCTGTTCTGATATCGTAAGTCTGGCGTCAAATCTTCTTGATGTTGCGAAGATGGATGATGGGAAACTGCTTATCAGAGCTGAAAATCTTCAGTTCGAATATATTGAGGGCATGATTTTGAAATTTACGGAAAATTCGTTGTTTGAAGAAAAAAATATAATTCTAACGATCAATTCACCCGTTGAGCCATTTATCATAAAAGCTGATGTTTATCTTTTGGAGAGAGTTATTCAGAATATGATAAGTAATGCTGCCAAGTATATTCCAAAAAATGGAAGTTTTGAACTAAGCTTTGAATCGCAAAATAATTACAATACAATCTGTTTTTTTAATTCTGGCAGGCCAATTCCGGATAATGAAAAGGATATTTTATTTGAAAAATATGCCCGTCTTGAAAATCGTCAGTCACAGTACTCGAAAGGATTAAGGCTGTTTTTTTGCAGGATGGTTATGAATGCGCACAATGGTAAAATATGGGTAGATTCGGATGAAAATGGCAACTGTTTCAAACTCGCATTTCCCCGCATTGAAGAGAAATTTCCACAGATTCAAACCCCTTTTGAAGTTTTGCAGGCTTGAGAAGGCACCTTTTTTTAATTTGAGTGTTGTACAGGCTTTTTACAGAAATTATTTTGGTTAACATTCATCTTTTGATTCTTTTTTATGTATTTACCCAAAATCTATGGTGATAAAACATCGTTCCTGGTGGAAGGAGTAGAATGCATCGACGCGAAATAACTGAATTCGAAAAACAATATCTCGAGCAGTCTTCTGAAATTGCTATAATGAATAACTGCATTGATGCAGAAACATATTCCAGATACAACGTAAAACGTGGATTGCGCAACAATGATGGAACTGGGGTACTTGTTGGTTTAACAAGAATTGGAGATGTTCATGGATACATCATGGATGAAAATGAGAAAGTTCCGGTCGAGGGGAGACTCAGATACAGGGGAATAGATATCGAAGATATTGTAGAAGGATTTCAGGCTGATAGAAGATTCGGGTTTAATGAAGTAGCTTATTTGCTTTTATTTGGGTATCTTCCAGACAGACTACAGTTAGAGAATTTCAAGGATATGCTGGATTCCTGCAGGGATTTGCCGGCTGGTTTTACAGAAAATATGATCCTCAAGGTACCCAGCTCTAATGTAATGAATAAGTTATCAAGGGCTGTCCTTGCTTCTTATTCTTATGATGACAACCCGGATGATTTAAGTATAAAGAATGTTTTGCGTCAGTGTATAGAATTGATTGCACGTTTTTCAACGATGATAGCATACGGGTTTCAGGCAAAAAGCCACTACTATGACGGTAAGAGTTTGTTTATTCATAATCCGCAGCCTGGTTTGAGTACTGCACAGAATTTTCTTCATATGATACGACCAGACAGCTGTTTTACTGATCTTGAAGCTGAAACGCTTGATTTGGCTCTGGTTCTGCATGCTGAGCATGGTGGAGGAAATAATTCAGCTTTTGCTCTTCATGTGGTATCATCATCCGGTACAGATACCTATTCAGCAATTGCTGCTGCAGTGGGTGCCCTTAAAGGACCCAAGCATGGGGGAGCCAATATCAAAGTTGCTTCAATGATGGAAGATATATGCAATAATGTTAAAGACTGGTCTGATGAAGATCAGATAGCAGCATATCTGACAAAAATTTTGAATAAAGAGGCATTTGATCATACCGGATTAATTTATGGTATGGGACATGCCGTGTATACACTTTCAGATCCGCGTGCGATTATTTTACGCAATAAGGCAGAGGAACTGGCTAAAGAGAAATCCAGGACAGATGAGTTTGAGTTTTACAGGAAAGTAGAACGTATTGCACCGCAGGTATTAACAAAAGTAAAAGGTAATAAAAAAACAGTTTCTGCAAATGTGGATTTTTATTCAGGGTTTGTATACGATATGCTGAATATTCCAAGAGATCTGTATACACCAATTTTTGCACTTTCAAGAATAGCCGGATGGTCAGCCCACAGAATTGAAGAGCTTGTAAGCGGGGGAAGAATAATCAGGCCGGCTTATAAAAATGTGTCAATAAGAAAACATTATATTACTCTTGACCAAAGAGAGTGTATAAATGAGCCTGTAGATGCTCTGGTTTTTGATACTTTCCTGTAGAATAAACCAGACAAATTAATCGTAAAGTAATCAATATTCGGAGGTTTGTGTGAGTGAAGCAGTAAAAATAAAAATTACATATTGTGGTATGTGAAATTACTACCCTAAAGCCGTCAGTTTGGCGCAAGAAATAAAAGAAACATTTGGATACGAAACTCAACTGGTTAAATCCAGCGGCGGAGTCTATGAGATTGAAAAAAACGGTAAATTGATATTTTCGAAAAAAAATACGGGACGATTTCCGGAACCGGGTGAAATAATAAAGTTACTTTCTTAACGCATAGAGATTAACAAAAGAACTCTCGAAATTAATATGTATATTTCTTCAATAGGTCAGGATTCTCACAGGTTTGAATCTCAGGATTCTTCAAAACCTCTCATTCTTGGAGGAGTTATAATTCCACAGTGTGTGGGATTAAAAGGGAACAGTGATGCTGATGTTGTGTTGCATGCTATTACCAATGCAATATCCGGTTTAAGCGGAATAAATATTCTGGGTAAAGTAAGTGACGATATTTGTCTGAAACAGGGAATTACCGACAGTCGTGTTTATTTAACCGAAGCACTCAAAACAGTTTTAGATTACAGGATAGTACATGTATCTGTTACTGTTGAAGCTTTACGCCCGCACCTTGCAGATCACATACAGGATATTAGAGAATCAATAGCACAATTATTATCGCTTGAAACCAGACATGTCGGATTTACAGCTACTTCCGGTGAAAGATTGACCGGTTTTGGAAGAGGTGAAGGAATCGGAGTTTTTGCAATCATTTCAGCGCAAAATTGAGTAATGTGCAGAAAAAAACTGTAAACGATTTTTTCAAAATAAGACAGATAAAAGTAATCTACTTATATTGAATAGGATAAAGTCGGAATAAATACCTGCCACGAACTCCGGATTCCGACCCCGCCGAGGCGATCGAAAATAGGCAGTAGAAAAGTCAGCAGTATTTTTATTCTGGTATCGGAATTCCGGGTCGGTGTCGGAATCGGTATAAAAATTTTTATCCATAGGATCTCTCTGTAAATCAAAATGGGATGTTTTATGGAAAATGAGGGTAAAAAAAACTGACTATCTGTATGTATGGAAAATTCCTGCGGTAATTGGAAAAAAGTTTGTTCATATAACCAAAAGGGTTTTTATCTTTTTTTGATACTGCTGCAGTTGCATAAGCAGGTACAGTGTATATTGAATGATGTCTGTCTGAAAGCCGTTCTACTTCAAGCCTTACCGGAATAAACAGCGTATCCCCTTCCTCAGCAGAAATCAGGGTAACAGAGATTCTTACAGTTGGATGTTCTGTATCTTCAACCATTTTGTATAAACCAAAAGTTTCACATCTTTTGAATTCTGTTTTTAGTTTTTTCCAGATATTTGAAAAATTTTTTAACAGAATCTTTTGCTTGTCAGGCTCTTGGGGCCAGAACCGGAGGTTTTCGAGAGAAATATCGTTTTGAAGTGGTGCAAGGTATAAACGTTCATGTTCAACGGGTATTGTAGCAGTGCCTTCAGATACATTTCTCTTTACAGCTGTGCAACTGCAGAAATAAGCCAGGAAAATAAAAAGTGATACAGACAGAAATTGTTTCATGGAACAACCAGCAGTTTTCTTCGCAATGTTTTTGTCTTCAAATTATCGTAACAGGAAACAGCTGCAACATATAAACCTGGAATTATCACTTTCCCGCTTCTGTTTTTAAGATCCCATTTCAATATATTTGAATTACCAGCCCGGTACGATGCAACATCTGTGGTGTTAGGTGTAATTTTCCGTACTAAATTGCCATTTATATCAAATATTACAACATCTTTAATATCAACTCCATCAAAAATAATGTAATCATTATTTTTTCGCAAAGAAAAAGGATTGGGATATACTACCAGATCATTTTTTGCAAGCCCGGATTTTGAAAAAATGCCATATACACCGGGTCTGGACAAAACTATCGGAGCTGCAAACAGGGTATCATCTCGTATAAAAAAATCGGTTTCCAAAATATTCCATAAAGAATCTGATTCCTGGTAAATGTACAGACTTGTTGAGTCGGGTACTGAAACCATATTTTGTGCAAAGGCGCCTAGGGTTAGTTCTATGCGGGATTTTCCATTCCAGAATTCAGGATAATCGATAATAAACAAAGCCGAAAGAGATGAGAGCGATTGCGCTTTCGCCAGTTGGGTAAGAAAACGACTACTTTCTGTAAAAACTGTTAATGAGCAACAAAGGTCTAATTGTGCCTCGATATGTATATCAGCAAAACTTTGTAAATCCGTGAATACTGTTTTTTGAGTTGATTTTTCACCTGATGCTATGTTCACCCGACCGTATTCAAAAGAAACATTGAACTCTTTTTTCAGATCAGGATCTCCATTAGTAACAATAACTCCAGCTTCAATACTTCTGTTCCAGTCCGGGAGTATCATCAAACCCTTGCCTTGAGAAGAGAGTGGTACAGAAATTATCGAATCACCGGATTCTTTTCTGAAAAGTACTGATGCGGCCCAGTTGTTATCAGATTCTTTGGAATTATTCAGACTGGAAAGATGAATGATAAGTGTATCAGTTTGGAAATCAATTGATCGGATAAACACTTTTTCCATTGCATAGGGGTTAACTGTTTTGGTAATGCTTGATGATTTTGAATAGTTGTAAGTCCATTGCATAAATAAATTCGCATCAGGAATAAATCGTGTCGTATCGGCCCTTATACCGGAGAAAAATGAAGAAGTATGGAAGTTATTGAGGAGCTCAACCCAATCGTATCCCAGATTTTTTGAGGTCTGTTCCAGATTGGAAAAAAAGGGGAGCGGATTTTTATAATTGTTATCAAATATCTGATAGATGAAATCTATTCCGGGAGTCGGCAGAGTGTTGTAGCAAAGGTACAAAATCAGCAAGGCGTTACTATAGTCAAATGAGCCGGAAAGTGTGCTGGTTCGGCTCAGAAGTGAATAGTCCGGATAGGAAAAAAAGATATTTGCATACTGTACATAGTCGTTTATGTCACCAAAGAGCAGTTCTTCCATTGATGTAGCTGTACCTTCAATCCAGCTTAAAGGGAAATCATCGAGGTGTATTGCACCATTGAGATTTCGGCACATGGCATATTGAACTGCGTGAAAAAATTCATGTGCACATGTAACCCTGACACCAAGTTGCGGGTTCTTGTCATACCCCAGTTGACTCCATTCACTTGATGGCCAGTGGTTTCTTAGTGTAATATAACTTGCAAAGCCTCCATTTGTACCTCTCTGTTCTGGAAACACATAAGTAAGCCCATAATCGCCACTGCCTCTGTGATATTCTACGACTACTTTGTATTTATTTGACGCATAAATCTCACTTTTAAATGGAATAGGTTCAACAAAACCAAACCCGGTTATTTCAGCGTTATATGTACTGTCAAGTGCCCAGGCTACTTCGTCAATGTAATCCGGAACTCCATTGGGGGTTTCATTTTTTGATCTCCAATTTTCTATACTATAGCCATAGTTATCGGTAGTATCAACACAATCGGAAGAATTGGTATCTTTGGTAAAAAAAATTTCAAAAAATCCACCTGGGGATTCATATTTCTGAAACCAGGAAGGTATCTGGGATGCTTGATGATATAACTGTTTGAATTCAGAAGAGAGGTCATTCCATACTCTTGGAAGTGCAAAAAAATCGGATTGCATGAAGTCGTGAAATTGAGGATGTGGCTGGGGGTAATATCGTGAAGAGGTTCGTTGTCGAATCTTGTTTTCCAGAAAAGGGCGCAAGCGGTTTTCTATTGATGTAATTTGATTTACTGAAATTCTGTTTTGAATAATCCTGTTTTGAACAGATCTGTTCGCAACTGGAGCAGGTTCAGCAAAAATTGATACTGAAAATATGGTCAGAAAATAAATTGTATGTTTTCTAATAATATGTTGATAATTCAATACGGGGTCCATTGAGGAGTTAATAATTAAATGGAACTCTGTTTCGGATATATACCGGATAACGATACAAAAATATATTGTGAGAACTTATAGACAAATTTGTTCATACCTGAGAACGAAAAGTGATAACAGGCATGTGAATGTGTTACAGGAAAAGACGGTAAAGAAATAAAAAAGTATAACCTAATGACCAAAAAGAAGCATTTTAAGTACAGTTTATCATTATTTAAATTTTTGGTTTATTTGATTACACCTTTTCAAACACTTCGCTTATTTTTTCCAGTACAGGATACTCTTTTCTGTACGACTCATAGATCTCCCTGGCCAGATTAAGCAAACCACATTCTTTAGCTGCATCAAGCAGATTTATGTATGTATCGGGTTCTGATGGATTGAGTTTGAGGGATTCAACAAAGAGTGTAACTGCATCTTTATATCTCTTTTGGTGGTATGAGACTATGCCCAGGCCACAGAAAGCGGCAGCACTTGACCCTTCCGTATCATTTGCTTCAAGATATTTTTTCATAGCGGAGTTGAAGTCACCATTTTCAAGATGTTTTTCTGCTTCTTCAATAAGTGGGCTGTTGATTCCCACGGATTGTGCCCTGATGGAGGTATAGATATCGTCACCCTGTTCAGTAATTGCATCACGAATAACCTGGATCTCTTCAAGATCAGGTTCCAGTTCTAAAGCTTTTTCAAAAAATGGAAGAGATTCTTTGATTTTTTTCAGTTTCAGTGATGCATCAAAAAGATTCATTAGTCCATCAACATAAACTGGATAAAGGGAAACAGATTTGTGGAACATGAGATATGCGTCATCCCAGAATTTACGATCCCATGAAAGAATTCCCATATTGTTAAAAGCTCTCCAGTTTTGAGGGTCTTTTTCTACAATAGAAACAAGAATTCTTGCGGCAGTTTGATACTCTTTTTGTTTTATTGCTTCTTCCGCATTGATATTTTCTTCTCTGAACTGCTCTTTTGGAATTGTTTTTTCAGAGTTCATTTGCTTCTCCTTGCTGATTTTGTCTCAACAACAATTGATCCGGTTTAAAGTTGACATGCTCCCTGATAAATTATTAAAGAGTAACATATTATATCATTGGTGTGCCATGAGGGCAAGAGGGGAATTGTGAGGAATCGGGCGTTATGGTTTCCCGACTGTTTTTATTACATTTGTTGGCAGCCGGTTAAATTTTGAGGTCGGCCAAAAAAGTATTGAATTCAGCTTCATAGGTACTAAGTTTAGTTCCAGAAAATAAACCTGTTAAAGCAGGGCGGATAACAGGCTGGCCGTATCAATATGAATACTTTGATTTATGATTGAGATTTCGTATTTTTTTATAAGACTGTTCTTTTCTAAGTGGTTTTTCCGATTCCACGGTTTATATCAAGAGTATTCTGCACTGTGCGAGGAATTCGGGATAGAAAAGGGCAGCCTTTTTTTGTGCAGTGGCCTGGGGAAATAAGATTTAAATGCATGAAATATGCGGAAAGTTTTTATCCGTGATTATTATTCAGGTAACAAATGTTTTTTAATAAGTCAGTCAGTACTGTTAAAAATACGGAAAAATATATCTTTATCACTTACCGTATTTAAATAACAGCAGTGTTGATAAATAATTTTGTGGAGGTAGTTCCTTGATACAGATCCGTAATAAGCAGAACAGAACTGTTTTGAACCGTTTTTCACTTTTTTCCGGTTGCTGTTTAAAGTTATTTTTAATATGTTCTGCTCTGTTTTTTGTGAAATCTGGTTTTGCACAGGATGATATTGCGGTTGAATTGATTGTTTCAAAAAATGAATATTCTCCAGGTGATACTGCTGTTGTTGCGCTCAGCATTGATATTCCAGAAAAATTCCACCTTTATGGAAATCCTCTCGGACCTGGTATCGGGAAACCTTTATCAGTAAGTGTAAACGGTTTTAAAACTGTTAAATGGATAGAGATCAAAAAGACTGAAGCTTCAAAATTTTCTCCGCCTGTTGGTGACTGGGTATGGGCTTATGAAAACAAAACCGATTTTTTCCTGATTGGAGTAATAGATCCGGATTTTACAGGTACCGTTTCAGGTAATATCATATTCAGTGGGCTTATATGTCATAATTCATGCATTCCTGTCAATAAATCAATACCTGTATCGATTGATGCATCCACCAATGCTGATGATGAGGAGCATTTTAGTTCTGATAAGGAGTTAAGGAAAAGTTACAGATCTGCAACAGGATCATTTAAATTTGCCGGCAGCGAAAAAAGTGATATGGCTCTTTCCAGCGATGAATTTGGCGGTTTAAAGCTGAATAATAGCACTTCTGATTTTTTGCTGACAACTGCAAGCAAAGCCTCTTCCGATAATAAGGAATCGTATGAATGGAACTATTCACCCCGGGAAAAGAGTGTTGAATTTAATATAGCGGTTGCGATACTTTTTGGTTTTATTGCAGGAATAATCTTGAATTTCATGCCTTGCGTTCTTCCTGTGCTTGGGATCAAGATAGTATCATTTTCCAAATCGCGTGTGGGGTCACGTAAAGAAACAATTGTAAGAAGTCTGTTTTTTGCAGCAGGAATAATTTCGGTTTTCATGATATTTGCGGCACTTGCTTCATTTGCCAATTTTTCCTGGGGACAGCAGTTTCAGAATCCAAAAGTACTGATTGGAATAATAGTTCTTATTGTAATTTTTGCTTTGGGAACATTTGATATCTTTATGATAAATATTCCAGGATCTGTTGCTCAACTGGAAAGGAAAAGCGGATCCGGTATATTAGGTGATTTTTTCAAGGGGATGTTTACAACTGTCATGGCAACTCCATGTAGCGGCCCCCTTCTTGGAGCTACTCTGGCCTGGGCTATAACACAAACCCCTCTTGTTATTTTTACAGTGTTTACATCTATTGGTGCGGGTATGGCTTTTCCATATGTTCTTTTGTCATTAAGCAGTAAACTTTCCGGTCTGATTCCCAAGCCGGGGCGCTGGATGAATGATTTCAAAATATTTACAGGATTTATTTTATTAGGGATGGCAGTGTACATGATGATGAGTTTACCGCAGGATATGGTTGTTAGTACTGTAAGTGTATCAGTCTTTTTTGCTTTTGCGATTGTTATATATACAAAATATGCGCCGTTTGGGTCCAGTCTGAAAAAAAAGATGATAGCTGGCATTGCTGCACTGCTTATTGCAGGTACCGGAATTTATACCAGTTTTGCAGTAATTTACAAAAACACAGATGTCGATTACGCATCAGAGGAGTTTGACAGTGAATGGAAAGAATTCTCATTCGAAAAGCTGGAACAGGCCAACAAGAATTCTCAGCATGTAATAGTTGATTTTACGGCGCGATGGTGTATGAACTGTAAAATAAACAAGGCTGCTGTTCTTGACACTAAAGAGATCAGGGATCTGATCAGGGAAAAAAAGATACTTGCGATGAAAGTTGATCTTACTCAACCAGATCCGCATGAACAGGCTTTCTTACATCATCTGGGTTCACGAAGTGTGCCATTTCTGGCTGTTTTTCCTGGAAATGATCCTTATAATCCGGTAGTGATGCGGGATCTTCTGAATAAAAGAGAGCTTGCAAGGGAGCTTAAAAAGCTTTAGAAGGTAGTGGATAGTGAGCAGGAAGCTGCACCCGTTAAAAATTTCCAATCCTCATTGATTAAACCTTTCCTATCTTCTATTTTTTGTACTCTTTTTTGAATAAACTCTTAGTATAAAGGATATTTTAATCAGTTATTATATAGAGAGGCATGAAAAGTGGGAAAAAACGTTGTTCAGAAGATTATTGATACGCATATTGTTGAAGGAAAGCCGCAGAGTGGAACCGAAGTAGGGATAAAAATAGATCAGACACTGACTCAGGATGCTACCGGGACAATGGCTTATCTTCAGTTTGAAGCGCTTGGGTTTGATAAGGTTAAAACTGAAATTTCTGTTTCTTATGTAGATCACAATACGATTCAGGAGGGGTTTGAGAACGCTGACGACCATAAATATCTGCGTACAGTAGCATCACGTTTCGGAATACAATTCTCAAAACCGGGTAACGGTATTTGTCATCAGGTACACCTTGAACGGTTTGGATGTCCCGGGAAAACACTGCTTGGGAGTGATTCGCATACTCCTACCGGTGGTGGAATCTCAATGATTGCGATTGGAGCCGGGGGGCTTGATGTGGCTGTGGCAATGGGCGGTGGTCCGTTTTATATGACATATCCCAAAGTTGTAAAAGTTGAACTTAACGGAAATCTGAGTCCCTGGGTTAGTGCGAAAGATATTATCCTTAAAGTGCTTCAGATACTTTCCACAAAAGGAAATGTAGGGTCTATCGTAGAATATGGTGGTGAAGGGATTGCTGAGTTAAGTGTGCCGCAACGAGCTACGATTACCAATATGGGGGCTGAACTTGGAGTAACTACATCGGTATTTCCATCAGATGAAGTAACACGGGAGTTTCTTGAAGCGCAGGGGAGGGAGTCCTGTTTTGTTCCGATTATTGCTGATGAAGATGCACAGTACGATAGAGTCATTAAAATAGATCTTTCTACACTGGAGCCTCTTGCTGCATGTCCGCATTCTCCGGGAAACATAAAAACAGTTCGTGAACTTTCGGGAACAGAAGTGGATCAGGTGCTGATCGGTTCCTGTACGAATGCATCATATCGTGATATAATGCTTGTTGCGAATGCTCTTAAGGGTAAAAGGGTTGCTATGGGTACAGAGCTTGGGGTAGCCTGTGGGTCGCGTCAGGTGATGAGTATGGTTTCCAGGAATGGTGCGCTTGCGGATATTATTGAATCCGGTGCGCGGATACTGGAACTGGCATGCGGGTTCTGTATCGGAAACTCAATGGCACCGCGGACAAATGCGGTATCTGTACGAACATCGAACAGAAATTTTTTCGGCCGCAGTGGTACATCAAGTGCCGATGTTTATCTGGTATCACCAGAAACTGCGGTTGCAGCAGCTCTTACAGGTAAATTTACCGACCCCCGTGACCTGTTTAGTTCAGAGGATTATCCCAAAATCGAACTTCCGTCAAAATTTACAATTGATGATTCGATGATTCTGGAACCGTCAAATGATACTTCTGCAGAGATCTACCGTGGTCCCAATATCGGTGCGCCACCCTCAAACGATTCCTGTCCGGATGAGATAAAAGGTGAAGTAACGATTAAAGTTGGTGACAAGATTACTACAGATCATATTATGCCTGCAGGGAGTAGGCTCAAGTACAGGTCCAATATTCCAAAATATGCTGAATTTGTGTTTGAACGGGAAGCACCCGGGTTTTCGGAACGTGCACTTAAAAACCGCGAAAACGGGATTCATAATATTATTATAGCTGGGGAGTCGTATGGTCAGGGATCATCAAGGGAACATGCTGCTATCTGTCCCATGTATCTTGGAGTCAAACTTGTGGTTGCAAAATCGATTGAGAGAATTCACCGTGCGAATCTGATTAATTTTGGCATAATACCTGCTTTTTTTGCAAACGAAGAGGATTATGAAAGGATTGATGATGGTGACAAGCTTGAAATATGTAATGTAAGAAACGCTCTTGAAAGAGATGGGGAACTGGTATTGAATAACAGGACCAAGGGAGTCGAAATAAAAATCAACGCGATTCTGACAGGCAGGGAAAAGGAGATGATACTTGCAGGTGGATTGATAAATGCTACCAGGAATAAAAAATGACAGGATAAAGATCAGGAAAATGTAGCCGAGTGCCATTAATATGTTTATAGCTTGGGCACAAGCTCCGGTGGTGTAGACAAAGTTGGGTCCCGTTAGTGGGGCCTGTTCCGTTCGCGGGAAAAACAGAGGCCTTTAGCCCCATGTTCTTTAATATTTTACAAATTGATTATTTTTCGTCCCCATATTCTACAATTAACTGTCCACTCCAAACCAATAATGATTCGGATAAGCTATCGAAATCCACATTGTGGTTGGACTTGCCTTCTTTTATGTTTAAATATGCTTTCAGAATTAGCTGTTCATTTTGTGATACAGCGGCCATTAAATCATGATGTTTTTTGATATAAATACCTGTTTGAAGGAAGAAAATTGCCTGTACGACAAAAACAGATGCTTTGTAAAGAGATGTTAGTATGGCAGGATCTTTTTCGTGAACAAGATTGTGTACGCACATATGGTAGGTATTGCAGGCACCAGTAAGTATAGCACTCCGGACATCATTTTTACTGATATGAGGAATCAATGAGCGAAGGTTACCCCAAAGAGGCGTTGTATCATGGTAAAACTGGAACAGGTCTGCTTTATTCCAGTTGAATATTTCATTTTTTCCTGATATGAAACCACAGATTTTATCGCGGTGTGAAAGTTTTGAAATTGCATTATCATAAGCTTTCAGGTCTTTGGCTTACTTTATCGAGAATAAGGACCACATCAATATCACTGGTTGCAGAAGCTTCTTTTCTTCCATAACTACCCTGAATCCCAATAAATAGTATTCGTGAAGCAAAAATAGTTTGAACAGTTTGTACATACGATTTTAACCATTCTTCAAGATTAAGTTCCATCTTATTTACCTTTTCCCAGAGTTAATAAAAATGATTATCACAAATTCCTGATTTGTATTGTTGCTTTTCTGTAGCAGGCAAACTGGATGCAATATAGTATATGATTGAATTTCATACATATACATATTGTCTACACCTGTTTTGAATCAACTTGCTGAATCTCCAGATGAAATATCAGATATAGATAGTTGCTACAATTATTGTACACGGTGATAAAAATATATATGTATTTTTGAAGCTTTAATCAAATTTAAAAATCATTATTGAAAATAGGCAGACTATTTAATGGCTACACTGTTGCTTTTATTGATATATGTCGCATTTATCAGTCTTGGTTTACCGGATGCCATGCTTGGTGCATCATGGCCTGTGATGCAGCCGGATTTTGATGTTCCTTACGGGTTTGCTGGTTTTGTACAGATTGTCGTATCCGGAGGAACGATTATTTCGAGCATGTTTAGCGGTTCGATGATTAAACGGTTTGGAACCGGAAAATTGACTGCATTAAGTGTTGCTTTCACTGCTGTTGCTCTTATTGGATTTTCCATTGTTCCGTCATTCTGGTTCATACTTGCTGTATCAGTTCCATTGGGGTTGGGAGCAGGATCTGTTGATGCGGCGCTTAACGCTTATGTGGCTAATCACTATGAGTCACGTCACATGAGCTGGCTTCACAGTTTCTGGGGAGTTGGTGCATTAAGCGGTCCATTGATTATGTCGGCCATTTTATTTGGTGGTTTTTCCTGGAGAACCGGGTACAGGCTTGTGGGTTCTTTTCAGATAGCTCTGGTTATTGTTCTTTTGGTATCAATACCATTATGGGATAAAGTAAAAGCCCGGAAGACAGATACTGTTGAAAGTGATGGTCATCTGTCGTTGTCTTCTGCCTTAAAAATCAGGGGAGTAAAACTGGCTTTACTGGTGTTTCTTTTTTATTGCGGTGTTGAAGCAAATATGATACTGTGGGCAGGATCTTATCTTTACATGTCAAGGGGTATGGAGCCGCCACTTGCTGCATCATGGGTTTCGCTGTTTTTAACCAGTATAACTGCAGGAAGATTTCTAACCGGTTTTTTAACCTTTAAAGTTTCAAATAACAGAATGATCCTGACTGGCATTTTGATAATTTTTGCAGGTGTTATTCTGATGCTTTTTCCGTTGCCGTTGCAGTTTGCGCTGACAGGTATTCTTCTGGTCGGATTTGGATGTGCTCCGATATTTCCCTGTATGCTTCATGAAACGCCAGTGCGTTTTGGAAGTAAAGCTTCACAGTCTATTATGGGGTTTCAGATGGCTTCAGCATATATTGGAACAACGTTTCTGCCTCCGCTTGTCGGGTTTATTACAAGTTATACGTCAATGGCACTTTTACCCCTGTTTGTATTTCTATTCAGTGGTTTTCTTTTATTAAATTTTATAAAACTCCGGCAAAAAACGGAATAGATTATTTTTCTATTATAGCTGCCGTGGTTTAATTGGATTGCTATGCACAGATGTACATGATTGTTTTTAAAAGTTATTAATTTTTATTTTCCAGAGCAATATATTACTTTTAGTGACAAATAAGTTCAGTTTTAACCAGATACCTGATCCGAAGAAATCTTGGGATTTCAGATTGGTATATTTAGAGTTAAGGCGTAAATGATCAGTAACAGTTATAGAATAATTAAAAAAAAGCGTAAAAAAAAAGAGGTGTCTTTTTCCAGGTTTGCTGCGATTGATTTTGAAACAGCTGATTATGGTCGTGACAGTGCATGTGCAGTATCGGTAATTGTAGCGGAAAATGGCAAAATAATAAATAAATTTTACTCTTTAATCCGTCCGCCCCGAAGGGATTTTATTTTCACCAACATTCATGGTATTACCTGGGATGATGTAGCAGACAAACCTTCGTTTCATGAATTATGGCCACAAATGCGGCAAATGCTTTCAGATATCGATTTTATCGCTGCCCATAATGCTTCATTTGACCGCTCTGTATTGTATACCTGTTGCAGAAATGCCCGATTAATGATTCCGCAGACCGATTTTATCTGTACAGTCAAACTTGCCCGTTATGTATGGAATATTTTTCCGACAAAACTTCCTGATGTATGCCGTTATCTTGATATTCCCCTGAAACATCATGATGCACTTTCGGATACACTCGCATGTGCAAAAATTGTACTTGCAGTAAAAAACGAAACCATTCCGGTTTGTGTTTTTCTTGAGAGAAACAGATAGTATAAAACAAATGTTTCGAAAAAATGATGATTAATCCTGTTTTGAACTCATTATTATCATACTCTTAATTGGAATTTGGCAGGCATGCGCGCCCATATTAGTTACTGTTGATGCATGCGGTTCAGTATGTGTAGATTTTCTTCAAAACCAGACAGCAAAAGTTAAGGTGTTTTCGGTTGTATGCAGGAACCTTATTTTAATCCTTAAACAACAAAACTACAAAAAGACCACAAATACCACTAATTTTTCAGGGATTTTAAAAGATTCATACCGGCCCTCCTTATTATTCTTTCTTAATAAATTCAGATATGGAATAAAAATCGCTATGCACTTAAAAGGCTAAAATCAGAGGCACGATATGAAAACATTTAAAATTCGGTTTTAATTTTAATGTTCAGAACCAGATTGTTAACTATTTTATAGCCTTGAAAAACAGAAATCTCTGCGGATCAATTTTGAAAGGATAAATCATGAACCGGCTGGAATTAGCATTAAGAACATTTTTCTGGATATTTTTTAATAAACGCTTTGCAAAAAAAATAGAGCAGTTTTTTTTTGAGTCGCCAAAACAACCTGAATCCAAAGAAAAAATAGTTGTGAAAGAAAAAATAGAACCAAAGAAACGCCGCAGTGAAGCTGTTCAGATAATAGGCATGCTTCAGAGAGAAGGAAGACTGGTGGATTTTCTCAAAGAATCAATAGATTCGTACAGCGATTCGCAGATCGGAGCCGCAGTAAGAGATATTCATCGGGACTGCGCTGCTGTTGTGGATCGTGTTTTTGCTATTGAACCACTTGTTAAAGAAAATGAAGGGGATACTTTATCCGTACTACAAGGATTTGATCCTGAAGAGTATCATCTCACAGGTAATCTGACTGGTAATCCACCATACAAAGGCATACTTCGTCACCATGGATGGCGTGCTAAAAAGGTTGAGCTGCCAGTATGGAACGGAAACAGTGAAGCTGCGAATGTGATTGCTGCTGCTGAAGTGGAGTTACCATAACCTGATCCCAGAAAAAAAGGTTTATGTGAAATTAACACTCCTGGTCTTTTTCTCTATTCATTCAATTTATTTCAGGACCAGGGTTTTGAGCTTCTCTCTATTTGACCTCTTTTGCCCACCACAGAGAGTGATGGGCAGTCGGATGGTAATGAATAGTAAGGTTTTTAGGAATTTTGGAAAAGAGAAAAGCCCGCAAAGTGGGATAGATCTTCTTCAGAGATCAGAAAACACAATTTTTGAACAGAATAAAGAAAGTATTATATAAGGAGTAAAAAATGGCTGCTCAATATGCAATCGGAATAGATCTGGGCACCACAAACAGTGTAGTTTCGTATGTTAATCTTGACAGTGAGAATGCTGATGTAGTGCTTCTAGACATTCAACAGTTAACCGGACCGGCGACACTCGAGATCCGCAAGAACCTCCCATCATTTTGTTATCTTGCAACAGAAGCCGAGATCGAAAAGAGGGCTTTTGATGTTCCCTGGGAGGAGGATAGGGATTATGCAGTAGGAGATGTGGCCAATAAAGAGGCAGCACTTGTTCCTGCAAGAACAATCGCAGCTGCAAAATCGTGGCTGGCTTACAGTCGTATTGACCGCAGAGAGCCGGTTCTCCCCTGGAACGCACCGTCTGATGTAAAAAAAATATCTCCTGTTGAGGCTTCAAGAAGATACCTGATACATCTTGTTGCTGCGTGGAATGTGAAATTTCCAGATACGCCGATTGATCATCAACAGGTTGTTCTCACCGTTCCGGCATCATTTGATGCAAGCGCACGGGAATTGACCATGGAAGCAGCAAGACTTGCAGGACTTCCCGACAATCTGGTGCTTCTTGAAGAACCTCAGGCTGCTGTATATTCATGGCTGGTTGATTCCGGAGAAAGCTGGAGAGAACAGCTCAAGGTAGGTGACATACTTCTTATTTGTGATGTGGGTGGTGGAACGACAGATTTCTCGCTTGTTGGTGTTGGTGAAGAAAATGGTGATCTGATTCTTCAAAGGATTGCTGTTGGAAACCATATCCTCGTTGGTGGTGATAATATGGATCTCACTTTAGCCCATGTGGCAAGAAATGCATTTGTAGAAAAGGGGATTGATTTAGATCCCTGGCAGACCGTTTCGTTGTGGCATGCATGCAGGGCTGCAAAGGAACAACTTCTTTCGGAAAATGCACCCCAGTCTCATCCGATTACTATTCTTGGCAGGGGTTCAAAACTGATTGGTGGTACAGTTACAGCCGATCTGACTGCACAAGAGGCTTCATCGGTACTTCTTGATGGTTTTTTTCCGGCATGTACACCGGATGCTTCACCATTCAGACGTATTGCATCCGGTTTCAGAGAGATCGGACTTCCTTTTGAGCACGACACAGGTATTACACGTCATCTTGCTCAATTCCTTCGCGCACACGGCAACGGAAGTATGGTTAAACCAACGCATATCCTGTTTAATGGTGGTGTGTTTAAAGCTGATTCATTCAGAAACCGCCTTATGGATGTTATCGAAAACTGGTATGAAGACAAGTCTGTTGCACCGCTTCAGATAAGACCAAATTTTGATTATGCTGTTGCACGTGGAGCAGCATATTATTCATTCGTAAAACAGGGCAAAGGAATAAGGATCAGGGGTGGAACTGCAAGATCATATTATATAGGAATTGAAACTGTCGGGCCGGCAGTTCCGGGATTCGAGAGGCCGCTTAATGCACTGTGTGTAGTTCCCTTTGGTATGGAAGAAGGGAGTGCTGTTGATGTAAAGAGTGAAGAGATTGGCCTTGTAGTTGGAGAGCCTGTAAAATTTCGTTTTTTCAGTTCGTCAGTACGAAAAAAAGATCAACCTGGAGAGCTTGTTACCAGATGGAATGAAGATGAAATTGAGGAAA
>Ga0079223_10000216_pt1 | contig 25703 bp, 19 predicted proteins | sample Stecom2011_FD_75072 | JGI IMG/M metagenome (GOLD analysis project Ga0079223, IMG submission 75072) | Agricultural soil microbial communities from Utah to study Nitrogen management - Steer compost 2011 | ecosystem: Environmental > Terrestrial > Soil > Agricultural land | place: USA: Utah...
AGGATTTTTTAAATGCTCTATCGTTCCTATAGTGGTTTGCAAGCCGTAGTTATGATTTTTGAAAAGTCCTGCGAACATCTCTTCAAAAACCTTACGTCCGTCGCTATCTAACGTACGGTTTTTTTCTTCGTAAACCGCTTCTAGCTCGGTATGGAAAATTCGGAATACCGGGTTTCTAAAACGTTCTGCTTGTACTGCCAAGTATTTGTCTATGGCACTTGCAGGAATGTTTTCGGTATATACTGTTTCTTCAAAAGAGGTAAACGCGTTGGTACCACGTGCACCCATAGCCGACATTAGTTTGTCGTACTCGTTTGCAATAGCAAATTTAGCTGCTTCGTTGGAAACTCGGTCTATTTCTTTATAAATTTCCGTTCGTTTTGCTTCGTCGGTAGTGTGGTTGTACTCTTCGTATAGTGCTTCTATTTTATCTAAAAGAGGTTTTTCTTTTTCGTAGTCTAAGGATCCGAATTTATCGGTGCCTTTAAAGAGCATGTGCTCTAAGTAATGCGCTAGTCCAGTATGGGTAGCAGGGTCGGTTTTTGCTCCAGCCTTTATTGCTATATAGGTTTGGATGTTGGGTTCTTTATGGTTTTCTGCCAAGATAACAGTCAGTCCATTGTCTAGGGTGTAGTAACGCGCACCAGTTGGATCATTTTCAACATACTGATACGTGTAACCATCTTGTTTTCCTGTTTTCCATGTGTACTTGTTCTGTGCTATTGCAGAAAAAGTAAGAACAAGGCTTAGGGAAAACACCATCGTTAGTTTAGAAAGTATTTTCATGCTAAATTCTTTGAGTTTGATTAATAGTGTCTAAAAATAAGCAATATTTAATAGCTAAGAGCGGGGTGGATTGTTTTTTAATTGGTAGAAAAAGCTGCTTTTTTACTTTCGAGGGAAGGATTAATTGTGAGTAATTAAAATGTCTAAAAATGGCGTTTTCTTAATATGATAGGGTCTAGAGAAATTTTTTCTATTAACTTCTATGAAGCCCAAGTATCGAAAATAACGGTCAAAAGTACGAACAGTATACGATTGATAAGGATAGTTTCCATCGGTGAAAAGATTCGGGAAAGCCTTAAAGTATTTATCGGCATAGAAGTCTGTAGTTCGTTTCTCCTCTCCATATTTTTTAAGTAGATAGATGCTATAGGCAGGATTTATTCTCCCGATATTTTCAGAGTCAAAACCATCAAAATAGGCCCAGTTAAACTTATGAAACATTATTGTGATCAATTCTTTTAGAATGGCATTTCCGTCCTCTGCAAGTTTTTCTCCTTTCTTGGTTAAGCTTAGCTTGCCATGTCGTTTCTTGGCTAAACTGCTTATTTCCAATAGAATTCTTGTTATTTCTACACTTGGCGCATCGACTTCCTTAACTAGTTTTTGCATGCCTTCCTCTATCAACTCGTTTTTTAAATATCCGAGACCGTATAACTCTTTTACCAATTTTGTATTTAAAGCCCCTGTTTTGGTGAGTTGTATGCTGTTCCCTGCTTTCATTTTATCGATCAGAAAACGAACCTGCATTAAAAGCGGGCACTGTTCTAATTCCTTTTCGGAGAGCGTATTGAGTTTAAGTGGTGACTGCGAGTTGGGAAACTCGTAATGTAAGACTCGCATCTCATCGGGAGACAATCCCTCAAAGTCGTCTATGGTGCCTTCGTTATGTGCCTTTATTCGTCTTTCTATCTCTTTACGAATATCGTCCATACTATCAAAACCTTCTAAATTGCTTAAGTCTATCATTGGAAAAGAAATTTTATTGGGATTGTTTAAATGTTCTACACTTGAAAGATAATTAATATTCGTTGTTTTTAAATAAATACCTCCCTAAACTTCCCTTCGCGCATAGCGTTTATAAACAACTAGCATAGTGTTTTTGTAAGCCAAAATAAAAATTGGAAGGAGCTTTATGATATAAAATCTCTTAAAGTTAAAGGGTTCTACGATAATTATAAGAACTTTGTCCTACAAAAATCAGAATACAATGAGTGCAACTAAGCGGATTACATTTGGGATTGTAGGTTATGGAAATTTAGGGAAAGGAGTAGCCTTGGCTGCTTTACAAAATCCTGATATGGAGTTAGTCGGAATTTTTACACGAAGAAATCCTAAATCTTTGCAAGCGGAATTCCCTGTGTATGCCTTAGAAGATTTAATAAAATTTAAAAACAAACTCGATGTTGTCATACTCTGCGGTGGATCTTTACAGGATTTGCCCGTTCAGGTAATGGAAATTGCAAAACACTTTAATACAGTAGACAGTTTTGATACACACGCTAAAATCCCGGAGTATTTTGAAAAAGTAAATGCGGTAAATATTGAAAACAGCACCTTATCCTTAATCTCAACAGGTTGGGATCCAGGCTTGTTTTCTATGGCTAGATTATTAGGTATTGCAGTGCTTCCAGAAGGAGAAGACTATACGTTTTGGGGAAAGGGATTAAGTCAAGGGCATAGCGATGCAATAAGAAAAGTTCCTGGAGTAAAATATGGGGTACAATATACCATCCCAAAGGAAGAGGCTTTAGCAAAAGTAAGAGCTGGGGAAAAACCAGTGTTCCATACTTCGGAAAAGCACGAAAGAATTTGCTATGTGGTTCCTGAAGAAAGAGCAGACTTGAAAAAAGTAGAAAATTTTATCAAAACCATGCCCCATTATTTTGCGGACTACCATACCATAGTGTTTTTTATTGATGAAGCGACCTACAAAACGGAGCATCAAAAAATGCCACATGGTGGTATTGTTATTAGAACAGGTAGAAGTGCTATGGGAGAAACGCAGCGATTGGAGTTTTCCTTGGATTTAGAAAGCAATCCAAATTTTACCTCTAGTGTTTTAGTGGCATTTGCTAGAGCCACTGCAAAACTTGCTAAGGAAGGACAGGTTGGTGCAAAAACCGTTTTCGATATACCTTTAGGATACTTATCTCCTCAAAGCCCTGAAGAGTTGCGTAGAGAGCTTTTGTAGAAGAAAGCAAAGCCAAAAAATGAAGGAGTTTATTTTCTAAATGATCCTCTTATTTAATGAATATTACCTTGCTTGCACACAAACTTAGTCTGTTGCTTTTTGTCGCGAACTGTATCAGTCGTCCTTGTTTGCGAATCAAAGTGAAGCTGTTAATTAGCAAAGCTAAACTTTGTTTATCCAAGGGAATTAGGAGTTTCATCGTCAAATTACATCTGTTTTTGAGATGTCAAAAATGGCATTTACCAAGACTTAAGTGATGCGCAAATCAATTTTGCATGATAAGCCATAATATTTTAATCTGCCTTCGCATTTGCTTGGGCGGATAAGTATAATAGGTTTGGTTTTTCAAAGCTCTGTGTTACATGAATAATGGAATTTGCTATGCATACACCGATGGCGCTGTTTTGTTGAGGATCATTTGAACTGTTCCAATAAACCCACCATCTTTTTACATGGCGTTTATCATAACAATGATATCCTCTCCGAACCTTGCTGTTTTTTGTTCGCCAAAACCTTTTATTTGAATTAATTCTTCTGTGGTTTTTGGTCTTGCTTTAGCGATACTCATCAGTTCTGTGTTATGGCAAATCATAAACGGTGGAATATTTAATTGTTCTGCTTTATCTCTGCGCCAAGCTTTTAGAAAGTCTAAAACTATTATGTCCGATTCAGATAGCTCTTCTTCCGAGCTAACGCTAAACTTAGCACTTGGTGAGCCATTGCTTTTAGCTTCATAAAAAGTTAGGATGGACCAATAGTTTGGTTCTGCTTCTACAAAGGCGGATTGCATTCGCTTTATTTTCTTACTGCTTAAAAATGCACTTAAATTATCTAGGTCTGTCTGCTGATATTCTGGCGTCATTCTTATTTTAAATACTTCTGCTTTCATGGTTCTTTGAATAAAATAAATTGGATGTTGTCTTTAATCTTTATAGAACAAGAGTTTTATACTATAGAAAAACAATCCCTCTAAGCATTCGCCTAGAGGGATGTTTATGATTATTTCCCTCCTAGTAGAAGGACTTCGTTGCAAACCACCTCGGTGATATAACGCTTGTTTCCGTCTTTGTCTTCCCAGCTTCGACTAGTTAACTTTCCGTCAACTCCGATTTCTCTGCCTTTGGTGACATAACTTTCAATTATCTCTGCGGTCTTGTTCCAGGCAACAATATTGTGCCATTCGGTTTTAGTAACGCGCTCGCCTTCCTTGTTGGTGTAACTTTCATTGGTGGCAAGACTTAATCTTACTAATTTACTCCCTGATTCCAGGTTTTGTACTTCTGGATCGTTTCCTACGTTCCCAATCAATTGTACTCTGTTTTTTAAATTGCTCATGATTTTAATATTTATGGTTTAACAATTGAGTCTATCAATCTATCCGATCGACAATACAAAGGAGAGAAAAAGAAAAAGGAATAGTCGGGAGTTAATCGTTTGTAGTCGATTATAGTCGTTTCTAAATGCGTAAAAACGAATACATTGCTGGCAGTCAGCAGTATATGTAGTTGAGTGAAAAGCTGAGAAAACATCCTTTATTAAGGCTTTTTTCTAGACAAGCATATATAAAGCAATTTATTTTTATTAAAGAGTAGAAGAAAGAAGGAAATCATTTAAAAAAGTGAAATACAAAACTAGGGATTTATAGGTCTGACTCCGACTCTTGTTCTATAGGCTTTGTCGGTTTTTCCTCGGGTTCCATAAGATTTACTTTTACACTTAAATAGCGTTCTAATTCTTGTAATAACTGATAGGTAACCGACTTTGCTTCAAAATCTTGATAGGTTTTAGGAAGCTCTACTTGTTTAAAGTTCTCTTTTAATACTTGTAATTCTTCCATGAATGCTCTAGCGGTATCGTTGGTGTGTATCGCTTTGCCTAGTTTGTCAATAAAAGCAACGATATCCCCATTAACCTTATCATTTTTGGGAAGTTTATCTACAATATTAAGCATTTCTTGTAAGAGTAGAAATTGTTGCCGTCGCATTTGGAAATACTCAGAATACGAATGATTTGTGCCATGTATCTGATTTTCTCTGTCCCTTTTCGCCAATTCGTTGGCTTCATCAAATAACTTCTCCAACTCCTCTATTTCGTCTCTATGCCAATCCGTCTCCTCCTTTTTCAATAATCTTGAAATTTGTCGGAATATGATTAGAAACCGAACCTCTACCGATTTCTTTAAGTTTTCCAATTTCTTATCTAGGCTAGGCATGTATAAGTTGACTATGAATCCTGTACCAATTCCTATGACGATAAGATATAGCTGGTTGGAAATAAAACTTAAATTAAAGCTTTCGAAAAGATAGATATTTAGAGTAATTACGGTGCTGGTGAAAATGCCGCTTTCAATTTTGAAAAAGATAGTAGTCGGGATAAACACCATCAATAAAACGGAAAGGACCACCGCAGAATATCCAAATACTTCAAAAAATGCTGCAGAAAAAGCTATCGCCAATAAACAAGCTAGAAAACGATCGGCAGCCGTTTCGAATGACCTCTTCCTTGATGGCTGAATGCATAGCATGGTGAGGATGCCTGCAGTGGCAACATTACTAACGCCTAAAGACTGTGCAATGGCCATGGACAGTGGCGTAGCGATGGCAGTTTTGAGCGTTCTATATCCAACCTTCTCTCTAACTCTGTTGGTGAAACGATATAAACGATAGGTAAGGTTCAATTTTTAAGGTATTAGATTTGGCGATTGAAGATAGTGAAATTCTGCGGGTCTTATCTTGTAAAAATATAAATAATACTATCTGTATCTAACGCAAATAGAAAATTATAGATAATGGCAAAAAGTTGAATGGCTAGAGTTATGAACTCTTTTATGAATTGGCTATCTTTAAGTAAAATTCCATGTGATGACAACTTCAAAAAGATTCAAATTTCCAAAAATGGTCTTGTTCGGTATTACGGCGCTTTATATTGTGTTGATAGTAGCTACGTATTTTATTTTTCATGACGGACCAACGGAAATATGCGCAAGGAATATGATGAGTGCTCAAGTCGTAGCTTTGCTTTTTCTGATAGTATTGAACTATGTTAATTACCGATCGGAAAATAAAATCGTAATTTTAACCACATTATTTGTCAGTACCACAATTATGCTTGGTGCTCTCTCGGCTTTCTTTAACTTACGAGTGATGTGTGATTTCTACGGGTTTTAATCCTTTTTTACATTCGCTTCGGCAGAGGGGAAGTCGGGTTTAATTCCTTCGATGTTTTGCGTCGAATAGAGAAGCTTCATCCAATTTGAATACTCCGATGGGCCTTCATTTGGAGTGAATTGTTAACGAGACTTTATACTTCTTAATTTGATATTTGCTGATCTCTTTACTCGTATGACGATAATCGGATGTACGATCTAAAAATTAAATGGCATGATACCATACAAAATATATGAAACGGAAAGACTCGTTCTTAAACCAACTTCATTAGAAGATGCAGTGTTCCTTCTGGAGTTACTAAACTCTCCAAAGTGGTTGGAATACATTGGTGACAGGAAGGTGTATACGATAGAAGATGCACAGGCGTATATTAAAACAAAAATGTTGCCTCAGCTCAGTAAACTTGGCTATTCGAATAACACTTTAATCAGAAAGTCAGATAGCTTTAAAATAGGAATTTGTGGACTACATAATAGGGAGGGGGTAGACGGTGTGGATATTGGTTTTGCGCTTTTGCCTACATATGAAAAGAAAGGATATGCTTTTGAGTCTTCCAATAAATTGATCCAAGTCGCATTTAATGAATTAGGGCAAACGCAGGTAAATGCGGTTACAAAGGAAAATAATTCGTCGTCGCAATTATTATTAGAAAAATTGGGATTGAAGCTTTCTGGTACAACCAACCTAGAAAACGAGGAACTTTTAGTCTATAAGATGAAAAAGCAAAGCTGGAAAAATAAAAAGCCTATAGAAAGGTAAAACGCTTTTATAGGCTTTAGATAATAGATACGTGCTAAAGATTAATCTTCATGGAATTTATTTAAGATAATCAAGGTGTTGCTTTCGTATACATTAAACATGACTTGATATAGAAAACAGTCTGGCAGACTATCTAGAAAAGCGTTTACCTGTTCTTCAGTAAGGTCTATTCCCGTATTAAATAATACAAAACCGTTTAGGTTTACCGCTTTTGCTATAGCTTCCCAAAACTTGGTGCTGTAGAATTTATCGGGTACATAGATATCAATGAAGATGTCGATAATGGTAAGGTCAAAGCGACTCTTTGTTTCTAAAGTATAGTCATAAGCATCTCCTACAATAATGTTTAAATCCTCCGATTCGGTTATTCCGAATTCTTTTTCAGCAATGTCGATAACCACCGGGTCTAGCTCTATCGCAGTTATTGGTGCAAGACATTGGTAGCGATTTCTTAAGGAGTTTATAATGCAACCGCCACCCATTCCTAGGAGCAATACCGATTCGATGTTTTCTAAAGGGATAGAATCCAGACCATAATTAAGTACTTTCTCAAGAGTACCATAGGAGTAATTGGTTTGTTTGGTATTCAAAACCTTCTTCCCTTCTCTCCATTTTACTTTTAACCTTCCGTTTACTTCGGAGGGATAATAAATGATTAAATCTTTGGCATCCTTTTTAGAATCGCCCGATGTTTTTTCCACTTTCTTAGACTAAAAAAATAAATAACTAGATGATGTTTGTATAAATAGAAAAAGCCTATAGCTTTTTTTGTTAAGAAGCCACAAGTTATATCTGTAAAAAACAAAGATACAAAGGAAATACAGGATAAGGAAATCTCGTATTAAAGCTCGTTTTGTGCATTCCTACAGATGTTATGAAAGGAACCATTCAGGCCGTTATATATCCTAAAATAAAATAGCGAGATATCCGCTTGTAGATATCTCGCTAAAATGTCCATTTGCTGTGGCAAATCTTTTACAAAGCTATTCTTTCAACTCGGACAATAGTTTATAGGAATGTAATTTCTTTTCTTGGTCGTGCACATAAGTAGAGATAATTAGCTCATCTATTCCAGTATCTTCCACGAATTTCTCTAAGCCTTTACGCACCGTTTCTTTGCTTCCAATAAAACTGTACTTCGCCATGTTTTTCACTTGGGCTTCTTCCATTACATTCCATCTGTTTTCCATTGATTTTACTGGAGGAGCAAGTGGTACTCTATGGTTTCTGATGATGTTTAGCTTAAACATATACCCGCTGGTTGCTAAGTACTCTGCCTCCTCGTCCGTATCGGCTACTACTACATTTACACCTGCCATTGTGTATGGTTTTTGTAGTTGCTTGGAGATTTTAAAGCGTTCGCGGTATAGTGCTAGGGCTTCGAATAAATAAGCTGGTGCGAAATGACTCGCAAATACATAAGGAAGCCCTAAAGCTCCAGCTAATTGTGCGCTAAAAGTGCTCGAGCCAAGGATGTACATAGGCACATGGGTTCCTTGTCCAGGAATTGCTCGTACACGTGCATCTTCCAGACGCTCACCAAGATAATATTGTAACTCTTGTACTTCCCGCGGAAAATCGTTTACCGTCTCTATCTTATCTCTTCTAAGTGCTTTTGCTGTAATTTGATCTGTGCCAGGCGCACGTCCTAAACCTAAATCAATTCGATTTGGATATAAGGTAGCGAGTGTTCCTACTTGCTCGGCCACTACTAAGGGTACGTGATTGGGAAGCATTATACCGCCAGAGCCTACACGGATGGATTTAGTTCCTTGTGCGATATATCCCATGATTATAGGAGTAGCAGAGCTTAATAAACTTTCGGTATTGTGATGTTCCGAAATCCAAATTCGGTGGTAGCCTAGTTTTTCTATGTGCTGAGCTAATTCCAGCGAGTAATTCATAGACGTTTTATGGTCTTTTCCTTCTATGGAAGGTACTAGGTCTAAAACGGAGAATGGAATATCTTTTATGTTTTTTTTCATCTTCATGTATCAAGTTCTAATGAGTTAGTGTCAAAAATCCTAACTACTTACAAAGGTACGACTTGTGTTGTTCTCTTTTCCGTCGTAGCGGAGTAATCCTTAATATAAAGAATATATAGAAGTCGAAACCTTTTATGCAGCTTGTTCAAAGTCGATGTATCTTACAAAACTCATAGCTTTAATAGGTACCTATTATATATCCAAATTAAATCTCTTTACCTTTGCATCTTAGAACCATTCTTTATCCTTAATATTTAAGCATTATGCGTAGTCCCACTCTTTTTTCCTTCTTATTTTTTGTGATAGGACTTATGTCCGCACAGGTAGATTATGTAGACGATACCCAAGCCGTACTAGACTTACTGCACACAGAAAAAGAAAAACATAGATTAAATCTGACAAAAAATCCATCGCAGAGTTATTCCATTTTGTCTCGACTGCAAGATTTAGGCGATAGAAGCTTTGTGTTATCTGAGATCCAAGATTCTAGATCACTGAACGAAGTGGAGAAGGTTGCTTTACTAGCTAGAGAAGCATGGTACACCAATGACTTCTTTAAAATGGAAAAGTTGTTAAGCGAACTTTCCGAATTTCAGAAAGAGGATGTCAAAGTACAGCGGCTATTAGCTACCTTGGAAATAGAAGCTTGGGAATTGGAGAATGCAGAAGTAAGAACAAGAAATATTTGGAAGCAAAATAAAGAGGATTTGGAAACCGAATTGGTTTTAGCACGCACATTGATTTTGCAGAAAAAATATGAAGAAGCATTAACCATAGCAGAAGATAGAATAGCGAAGAATCCTGATCAATCTGCAGGGTATTTCATGAAAGCAGATGTGTATTTTTGGAATCAGAATCCAGATAAGGCGGAAATGGCTTTGAAGCAAGGATTGCAAATAGACCCACTAAATGCAGATGCAAGATTCTATTATGGTTATGCTATTTGGCGACGTATAGATGCTACTCAGATAGACGATATGGTGGCGCAATGGGAAATAGCTTTAGCTTTGAATCCACTGCATTTCCAAACCCATTGGCATATGGGGAATGGGCATACCAATAAGACTTTTGTAGATTATGCCGATCCAAACGAAGAGGAGATTCGATTGAAATTGGGAAAAGCCGATTCGCTTTTTACAAATGGAAATAAATATCAAGCGTTAGCCCACATAAAACAAGTCGCTTCTGATTATCCTACTTCGGTTATCCCAGATATGCATTATGCCTCCATTCTTTATAGTGATTTTGATGCAGAAAATAGAAAGGCGAATCTTGCAGAGGCTGCAAATATCTTTCTAAATATATTAAAGACAAAAGAACATTATGGTCCGGCGCACAATGGGCTATCGGCAGTTATAAAATCCCAACGAATTCCATATTTGAGTAGTTTTGAAGCTACTCAAAATGCGTTGCTACATGCAGATATCACCAATTTAGACGATATGCTAGAGCTGTTTCCAGATGTAGCCTATTACCCAGGAGATATTGCAAAAGGTATGGTTTGGAATCAGTTATACACATCGGTAGTATATTTTCCGTTTCTAGTAGCGCAAGACCGTTCGTTTATAATTCCTCCCTTGCACGAAGACTTGGCAATAGCTATGAACAACTCGTACTTTAGGTATAATACTACCTTTGATAATCGGCAGTGGATGGACATACGAGGAGTGGGTAGTGGAGCTGCTTCTATAGAATATACAGAGCGTGGTGCTTACGGAGAACGAAATGTTTTGTTGCATGAGTATGTACATCTCTTCCACATGTTGGTAACAACAGATGAGCAAAATAGAAAAATTCGAGAATTGTATTATAATGCGATGGAAAATGACTTAACTTTAGATTACTATTCGCAAAACAATGAATCCGAATATTTTGCACAAACCTATCCAGCATATTTCGAAGAGGTGAAGGTACATCCATTGGATTTTAAATCCATAAACAACACTTCCGATTTAAAACGAAAAGACCCAGAAATGTACGCTTTTTTGGATGACTTGGTAGCTAAAGAAAAAGCATATTTGAATGGTGATGAAAAAGCTATGGCTTCTAATTGGGCACAGGTTTATGTAAATCTAGCTAATAAGTCTGTAAGAGAAAATTCGCAGAAAGTCTACAAAAAGCTTCAAACTGCATTGGAATATGACCCGAGGTATCTGCCAGCACATTTAGCCTATGCAAAGCAATTGCTACGGGAAAAGAAATATGATGAGGCTTATGCTAAGTTAGGTCAAGCAAAACATATCGATTCAAACTATGCGCCTATTTATATGGTAGAAGCAGAGTGGCTAAAAGCTACAAAGCCTGAGGCTATAAATGAACATGCATCTTTATATAAGAAAGCTTATGATATGGAAACGGATTATATGGAGAAGGCAAATAATTCTGGTGTATTACGCTCGTTTTATTATAATCACGCTTTGTTGCCTGAGGCACTCGTGACTGCAGAGGAATATGTGAAAAATGGATCTTCTATTTCCACTTATTTACGTGATAGAAAGGAAGCTGCAGCGTCATTTTCTGCATGGCAACGAGCTTTGCTTGGCGAAGAGGAGCAGATAGAAGTATTAGCAGATTTAGTTTCCCAACGCCCGCATAATTACACCATGCGTGTCCAACTTGCAGAGGCTTTGCTAGCAAACCAGAAGTATGATGAGGTGGTAGAAGTGTTATTGCCTTCCTACAAAAACCTGCAGGCTTCTAGAGTAAATAGAACCGATTTTGAATTGCTTCTTGCTGAAGCATACCAAGGCTTAAGAGAGAAGGAAAAGATGCAAAATTACTTAGAAAGAATACTAGAAGGGGATATGGAGAAAATGAATTTAGACTCCTTGTATAAGCTTCGCTTAGCCAGTTTTTTAGTCCGCCAAGGTGAAGTGGAAAAAGCCCTTTCTTATATCAAGGATTTAAGTATGAATGGTAACTCACAGATTCAGGCATCCTTAAGTTTTGTGGAAGCTCAAGTAGCTTTAGAACAAGCAAAGGAGACCGAAGCGATACGTTTATTGAAACAATCTTTAGAAAAGAATCCATATCATGTAGATGCTATAAAAACTTTAGAAATATTGGCTGTGAAAAACACGGAAGCTCAAAAATTATAAAAGGATTATAAAGGAAACATCCATCATTAATCAGTGGATTGTATTCAAATAAATTAAAAGTAGCTGTTTTAAAACCTGAAACAGCTACTTTTAATTTTATGATAAGGATCTCTTCGAAGGGGATATAGCAAAAACTGTAAGTCCATATCCATTCCAATGGTTTCACTATATAGATTTCCTACTTATATCTTATGATATTTCAGTCCCCAGCTTTCCATATCTGCATTGGCAAAGTCCAATCTATATTTTTCTGGTATGCCGGATTCTTCTAGCATGGAACCTAATTCAATAGATGGAAACAACTCCTCGTAGGTAATCATTTCGTTTAATGAAATTCGTCTGTAGATATGAGATCGTGTTAAGTATTTTGTTTCATCTAAACCGCATGCTCCTAATAGCTCTGCATAGTTTTTGAGCGTTTGTTCATGGTAGTTTGCTACGCGTGTTTTTTTGTCTTTTACTACTAGACCTACGGTTAGCTTAGGGTCTTGTGTTGTAATTCCCGTAGGGCATCTATTGGTGTTACACAACAGGGCTTGAATGCAACCTAAAGCTAGCATCATAGCTCGTGCTTGATAGCATGCATCTGCGCCAAGTGCCATAGCTCTAGCTACGTGAAAAGCAGAGAATATTTTCCCTGCAGCCATAATTTTAATATGCTTGCGAATGTCTAACCCGTTTAAGATGTTGTGGACGAAATCCAATCCATCGATCATCGGTGCACCAACGTAGTTGCTGAACTCTGGCGGTGCGGCTCCAGTTCCTCCTTCGCCACCATCTACTGCAATAAAATCTGGATAGGTATCTAGATGAATCATCGCCTTACAAATGGCTATAAATTCGCTTTTATGGCCTATACATATTTTAAACCCTACTGGTTTTCCACCGGATAAATCTCGTAGTTCTTTTATAAACTCAACCATTTCTAACGGCGTGTCGAATGCGGAGTGATACGGTGGAGATGCAACGATGGTGTGTGGTTTAATATGTCGGATTCTTGCGATTTCTTCCGAGTTTTTAGAAGCAGGTAAAATTCCTCCATGTCCGGGCTTTGCCCCTTGAGAGATTTTTAATTCGATCATCTTTACATGTGGATGCTTTGCTTTTTCGGCAAACAACTCTGGATTGAAGTTTCCTTTTTCATCTCGACAGCCAAAATATCCAGTTCCTATTTGCCAGATAATATCGCCACCGTGTTTTAAATGATAATCACTCAACCCACCTTCTCCGGTGTTGTGTGCAAAGTTTCCGATTTTTGCTCCGCCGTTCAAAGCCTCTACTGCATTTGCACTAAGGGATCCAAAGCTCATTGCAGAGATGTTTATTATGCTAGAGGAATAAGGATGTTTACAATCTTTGTTTCCAATTAACACACGAGGATCATGGTTTAAGGTGTCGAATGCTTTTGGTGCCACAGAATGACTCATCCACTCATATCCCTCAGCATATAAATCGTACTGCGTCCCAAATGGAATAGTGTCGCGCTCTTTCTTTGCTCGCTGGTAGATAGTAGCTCGATCTATCCGATTGATAGGCCGCCCATCGATGTCGGACTCGATAAAATATTGATAGGTTTTTGGCCTGAGTTCTTCCATCACGTATCGCAATCTTCCAAGTAATGGGTAAATACGTCGAACCGTATGCCGTGACTGAAACATATCTATATAGCCCAAGAGGGTGAATATTAAAATAATTCCAAAGACTACAAACCAGTTTCTGTCTAGGTATAGTGCTAGAGCAAGTGTAGTAATTATTAGTACACTGCTTATGATAACAAATTGTTTCCGCATGGTGTTACACTTTTAAGTTTAAACGCTTCGATTATTATTTTACAAACCACTGTTTCCTAAAACAGGGGTGAAAGTTGCTTTTTATTATGTAAAGCTTTTTTAACCGTCCTTCGCTGTCGCTTCGGCGGATGGGAAGAATGGATTTATTCTTCGTCTGCCTTGCAAGGATAGATACCATGCGATAGGGATATTCTGAAAGCTATTGCCTTGGAGTAGTTTATTATATAAAATCACTCCCTATTCCTATCTATATTGGCATAAATCCAAGCAGACGGCTAAGTAAAACTATACAGCTAAAGTTAGGAGTTTAGGGAGATTACTCTTGCCGGTTATACTTTCATAGACTCTATTTTATGAAATTTAAGCCCCCAGCTTTGTGTATCGGCATTTGCAAAATCCAGCCTATACTTTTCTGGAATACCAGACTCATCTAGCATGGAACCAGGACTAATAGATGGGAATAGCTCTTCGTAAGTTATCATTTCGTTTAATGAAATACGTCTGTAAATATGCGAGCGTGTTAGGTTTTTGGTTTCGTCTAAACCGCAAGCTCCCAATAGTTCTACATAGTTCTTAATCGTTTTTTCATGGTAATCCGCTATACGTTGCTTCTTGTCTTTCACTACCAAGCCTACAGTTAGTTTAGGGTCTTGTGTTGTAATTCCAGTAGGACATGCGTTGCTATTACACACCAAAGCTTGAATACAGCCCAGTGCTATCATCATGGCACGTGCTTGGTAACATGCATCGGCACCAAGTGCCATTGCTCTAGCTACGTGAAATGCGGAGGTTATTTTACCTGATGCAATCACCTTTATATGCTGACGAATATCGAGTCCGTTTAAGATGTTATGAACAAAATCCAATCCGTCGATCATCGGCGCCCCAACGTAATTACTGAATTCTGGGGGTGCTGCACCCGTTCCGCCTTCACCACCGTCTACAGCGATATAGTCCGGATATGTATCTAACTCAATCATCGCTTTACAAATAGCTATAAATTCACTTTTATGACCGATACATATTTTAAACCCTACTGGTTTTCCGCCAGATAAATCTCTTAGTTCTTTTATGAATCTCACCATTTCTAAAGGTGTGTCAAAAGCAGAGTGATACGGTGGAGATGCAACGATAGTATGCGGTTTAATATGTCGGATTCTTGCGATTTCCTCCGAGTTTTTCGATGCAGGCAGTATTCCTCCATGGCCAGGTTTTGCACCTTGTGAGATTTTCAGTTCGATCATCTTCACGTTTGGATGTTTTGCATTGGTAGCAAATAATTCTGGGTTGAAATTCCCTTTTTCATCTCGACAACCAAAATACCCTGTTCCAATCTGCCATTTTACATCGCCTCCATGTTTTAAATGGTAGTCGCTTAAACCACCTTCCCCTGTATTATGGGCGAAGTTTCCGATTTTAGCTCCGCCGTTCAAAGCTTCTACTGCATTTGCGCTAAGGGATCCAAAACTCATCGCAGATATATTTATAATACTTGAAGAATAAGGATGCTTACAATCTTTGTTGCCAATGATAACTCGAGGATCCTGATCTAACGTATCAAATGCTTTTGGCGCAACGGAATGGCTCATCCACTCATATCCCTCTGCATACAAATCGTATTGTGTACCAAATGGAATGGTGTCGCGCTCTCTTTTTGCACGCTGGTATATAGTAGCACGATCCACACGATTAAATGGACGTCCATCGATATCGGATTCAATAAAATATTGGTACATTTTTGGTCGTAGCTCTTCCATCACATAACGTAAACGCCCCAAAATAGGATAGATACGACGAACCGTATGGCGTGTTTGCACCATGTCTATATACCCCATTATGGTTAGTATCAATACAATAGCAAAAGCCACGTACCAGTTTGTATCTAAGAATAGGGAAAGAGCAAGTGTGATAATTAATAATATACTACTTATAATTACGAATTGTTTTCGCAGCATGGTCTTATTCTCTTTTAGGTTTATATTTTGGGATTGCTGTTTTGCAAACCACTTATTTAAAATATTTGCTTAAGCCAACTCATCTGACTTATCTATTGGAATTACATTGTTTAATTCGTTCTAAATGTACTGATAAATTAATGACTATTGAAATATTAAAAACTAATTTTTAGCAGTTCTATATTAGTTTGATAAGATTAGATGCTTTTTTTAGCGCTAAGACTTTGTGATTCAAATAAAAGGATTCAAACAAAAAAAGAAACCCTCTTTGTTAAGAGGGTTTCTTTTTATACATGCTAATTGTTTTAAAATAAGCGAACACCTTAGATGTCTTCTGGCCAATCTGTCGACTTGTGTTCCTCATCGATGTCTGCAGTAAGCGCTTTTAGGAAGGTTTCAATACTCTGTACATCTTCGTCGCTGATTGTTTTGCCTATCTGCAATTCCCCCATAATACGTATTGCTTCGTCTAGATCTTCTACAGATCCGTCGTGGAAATACGGATGGGTTTTTTCAATATTTCGAAGTCCTGGAGTTTTAAACACATATTTTAAAGCTTCATCTTTATTTAGGTCATATAGTCCTTTATCTATCACTTCGCTTTTCGTGTGCTCCCAATAGTTCCCATGAAGTCCAAACTTCTGTAGCATAATTCCACCAAATGCAGGTCCTGTGTGGCAAGTGATGCAGGCATTATCTATAAAAGCTTGTAAGCCCACTTTTTCTGCTGCAGTCATAGCATCGTTATCTCCATCTACCCAGTCGTCGTATCGGCTTTTAGGATTCAGTTGTCTTTCAAATGCTCCAATAGCATCGGTAATATTGTTAAATGTAATAGGCTGTACAGAGTCTGGGTATACTTCCTTAAACAAAGCTTGGTATACTTCGATTCCGCGCAAGCGTTCCTCTAAGAATTCCTCCGAAGGAATGGCATGTTCTACTGGATTTAAAATAGGACCTCCAGCTTGTTCTTCCACATCTTCTGCTCGTCCATCCCAAAATTGCATGGAGTGTAAGGAAGAATAAAAAACGGTGGGTGAGTTTCTGTTGCCTACCTCTTTTGTATCTCCTGGCGAGAGTGGAAGGTTGTCTACGCCATAGTTGGTTAGACTATGACATGAGTTACAACTGATGGTTTCATTTTTTGATAAACGCTTATCGAAAAACAAACGTTTTCCTAATTCTATTTTCTCACTAGAAATCTCTTCTCTAGGCAAGTCGCTAAGAGATCCAAAAAACATTTGAGCGCTTTCTCGCAACTCCGTTTCCCGTTCCTTGTCAAAATGGATTACGGACTCGGTAATATCGGCGTAAGCAGTATCGTCCTTCTTAAAATACCAAATAGCCACTACTGCTATCAACAGAGTGACTACCAACAATAGTATGCGATTATTATTCTTCATAGTTAATTTTTATTTAATTAGGGTTTTACAAAGTGTCTGTTATTTGTGCTTTTTTATTAAATATTAAAGTTACAAATATTTGAATTAAAGTAAAATGACAAATATCAGTGAAAATATTGTCCTACCGAGTTTTGAATTATATTCTATATTAAAGAAAATTCTATAGAAACGCTTGGTTTTTAGTTGTATATTTAGTTGAAATTTAAAACACATAGTATGGAAAGTATAAAGGTAGAAGATAACGGCAAGAAAGGCCGATTTGTGCTATTGCACGATAGTAAAGAAGCAGGAGAGATGACTTTTGTTTGGGATGGTGAAAATAAGATTGTAATAGAGCATACTTACGTTGGAAAAGAGTTTGGAGGAAAAGGATATGCGAAGAAACTCATGAAAAAAGCAGTGTCGTATGCGCGAGAGAATGAAGTAAAAGTGGTTCCAGTTTGTTCCTTTGTAGTGTCTATGTTTGAGAAAGACGAAAGCATTCAGGACGTTTTGGCTTAAACAGCAGATAGGTTTAGCATTTTAATTACTTAAGTGTAAAAATGCCTTAACTTTGCTAGTTGGATTTTGTAACGTATTACAGATTCTAACCAACAAAGCTTTTTACTATGGAAATACCTTTTCGAAAGTCAAAAAACATCAGCATATATATCGCAGGCTTCTTTTTCGTGCTAGTAGCCTTGTTTTTTATATTTATGCCTCCTAAAACGGCACATCCAGTTTTAGGAAGTCCAATTTTCTTCGGTATTTTGGGAGGCTTACTTCTAGCAGCGGCATGGAAAATGTTTCAAACCGCATGGCATCGGATTAAGAGTAAAAAACCTGGAATGCGGGTGGACGACAATGGGATTGAAGATTTTTCTAGCAGAATAAATCTCGGTCTCATACCTTGGAGCGAAGTGGATGCGTTTGAGATAAAAGAAGTAGTGAGCAGTAAGTTTATTGTAGTATATCTTCATCATCCAGAACAATACATAAACCAGCATAAAGATGGCTGGCGAAAAAACCAGCTGCTAGATCGCTATAAAAATTATGGGTCGCCGTATTGTGTATCTACCTCCGCTTTGGAAACCAATACAAAAACCTTGTTTGAATTTCTAAAGGAGCAGAAGTCAAAATATGACGCGCGGTGGAAAGACTATAGCTAAAGCTTATTTGTCCAAATAATCATTATCTCCCCAAGCTTCTGTATTTTTAATACCTAGCTTCTTAGGGTCGAACACTGGATGTTTTTTAGCTTTTAGTTGTTCCTCAAAGTCTTTTAAGCATTTCATTGCAGGTTTGCGTAAAAGCAGAATAGCTATAATATTCAACCATGCCATTAGGCCTACGCCAATATCGCCTATATCCCAAGCTAGTCCAGCACTCCTAGTAGCACCAATAATAACGATACAAAGAAGCACTGCACGTAAAGTGAAAAGCACTACCGGGTTAATAATATTTGGGTACATGTAGTTGAGGTTGGTTTCGGCTATATAGTAATATGCCATAATAGTGGTAAAGGCAAAGAAAAGCAATGCGATGGCCACAAAGCCGTTCCCCATTCCTGGCACAAAACTATTTACTGCGTATTGTGTAAACTCCGTTCCTGCTTCCACTCCTGGTAGGTTTTCTACGATATAGCCGCCTTTTCCATCTTCGGTATTATACATTCCAGAAAACAAGATCATCAAGGCCGTTGCGGTACATACAAACATAGTATCTATGTAAACCGAAAAAGCTTGCACTAATCCTTGTTGCGCAGGGTGGTCCACTTCTGCCGCCGCCGCCGCATGTGGTGCAGTCCCTTGTCCGGCCTCGTTGGAATAAATACCACGCTTTACGCCCCAAGCTATTGCCGAGCCAACAATCCCTCCAAAACTGGCTTCTATTCCAAAAGCACTTTTTATGATAAGCATTATCATCGCCGGAATCTCTGGTAGATTAATAAGGAGAATAAATACCGCTACCAAAATATAGCCAATAGCCATAAATGGAACCACAATCTCGGCCGTTTTACCGATGCGCTTTATTCCGCCAAAGATTACAAAGGCAAGCAGCAATGCTACCCCTAAGCCAGTGTAGATAGGTGGAATGCTAAAAGCATTCTGCATTCCAGAGGCAATGCTGTTGCTTTGCACTCCAGGAAGTAAGAAAGACATACTTATCAAAGTAGTAATGGCAAATAAAATTCCATACCAACGCATGCCCAAACCTTTTTCTATGTAGTAGGCTGGACCACCTCGATACTGTCCGCCACGCACTTCTTTATAAATCTGACCTAAAGTAGCCTCTACAAAAGCTGAAGAAGCACCTACGAATGCAATTACCCACATCCAGAAAATAGCTCCTGGACCTCCCATAGCAATAGCTGTAGCAACACCAGCAATATTTCCTGTTCCAATTCTGCCCGATATAGCAACTACAAAAGCCTGGAAAGAACTCACCCCCAATTTGGAAGATTTTCCCTGAAACAATAGCTTTGCCATTGTTTTTAAAAGACGCACTTGTAAAAATCGGGTGCGGATAGAAAAGTATAGTCCAGATAAGAGACAAAGAATAACTAGGGCATTACTCCAAACAATATTGTTGATAAAATTGACTGCATCTTGCATATGGATGGGAATATGTTTTTAACGAGCTCAAATTATTCATAAATCCCCAATTTCTTAATGAAAAGTGTAAGTATATTTTGTATGTATTCTATTTAACCGATGCTTTTAGTCTCTATAGTGCGTTTTCTTAAAGTGGTTTGGTAAGCATATACGGCTAATGGCTATAAAGTATTCTAGCCGTTTAGTTATTGAAAAAAACAAGATATCCTAAAAGTCCGAGTATTAATATTAACGAAATAGAAAAAAGCAGGAGCATCCATTTCAAGTATTTTAAAATCTTTGCAATTTGCTTGTGTGTATCTTCATTATAATGTTGAAATATGTTAAGAATTGCTGCGCTAAGAAGACTTAGGTCGTCCAGCCATCCTAAAACAGGAAAGGTATCGGGTACAAGATCCAAGGGGGACAGGGTGTAGGCTAATGATAAGCCTAGCCAAACCCAAGGCATAACACCATTCTTTTTATTCAAAGACCTGCTTTCTATATTTTTCTTTGGAAGTGGATTTCTTTCGTTTTTTGTCATCATTTGTTTTTTGAAGTCGGATGAATTTCTCTCGTTTTGTTTTATTTATTCTTTTACTATGCTAGTATAGAAAAATTTGATTATCCGCAAAATATCATGAAATTCTGAACTGTGATACTTATTGTTTTTTTAATATTGGTGTAGCAAACATCGGTTTTTTACTATGTATTTACTCTTTTTTGGTCGCTATGGGGGACAGAAGCTTAGGTTTAATTTCTCGACGTACTTTGTTGAATAGATAGACTTGGTCGTATATGGGTACCTCGACGGCTTTGTCTTGCGGTAGTTCGTTGCGGCAGCATATACTTTTCTATGGCATCAATGCAATATTAAAACCCAATAAAAGTAATGAAATTATCTTATTTTTGGTAGCACTTTTACAAACTTCAAAATTCGGTTTAGAATGGCAAATAATTATGGAAAAACCTGGTGGGGCTTACAATGGTTAAATACTTTATCGAACATTGACTACGACAACCGACTGCCTCGAGGAAGAAGCTATGCTAAGAAGGGAGCAGTTACTGAAATTTCTATTAAAGGAAATCGAATTGAAGCCAAGGTTGCAGGCTCTCGTCCGCAACCGTATAATGTGGACATTACTTTACCACCATTTTTTGAGCCAGAACTGGGCAAATTTATTCAGAAATTAGCCCAAAAACCAACGGTTATTTCCAAACTTCTAAACAGAGAACTTGATCCGGAGGTGTTGACGATGGCCGAAAGTTTAGGATTAAAAGTTTTTCCTAAACAATGGACCGATTTTAAAATGCAATGTTCATGTCCCGATTGGGCAGTCCCTTGTAAACACTTAGCGGCAGTGGTGTACAAAGTGAGTGCGGAGATTGACAACAATCCATTTTTGGTTTTTGAATTACACTTGGTGAACTTAATGGAAGAGTTAAATAAACATGGGATTTTTGTTACTCATCAAAAATCTGAAATACCGAAGAGTGCCGAATTATATTTTAATCCAAAAAAGAAGAATATAAAAGATTATAACCCAGAAAGTGCCTATCAAAAGCTGTCATTCGCTAAGTTATCGCCAATTCACGAACCTTTGGTCGCTTTGCTGGAGGAGAACCCAGTTTTTTATCAAGGCTCTGGGAATTTTAAAGATAAATATAAGACCAAGATTTCACGAATAGTAAGAACGGCGCAACGCGCGATAACAGGGAGAATTTCTCTGGAGAACTTGTTTTTAAAAGACAGTCTTCAAGAACAAAACATAAATAAACATAGTCAGCAAAAAATTACGATAGACGAAACCTATCAGTCAAAGGTTTTTATAGACGATACACCATTTTCTTTTTTGCATTTCTTACAGCAAATGACGCCAATACCTTCTTCAAAAACCTTGGACTATCAGCCTTCAACAGCTTCATTGCATACCGTCTTACATTTTTCGATGCATCTTTTGGCAAATGGAGCAATTATTCCACAGATTATTCAGCTGCAAAGCAAAGAGTTTTCTATTCGTTGGCTGCCCGCTATATTAAAGAAAGAGGTGCGAGAATTGGTAGAGAAACTTGAAGAAATTCTACCACCAGATATTTTCCTTTGGGAAGAGAAGGAAAGACAAAAAGCGATAGATAAGGACCGAGCATTCAATTTATTATCCTTGTTTCTAACCGAGATAGTAGATCTCCTAGCAGGCGCTCCTAATAAGGATTTATTCTTAAACTTATTCTTTAGAAAAGATACCTACGGGTTTAATAATCCAGGAGAAGACGCATTGAGCGGAGGCATTGCAGCGTGGACGCAGAAGTATTTTATTGCACAAGGCAATTATAAACCGCAAATTGTGGTTTCCGAATTGGCGGAGGAGGATTTCCTAATTACACTGAATATTAAAGATAATCAAAAGGACTCTGTAGAGGCGCCGTATGAATTAAAGAAGGTACTCACTTTAAAAAAGTTTGATAAAAACCGCTATGAGATTCTACAAAGTTTAACGCAGTTAAGCCCATTTATCCAAGGTTTAGATGCGTATATTAATAGCAAAGGAGAGGAGAAAATGAGTATGAGTACCACTGTGTTTACTCCTTTTTTAATGGATATAATTCCAGCAATTCAGCTTTTAGATATCGATATTTTATTGCCAAAAAGCTTACAGGAAATTATAAGGCCAAAACCAAGTGTCAGAGTCAAACGCAAGGTAGAAGGAAATTCGTTCCTAAATCTTAACCAACTATTTGATTTTGATTGGCAAGTTGCCATCGGCGATAGTTTGATGAGTAAGGAAGAGTTTCAGCAATTGATCAAAAAATCGAATGGTTTACTTAAATATAAGTCAAACTATATCTATGTAGATCAAAGCGAGATAGAGAAAATATACAAACATTTTACAAGTACAAAAGAACTTTCGGCATTCGAAATGTTGCGTGCTGCTTTGGGTGGAGAATATCAAGGAAGTACGGTTGGATTAACCGATGAGGTTCAAGATTTAATTGCCGAATTGACCAATTTTTCAGAAATAGAATTACCAGAGGGAATTCAGGCTCAATTGCGTCCATATCAACATCGTGGTTTTTCGTGGATGTATCGAAATGCGAAAATTGGCTTCGGCTCTGTACTTGCCGATGATATGGGGTTGGGGAAAACCTTGCAAGTGATTACCACCTTGTTGAAGTATAAAGAAGAAGGGTTGCTTGAAAAACATAAGGTTTTGGTTGTTGCACCTACAGGGCTTTTGACGAATTGGGAAGCTGAAATCATAAAATTTGCACCCACATTAAATGCCAAAATTTATCACGGAACAAATCGAAAGTTAGATAAAGATGATGATTACGACGTGTTAATTTCTTCTTACGGAATTGTACGTAGCGATGTGAAGAAGTTGAAAAAGATAAAATGGCACTCTTTGGTGATTGACGAAGCGCAGAATATAAAAAATGTTCAGACCTCACAAACCAAGGCGATTAAAGCTATTGGTGCTAACCACTTTATAGCCATGAGCGGTACACCTGTTGAAAATCGCCTGAGCGAATTGTGGAGTATTATGGACTACAGCAACCGTGGGTTTTTGGGAAGTCTCAAAGAGTTTAATGATGTTTATGGCAATCCGATTCAGCAATTTAATGACAGATCTGTTGCGGAGAATCTTAAAAAAGTAACCGCACCATTTTTGATGCGCCGTTTGAAATCCGATAAGTCTATTATCTCTGATTTGCCTGATAAAATAGAGATGGAATCTTATTCTTCGCTTACCAAAGAGCAGGCGGTTTTGTATGAAGCTACTTTGGAAAAAGCAATGGCAGATATCGAAAACATGGAGCTTTCGGATAATAAAGCGATGTTTGTGCGTCAAGGTTTGGTTTTGCAAATGATTATGGCATTGAAGCAGATTTGTAACCACCCGACACAATTTTTGAAAAACAATGTCCTCGACCCTGCTTTGAGTGGGAAAATGGAATTGTTGTTTGATAAATTAGACAGCATTCTTGAAAGCGGGGAGAAAGTGTTGATCTTCACTCAATATACCGAAATGGCGAAACTGATAAAGCACTTTGTAACCGAGCGTTACCAAGAAGAACCTCTTTATTATCACGGTGGTTCCACATTAAAACAACGTAAAGAAATGGTAGATAGTTTTCAGAATAACCGAGCCGATAAAATATTCATCCTGTCTTTAAAAGCAGCAGGAACTGGGCTGAACTTAACCGCAGCCAATCACGTAATTCACTATGACTTATGGTGGAATCCGGCGGTGGAAGCACAAGCAACCGATCGGGCTTACCGAATTGGCCAAAAAAGCAATGTCATGGTGCATCGATTTATCACCAAAAACACTTTTGAGGAGAGGATAAACGAAATGATTCAATCCAAAAAAGCCCTTGCCGAAATGACTGTTTCTACTGGAGAAAACTGGATTGGGAACTTGAGTAATAAAGAGTTGAGGGAGTTATTTGAAGGGTAGGGATATTTTATAAATTATTTCAATTATAATCATGAAATTACAGGAGAGTAAATAAGGAGGGTCAAAAGATATAAGTTGCTTTATTCTTAGCGAATAGCCCATAAAAACAGAGCTTTACAATGGTTTGTAGGCTAGAGGAAGCCGATTTCAAATATAAAGAATAAACCTTGGAGAATTCGGAGTGGATAAACCCACCAAATTGACGTGTGCTCTATGTAATATTTCCATAACTTGTATTAAGTAATATTTAAGTGCCATGGCAGAACATAATGAATTAGGAGAGTTGGGGGAAGAGATGGCGGTAGATTACCTGTCCAGTCTTGGCTATACCATTTTGGAAAGGAACTATCGCTTTGATCGTGCCGAGGTGGACATCATTGCGCAGGACAAAGAGCAAATTGTAATTGTTGAGGTTAAAACGAGAACCAGCGACTTTTTTGGAGATCCCCAAGAATTTGTCAGTCCAGGGAAAATTAAACAAGTAGTAAAAGTAGCGGACCACTATTTAATCTCCAAAGAGATCGATATGGAAGCTCGGTTTGATATTGTTGCCATATTGGTAAACAAGAAAAAAGAAGAAATAGAGCATTTTATCGATGCCTTTTATCATTTTTAAAATCTTCCCAATTGCTTTTAATCGTCTAGCAAATGCTCAAAATACTTAAGTTTGTTGATTACTGCTTCTACCGATTTCATCGAGCTGATTTTCAATTGTAATCGCAAACCATTTCTTGTTTTTCTTTCCTTTAGTTGTACTTCTTTAGGGTGGTCTTGTGCGAACTGTAAGATAGAGCCGAAAATATCTGATTGATAAAAATCGTTTTTTGGATTGGCGACAAAATATCCAATAAACGCTTCTTTCTTCATTATTACTCGTTCTAATCCAATTTTACCAGCCAACCATTTTATTTTAACGCTTTGCAATAAGTCCTTTGCTTCTTCTGGCAATGGACCGAAACGATCTTCCAGTTCTTTTTGGAAAGCAACTAACTCTTTTTTATTGGTCAAGTCGTTTAGTCGGGTGTAAAGATTTAATCGCTCGGTTATGTTGTTGATGTAGTCATCTGGGAATAAGAGTTGGAAGTCGGTGTCGATAGTGGTTTCGCTTACCAGTTCGGTAACTTCGTGCTCTGTTCCTTTGTACAGGTCTTTAAACTCGTTCTCTTTTAGCTCTCTAATGGTTTCCTGGAGGATTTTCTGATAGGTTTCGAACCCGATGTCATTGATAAATCCACTTTGCTCGCCACCAAGGATATCGCCTGCACCTCGTATTTCTAAATCTTTCATTGCGATATGCAAGCCGCTTCCTAAATCGGTGAATTGTTCGATTACTCGGATTCGTTTTTGAGCTTCTGGTGTCATCATGGTATCTGGTGGGGTAATCAGATAACAGAATGCTTTTTTATTGCTTCTACCTACACGCCCACGCATTTGATGCAGGTCGGATAAACCAAAGTAATTCGCATTGTTGATAAAGATGGTATTGGCATTCGGAACATCTAATCCGCTTTCTACAATAGTAGTAGAGACTAGAAT
>Ga0079223_10000219_pt1 | contig 25670 bp, 22 predicted proteins | sample Stecom2011_FD_75072 | JGI IMG/M metagenome (GOLD analysis project Ga0079223, IMG submission 75072) | Agricultural soil microbial communities from Utah to study Nitrogen management - Steer compost 2011 | ecosystem: Environmental > Terrestrial > Soil > Agricultural land | place: USA: Utah...
ACCTGAATGGAGAGATCGAAGCCGCCACCGGGGCGGGGCACCAGATTGATCGGCCCTTCATTGATGCCGTGGGGAATGTCGATACGGTCGATGCCAGGTGGGTTGCCGATGCTGAAGTTCAGGTTCTGGCCGTCAAACCCGATGCCCAGTTGATCGTTCAGGAAGGTTTGTGCAAAGGGCTCGTCCGGGATAACCGGTTGCTGGCCAAAAATCAGCTGGGGGGTGTCTGGCCGAAACTCTGCAGGAGGCTGTACACGGGCCAGTTCATCTACCGGTAGCAACAGGGCGCGCCGCAGAAACTCTTCTTCGGCATCTGTGAGCGAATCCCGGCGATCGTCTTCAAGGTACCGTTGCAGCGCTTCCCGGTAGGCTTCTTCTTCAGCTTCAGTAATCACCGGCTCACCCGGTGAAATGGTAAGGGCCTGGATGATGCGCTGGCGATCAGCCTCGGATTTCTGCTGGTCTTTGGGGACCACAATAACGGCGGAGTCTTCTACATAGGTCTCTACCATCTCATCCGAGGTCATGGCCTGCACACCCCCGAACGCGGGGGAGGCCAGGGTTGTCAGTACAGCGGCGGAAAGCAGGTGGTGACGTATCATGAGTTGCCTCTCAGGTAACCGGTGGGCGGAGGCGCAGCTGAGACTACGGCTTTCAGTCAATACGCTTCATGATTCCAGTATTCGGGTTGTCTGACAGTTTTTCAATAGATAAGTGCCGTGACTGTGACCGGCATTCCGCCTGTGCTGGCAGGGTAATAAAAACGCTGGGGTTATGTTTTGATAGACTCTACACTGCGGCCAACATTTCAGGAGAGTTTTCAGCCGGATGGGCACCAGAAAGCGTTTATTGGGCGGGCGTTTCAGACAATGGGTTAACCGGCGGATTCCCCGCGCGGATGTGGTGCTGTTCAGCCAGAAAAACGTGTTCATTCTTCCTACCGGGGCCGGCGTGGTGTTCGGGCTTTTATTGCTGATCATGCTGATCACCGGCATCAACTATCAGAACAGTCTCATCTATCTGCTCACGTTTATTCTGGGCGCGCTGTTTGTGGGCGCGATGCACCAGACCCATCGAAACCTGTCCGGCGTTTCTCTGGCGCTGGTGCAGGCCGGCGAGGGCACCGCCGGCGAAGAGATACCCTTTCGTTTTCGACTGAGTTCTGGCCGCACCGGGGCCTGGGCCCTCACGCTGCAGGTGGCAGGTGCCCGGGTGGAGGGGATTCATGTTCACCCTGGCGAAGCCCTGGAGGTGACCTTAGCCGTCCCGTCTGAGGCGCGCGGCTACCTCCGGCCGGAGCGGGTCCGTATTGAAACGCGCTTTCCCTTCGGCCTGCTCAAGGCATGGTCGTGGATACGGCCGGTTACCGCGGGTGTGGTATGGCCCCGACCGCGGCCAGCCCCGGAGACGCTGGCGACAATTGAGGATGGGGCAGAGCAGGCAAGGGTAGCGGCCGTTGCCGGTCAGGATGAGGCTGATCTGCGGCCGTGGCGGGACGGGGATCTGAGCGCCCGCGTGATGTGGAAACGATTTGCCCGGTCCGGGCAGATGGTGGTTGCCGATTGGGAAGCGCTCCAGGGTAGCCCGCACTGGCTGGATTTCAATGCGTTTGCGGGAGTGGATAATGAGCTTCGGCTCAGTTATCTGGCCTGGCTGGTTCGCGAGAAATCGGCCGCAGGCAGTCGCTTCGGCCTTAGTCTGCCTGGGGAGATGATCGAACCGGATGTCGGGGTTGTCCACAGGGAACGCTGCCTTCGGGCACTCGCGGTATGGGGCAGGGAACCACCGCGGGAGGAGAAGCCGCTGGCATTTGGTACCCGGCGCAAGCTGGACCGACCGGGCAGAAGGAACAAAACCGTATGAAAGCCCGGATTCCTTTCGTCCGGTCCGGCGCGGTGAGTGACAGTGCAGCGTCGGTCATTCCGCGTCGGGCGCTGCTCTGGCTGATTGCAGGCTTCGCGGTATTGCTGGTGCCTCAGTGGGACAGGTTGCCGGTATGGCTGATTGCCGCGTGCGGGTTACTGGCCGGCTGGCGCTGGCTGGCGCAGTCCGGCCGTGTGCGCCTGCCGGGCCGATGGCCGCGCATGGCGATCATGGCAGCGCTGCTGGGCGTTTATGCCGTAACCGTTCAGGGCCGGTTTTCGGTGGATACTGCGGCTTTCTTCTTTGTGCTGGCGGTGGGTCTGAAATGGCTTGAGGCCCGCCGGACCCGGGATTTTTACGTCCTGTTTTTTATTCTGGTGTACCTGGCCACGGTCAATTTCCTGTTCCGGCAGGATATTGTCTGGGCTGTGGTTAATTTTGCGGGCATTGCGCTTTTACTGGTTGCCCTGCAGACCCTCAATGCACCGGATCTTCCCGGTGCCGTCAGCCAGGGCTGGAGACGTCTTGGAGGCTTGCTGCTCAAGACCCTGCCGGTGGTTGTTTTACTGTTCGTGTTTTTCCCCCGTATGGCGCCTTTGTGGAGCGTACCCATGGTCTCGGGGCAGGCACGAAGCGGCATTACCGACACCATGCGGCCCGGGGACATTTCCAACCTTGCGCAGAGTAGCGCACGCGCCTTCCGGGTGACGTTTGGCGGGGAGGCTCCGCCCTATCCAGACCGTTACTGGCGCGGTCTGATACTGGATCGCCTGGATGGTGATACCTGGCGTCAGGGCGAAACCGGGCGGTTCTTCCGGCCCGGGCGCGTCGCCATCGATGGCGGCGTCGGGCCGCTGGCACCGGAGCAGTATGACGTGCTGATGGAGCCGACCGACCAGCGCTGGGCGTTTGCGCTGGAGGGGTCTGAGGCGGTCTCGGACAATGTGGTCGCGGCCGGGCAGGAGCTGTTCCGCTTCCGGCGTCCGGCGGATACCTCTGTCCGGTATCGGATGGCCCTGACGCCGGCCGGTACGGATGGCGGAACCCAGCTGTCGCCGCGGGAGCGCCGGCAGTACCTGCAGCTACCCGCCTCCGGCAACCCCCGGGCCAGGGCATTTGCCCGGCAGATGGCCGCCGGCCTGTCGCCGGAGCAGGTTGTGGTGGCGTTGATGCGCCGGTTTCGGGACCAGGAGTACTATTACACGCTCAGGCCCCCGGCCATGCCCAATGATGGCATCGACACCCTGCTGTTTGATGAAAAGCGGGGCTTTTGTGCGCATTATGCGGGGGCCGCAACCTTTGTGTTCCGTGCCGCGGGGATTCCGGCTCGTGTTGTGGTGGGTTACCAGGGCGGCGAGCCCGGCGCTGATGGAGAGTACTACATCATCCGCCAATACGACGCCCATGCCTGGGTGGAGGTGTGGCTGGAGAATCGGGGCTGGGTACGGGTAGATCCCACCGCGGCCATTGCCCCCAGCCGGATTCAGTCCGGGCTCCGGGATGCGGTGGCCGATGAAGGGTCGTTTCTTGAGAACCAACTGATGTCCCCCCACCGTTATGGCGACTGGAGCGGGTTGCGCTGGGCGTCGTTGCAGCTTGATCGTGTGAACTACCATTGGCAACGCTGGGTTGTGGGTTATCAGGGCCAGAGCCAGATGGATCTGATGTCCAGGCTGCCTGGCGGCATTGGCCTGAAAGAGCTGGGTTATCTGAGCGCAGCGACTGTCGGCCTGGCTCTTGTGCTGGCCGGTCTGGTATCAGCCCTCGGCGCCGCCCGGGGTGAGCGGCAGGATGCTTTTCGGCGGGTAGTGGCCGGATGGCACCGCTTTTGTGAACAGGCCGGAGTTCCGGTTCGCGCCGGAGAAACGCCGGACGCACTCGCTCAGCGGGTAGGGCAGGCGATACCGGCGGCCGCGGATACCGCGCGGGTTTTTGCCCGGGTCGTGAACAATCATTACTATAGTGGGGCTTCGGCAACTGTCGATGACACCCGTCGTCTCAAGCGCCTGTTAAACACCATGAAGCGTCAGAAGCGTAACGGTTCTGCCCCCACACACAGGGATTCTGCCCGATGACTGATATTGTCCAAACCATGCCCTGGCTGGCCGGGTCCTGGCGGTCGGTATGCACCCGATTGGCCGAAGACCGCCTGCCTCATGCGCTGCTGGTGGCCGGTGAGCGGGGTGTCGGTAAGAGAGCCTGGGCCGAGGCCGTGGCGGGACTGTTGCTGTGCGACCACAGGGCCGTGGTCGGGGCGGATAACCTTGTGGCCTGCGGGCAGTGCAAACAGTGTGAACTGGTCCAGGCGGCCAGCCATCCGGATCTTCGGATCTATGCGCCGGAGAAGTCGCGCATGGTCAGGGTTGATCAGATCAGGGCGCTGGCGGGCTTTGCCGTAGCGTCGGCGCAGGTGGCCAGGCGCAAGGTCGCGATCATCGACCGTGCCGACCAGCTAAATGTAAACGCCGCCAACGCACTGCTCAAGACCCTGGAAGAGCCGGTGCAGGGCGTTACCCTTATTCTGTTGCAGGAGAGTGGTCGCCCGATCCTGCCCACCATCCGTTCGCGTTGCCAGGCACTGACGCTTCCGGTGCCTGAAGAAGCACAGGCACAGCACTGGCTGCTGGCGCAGGTGGCGATGCTGGATGACGATCAGCGCCCCGGCGCGGAAGTGCTGGCCAAAAGCCTGATGCTCGCCGGGAACGCACCCCGGCTGGCGCTGGAGTATGCCTCGGGTGAGTTTCCGGCCCAGAGAGACGAGGCCCTGGAGGCTTTTAAACGGTACCTGAAGGGCCAGATCCCGGTGGGAGAAGCCGCCCGCAGCTTCAAGGCGATCGGGCTGGAGCAGACCCTGTGGCTGTTTGAGAACTGGGCGGCGGATCTCGCACGCCACGCAGCGGGCGGCGAGGCCAGAGATCCGGATGCGGCAGACATGCTGGCGTTTCTGGCTGGCCGGAATCCGCCCTGGCGTGCTCACGAGTTGCTGGATCAGGTACGGCAAAGCCGCGAGGCGGCGGTTTATAATGTCAGCCCGGAACTTGAGGCAACCCGGCTACTGATCGCCTGGCGCGAGCTGATGCCCAGGAAACGTGCACCAGGTTGAGCCTTGGTGGGCAACTGCTGCTATGATTGCGAAACATCAGAAACAGGAAGGTGTGTGATATGGGGCCCGGATTCGGAGCGCGCAGTGGTATTCTGACCCAGACCATTAATGACAAAGCGGCACTTTATGCCGCCTACATGCCCTTTATTAAACAGGGCGGGCTGTTTATCCCGACTCACAAACAGTATCGCCTTGGGGATGAGGTTTTTCTGTTGCTGACGCTGATGGACGAGCCCGAGAAAATTCCCGTGGCCGGAAAGGTCGTCTGGATTACGCCGAAAGGTGCCCAGGGCAACCGGGCGGCAGGTATCGGTGTGCAGTTCAACGGCGACGACGAAACCGCCCGCACCAAAATTGAATCATACCTGGCTGGTGCCCTGAGCTCGGATCGTCCCACCCATACGATGTAGGATTGGCTGTACATGATTGATGCAGTGTTACCCGAGAGCGGGCATCAGACAGAGGCCGGCTACCGGGAAGTACACTGGCCGCTGGAGAACATCACCCTTTCCGGGCTTGCCTGGCCCTGCTCGTCCGGCACTGGCTGCCAACCGCCGGTGCTGATGGTCCACGGCTGGCTCGACAACGCCATGAGCTTTGCCCGGCTCGCGCCGGAGCTGGCAAAGGCCGCGCCGGCGTATGCGGTCGATATGGCCGGTCATGGCTGGTCCGGACACCGCCCGCAAGGGTATGGCTACTGGCTGATGGATTATGTGGCCGATCTTACCGAACTTATTGATACTCACTTTACCGGCGCTGAGCCCGGGCCCCTGGATCTGGTGGGTCATTCGCTCGGGGGTATTGTCTGTGCGCTGTATGCCGCGGTGTTCCCTGAACGGGTCCGGCGACTGGTGATGATAGACAGCCTGGGCGCGATCAGTACCCCGGCTGCAGACGCGGTTTCTCAGCTCAGGCGGGCACTTCAGAAAAAACGTAACGGTTCTGCTCCGCCGGTGATTTATCCGGATGTTGCCACCGCTGCACGAATTCGCGAAGGCGGATTCAGCCCGTTAAGCACCGAAGCGGCCGGCTTGCTGGTGCCCAGGAACATGCGCAGCTACGGGGAAGGGTATATCTGGCGTACGGACTCACGGCTCCGGCACCCCAGTCCCCTGATGATGACAGAGCAACAGGTTGAAGCCACCTTGTCTGCCATTCAGGCGCCCACCTTGTTTGTGCGTGCCCGGGACGGATTACTGGCTCAACGCAAAGGCCTCGAGCAGCGGGCGTCGCTGGTTTCTGACCTGACAATCGTAGACGTACCGGGTGGGCACCACTGTCACCTCGATGGTGAGACCGCGCTGGTCAGCCAAGCTATTAAAAGGTTCCTGTTTGATGTCTGATTTTGCCTGTTCCGGACTCTTCCGTGCGATGGTCGCCGGCCTGGTTTTCGCACTCTCAGCCACTGCACAGGCGGAGCTTGCGGCGCCTGCGCCGTTCAAGCAATCCTCGTTATTTATCACCACACAGATCGAAAGCAGCGGGCACCTGGTACTGTTCAGTCCGATGCGGGAAGTACGAAACGAAATCCGCTCGGATGTCATGGCTCGCCTGGCGGTAAAAGGCCAGGGGCAGCTGTTTGAGGTTAGCCGGGACAGCAACCGACAGGCCGCCCTGGATCATTACCTTCGGGAACTGCGCGCCATCGGTGCCACGGTGCTGTATCAGTGCTCCGGCGTAGTTTGTGGCCGCAATAACGTGTGGGCCAACCAGGTGTTCCAGCAGCCCAGGTTGCTGGGGCGTGACGCCGAGCAGGATTACCTGGTCGCTGTGGTCGAAGATGGTTCGGGCACGCGCTGGCTGACCCTGGTTTATACGGTCACCCGGGGCAACCTGAGGGAATACGTGTGGGTGGAGCATCTGGCGGTGGCCGAGGGAGCCGGTATTCCTGGCTTTAATGCGTCTGCGGGTCGTATGCTGGGGCCGGTAGTGGTGCCCTGGAGCGGTGGGATCACGCACCGGTTTGACCTGAGCCTGGATAATCGACGCCGGCTCGGTGACTGGGCGCAACAGGAGGGTACCGAAGTGGTACTGGCGGCGTTCTCGGCGCTACAGGATGAGGAATCCCTGGACAGTGCCCTGCAACGGGCCCAGCGGGCAGGCGAGGCATTGGCTGAGGTACTGGTCAAAACCGGTATCACACGGGATCGTATTCGGATAATCACGGTTGGCCCGGTGGTGTCGGTTGAAAGTCCGGACCGCCGCGGCGATCGGGTAGAAGTGGTGGTAATCAAGAGGTGAGCGATGGCCGGAAAAGCTCCAGTTAATGATGGACCCAGCGCGGTCGTTGAGAGTTCGGATATTCGTCCGGCGGGCGCGCCGGGTACCGGTGGCTGCCCCGATACCCGGCGGGGCAAAACCGTTGCCCTCACTCTGGGGAGTGGCGGCGCCCGGGGCTATGCCCATATCGGGGCTATTGAGGTGCTGGCGGAGCGAGGCTACACCATCACGGCCATTTCCGGGTGCTCAATGGGCGCTCTGGTCGGTGGTATGTATGCCGCTGGCAAAATGCAGGATTACAAGGATTGGGTCACCGGCCTTGGGCAGTTTGATGTCCTGAAGCTTCTGGATCTTACCTTCAACTCGATTGGTGCCATCCGGGGCGATAAGGTGTTCTCTATCGTGCGGGAAATTCTCGGCGATACCCTGATTGAAGAACTTCCGATACCGTACACGGCTGTTGCCACTGACCTGCTTGCCCGCAAGGAGATCTGGTTTCAGGAAGGCCCGCTGGACCGCGCCATCCGGGCGTCGATTGCCATTCCCAGTGTGGTTACGCCACTGGTGCTCGACGGCCGGGTACTGGTAGACGGAGCGGTGCTTAATCCGTTGCCTATTGTTCCCACCATAGCCGCTCACGCCGACTTCGTTATGGCGGTCAACCTGAGTGGTGAAGACGAGCAGCGCCACCGGATTCCGGAAACCGCGATCCTGACCACAGCCCATGGCGATCCTGAGCATGGTGATAAAGCGGGTTCAATGCGGGATAAGGCCTCGCGATGGTTCGACTGGGAAGCCCTGAAATCCTTCACCATACGTCGTAACGGAGACGAAGACGAAACGACGGAGCAGAAGCTGAGCCGCGAAGTGGCCCGGAAAACCTCCGACAAGGCTTCCGCCAGCCAGCCCGGTGCGCATGTCGGTGGGGCGGCCCATGATGAGCACGCACGATGGGAAGAGCACGATACGATCGATTGGGACAAACTGGGAATTGGCAAGTTTGATGTGATGAACCTGACCATCGAAACCATGCAGAGTGCGCTGGTTCAGTACAAAATTGCCGGCTATCCGCCGGACCTGCTGGTGAACATTCCGAAAAACGCATCCCGCAGCTATGACTTCCACCGGGCACCGGAACTCATCCGGCTGGGCCGGGAGCGAATGGCTGCTGCTCTGGATCGTTTTGAAGAGAGTCGTTGCAGTTCCGGGCCCATGGCCTTGTGATCCGGCGCGGTCTTTGGCTGCCGCCGGTTCGTTTATCAGCGTATAATGCGGCGCTGACACTCACCAATCAGGAAACCGCCGTTGTGACCAGTCCCGTTGATGACCTGCTGACGATTCGTGATCTGTTGCGCTACGCCTCGTCACGCTTTGCCGCCTCGCCGCTGTATTTTGGCCATGGCACGGATAATGTCTGGGACGAAGCCGTCCAGCTGGTGCTCCGAAGTGTCCACCTGCCCCTCGATAACAACGCCGTATTTCTGGATGCCCGGTTGACCCGCGCAGAGCGCGACCTGATTGTGGGCCGCATTGAGCGACGCATCAGTGACCGTGTGCCGATCGCCTATCTGCTGGGTGAGGGCTGGTTTATGGGCATGCCCTTCCATATTGATGAACGGGTTCTGGTCCCGCGCTCACCGCTGGGTGAATTACTCGAAAACGGCCTTCAGCCATGGCTGGGTAACACCCGTGTGTCCCGGGTTCTCGATCTGTGCACGGGCAGCGGATGCATCGGGATTGCGGCGGCAACCGTGTTTGATGAGGCTGAGGTCGACTTGTCGGATGTCTCTGAGGATGCGCTGGCGGTGGCTGAATCCAATATTGAGTTGCACGGTCTGGACGCACGGGTACAGACTGTACGTTCCGATGTCTTTGAGAGTATCGACGGGCGCTACGATGTGATCCTGAGCAATCCTCCGTATGTGGATGCCGAAGATCTGGCCGACATGCCGGAAGAGTATCACCACGAGCCGAGACTGGGTCTTGCCGCCGGGGATGATGGTCTGGAGATCGCGCACCGTATCATTGCCCGCGCGGCAGACCATCTTACGGAGGACGGCCTGCTGATTGTCGAGGTGGGTAACTCCTGGGGCGCAATGGACGATGCCTATCCCGATCTGCCACTGACCTGGATTGAATTTGAAAACGGCGGTGATGGCGTGTTCCTGATTACCGCCCGGGACCTGCGCGAGTGGCAGGCCGGCAAAAGCTAAGGCAATTTAATATAAAACTGTTATAAAGTGCTGATATATGTCCGGAAATACGTTTGGAAAACTGTTTAGCGTAACCACCTTTGGTGAAAGCCATGGCGCGGCTTTAGGCTGTATTATCGACGGTTGCCCACCAGGGCTGGAGCTGTCTGAAGCGGATATGCAAAAGGACCTTGACCGGCGTAAACCGGGCACCTCGCGCCATACCACCCAGCGGCGGGAGGCGGATGAGGTGCGGATTCTCTCCGGCGTCTTCGAGGGCAGGACCACCGGGACACCAATTGGTCTGATCATCGAGAACACCGATCAGCGCTCCAGGGATTACTCCAGAATCGCCGCCCAGTTTCGTCCTGCGCACGCGGACTATACCTACCATCACAAGTATGGCGTCCGTGACTACCGGGGCGGTGGCCGTTCTTCGGCCCGGGAAACCGCAATGCGCGTGGCGGCCGGTGCAGTGGCCCGGAAATTTCTGGAGCAGCGGCTGGGAATTCAGATTCGGGGCTATCTGTCCCAGCTCGGCCCTATCAAGGCAGAGACACTGGACTGGAGCCAGGTCCACCAGAATCCCTTCTTCTGTCCCGACGCCGGGAAGGTGCCCGAGATGGAAGCATACATGGACGCCCTTCGCAAAGAAGGCGAGTCTGTCGGCGCCCGTATCACCGTGGTCGCCGAGGGTGTTCCGCCCGGGCTTGGTGAGCCGGTTTTTGATCGTCTGGACGCCGAGCTTGCCCATGCCTTGATGAGCATCAATGCGGTGAAAGGCGTGGAAATCGGGGCCGGTTTTGACTGTATCGAGCAGAAGGGCACCGAGCACCGGGACGAGATGACTCCGGAAGGCTTCCTGAGCAACCACGCCGGTGGCGTGCTTGGCGGGATTTCCTCGGGCCAGCCCATTGTTGCGAGCATTGCGCTCAAGCCTACCTCGAGCCTGCGTCTGCCCGGGAAAGGGATTGATGTCGACGGCAATCCGGTTGAAGTCATTACCACCGGGCGTCATGACCCTTGCGTCGGCATTCGGGCCACGCCGATTGCCGAGGCCATGATGGCCATTGTGTTGATGGATCACTACCTCAGGCACCGCGCCCAGAACGCGGATGTGTCGGTCACTACGCCGGTGCTCGGGCAGCTCTGACAGAAGGAGGCGATAGCATCTACTGGCGGCTGTCTAACCTCTACTTCTGGTTCTTCGCCCTCCTGGGAGGGCTCTTGCCGTATTGGTCCCTCTATCTGGAGGGACAGGGCTTTTCCTATCTTCAGATTGCCACCTTGATGGCAACCATCCAGTTAACCAAAGTGGTGGCCCCGAGTGTCTGGGGCTGGCTGGGCGACCGCACCGGGCAGCGGGTGCGGCTTGTCCGGCTGGGTGCGCTGACGGGCTCCCTGTGCTTCCTCGGTGTGTTCCTGGAGCCTGGTTTCTACGGGCTGCTTCTGGTGATGCTGGCGTTTACGTTTTTCTGGAATGCCATTCTGCCACTCTACGAAGTGGTTACCTTGCACACTTTGGGTCGCAGAAAAGACCGTTACGGCAGGGTGCGGCTTTGGGGTTCGGTGGGGTTTATCGGTGCCGTTGCCCTGGTGGGCGCGCTGCTGGAATGGTTGCCGCTTCGACAGTTGCCGTGGTTGCTCCTGCCGGTTTTTGCGGGGATCGCGATATCGGCCTTTCTGTTGCCCTCTGAACGGGGCGAACGCAGGGCCAGGCCCCCCAGGGGCAGTCTCAAGGCTATCGTAACCCACCCCGCGGTGGTTGCGTTCTTTGTGATGAACTTTCTGCTTCAGGTTTCCCATGGTGCCTATTACACCTTCTTCAGCATCCATCTGGAGCAGCATGGCTACGGCAAGCTCTCGATTGGCTTGTTGTGGTCACTTGGGGTTTTGGCTGAGATTGGGTTATTTCTGGTGATGCACCGGTTATCCCGACGCTTTACGGTGCGCCAGATTGTCATCGGATCGCTGTTGCTCACCATGGTGCGCTGGATACTGATTGCCGAGGCGACGGCACTTATCCCCGTACTGGTCATCGCCCAGCTTATGCATGCCGCCTCCTACGGCGCATTGCATGCGATATCGGTACAGTACATTCAGGGCTTTTTCGGCCGCCATCATCATGGCCAGGGGCAAGCGCTCTACAGCGGGCTGACGTTTGGTGCCGGCGGGGCAACCGGCGCCTGGCTTTCAGGCTTCCTGGTGGATGGGATCAGCACCTCGGCCGCATTCTGGGGCGGCGCGGCAGCCATGGTGCTGGCGGTCCTGGTGTCCTGGTGGAAACTCCAGCCGCCGCCCGATGATCCGCCCGGACCAGGCTGACTTTACGCCCGGTCCTCTTCCTCTTTGACAATGCTGAGCAGTGCCTCGGCAGCCAGGCTCAGGTTTCGGCCCGACAGGCCGATCGCGCCCAGTACCCGGCTCACCGGGAAGCCGGTGTCCAGTTGATGCAGGCTGTCATCGGCCATGCTCACCGGCAGCACACTCCAGCCGATACCGACACTGGTCATCATTTTTATGGTTTCGAGGTAGTTGGTAGGAATTTGCTGCCGTAACGGCAGGTTGGCCTCCAGAAACAGTCTGCTCACTGTCCGGTAGGTGGCCGTGGAAGTGTCGGGCAACAGGGCCGGAAAGTGGGCGAGGTCCTCCAGGCTTGCACTCCGGCGGGTGGCAAGCTCATGCCCGGTGCCGGTAACGAAGGCCATCGGATCAGGCCACTGGTCATACACCGTAAATTCGCTGCCAATGCTGTCGCTGAGAGTGACAAAAGCAAGCTCCGCATTGCGCTTGAGCATCTGGCCATAAGCGGCATCGGATTCCATGAACTGCAGGTTCACGTTAACCTCGGGAAACTGCCCGACAAACCGGCGCAACCAGTTGGGCAGGTGATGCAGGCCGATGTGATGGCTGGCGATGATGCGCAACTCGCCGTTGATCTCACCCTCCCGGGTGCTCAGGGCTACCCGGGCGTTGTGGATCTCGTCGAGGATTCGCCGGGCGTGGGGCAGCAGTCGCATGCCCGCGTCTGTGAGGCGGATTTCACGCTGGCCACGTTCAATCAGCCTGGTGCCCAGCGTGTTTTCGAGAACGGCCAGGCGTTTGCTGATGGCGGGTTGTGTCAGGTGGAGGGTTTCCGCCGCTTCGGAAAACGAGCCCTGGTCTACGATCGTCAGGAAAGCTTTGAGTGAGTTGGGTTCCATCAGGGAGGCCTCTGCGGTTGGCTGACTGCCGGGTTCACTATATTGGATAACTAACTGGAATGCTAATCATGAAAAAGATGAATTGGGGTTATGAGTGATCAGGGCGTATGATAGGTGCATGAAAGGAATTTACAGAAACCCCCAGAGAGAGAGTGAGAGTCATGGCGGGCAAGACCTTATACGACAAATTGTGGGATGATCATCTGGTCAAGCAGCGGGACGACGGTTCCGCTCTGATCTATATCGACCGGCAGTTGCTGCACGAAGTTACTTCCCCTCAGGCCTTCGAAGGCCTGCGGCTGGCCCGGCGCAAGCCCTGGCGCATTGACGCCAACCTGGCGACCCCGGACCACAACGTACCCACCACCGATCGCGACAAAGGCATTGACGGCATTGTTGACTCCGTGTCCCGGACCCAGGTGGAAACGCTGGGCAAGAACTGTGATGAGTTCGGAATCCTGGAGTTCAAGATCAAGGATCAGCGTCAGGGTATTGTTCATGTGATCGGGCCAGAGCAAGGCGCGACCCTGCCGGGCATGACCATCGTGTGCGGCGACTCTCACACCTCTACCCATGGTGCATTGGGCTGTCTGGCCCATGGTATCGGAACGTCTGAAGTTGAACACGTGCTGGCTACCCAGTGCCTGGTTCAGAAAAAAATGAAGAACATGCTGGTCAGGGTGAATGGCCGGCTGGCTCCGGGCGTGACCGCGAAAGACGTCGTTCTGGCCATCATCGGCAAGATCGGTACCGCAGGCGGCACCGGATATGCGATTGAGTTTGGCGGTGAGGTTATCCGCAACCTGAGCATTGAGGGACGGATGACGGTCTGCAACATGTCTATCGAGGCGGGTGCCCGGGTCGGTATGGTGGCGGTTGACGACACCACGATCGATTATGTGAAGGGTCGCCCTTTTGCTCCTGTCGGCGAGGCCTGGGACAAAGCGGTGGATTACTGGCGCACGCTGCACAGCGACGATGATGCGGTGTTCGACAAAGTGGTGGAGCTGGACGGCTCTGAGATCAGGCCGCAGGTCAGCTGGGGAACATCTCCGGAGATGGTGACCAGTGTGGATGCTCTGGTTCCTGATCCGGCCAGCGAAGAAGACCTGATCAAGCGTGAAGGGATTGTACGTGCCCTGAAATACATGGGGCTTGAGCCCAACCAGAAGGTTACTGATATCAAGGTGGACCGCGTGTTCATCGGCTCCTGTACCAACAGCCGGATTGAAGACCTGCGGGAAGCCGCTGCCGTGGTTAAAGGCCGCAAGGTTGCCGACACGGTCATCCAGGCGATGGTGGTGCCGGGTTCTGGTCTGGTCAAGGCACAGGCCGAGAAGGAAGGGCTGGATAAAATTTTTATCGAGGCCGGCCTTGAATGGCGTGATCCGGGTTGCTCCATGTGTCTGGCGATGAACGCCGACAAACTGGGGCAGGGTGAGCATTGTGCGTCTACCTCCAACCGGAACTTTGAGGGTCGTCAGGGCTTTGGCGGCCGCACCCACCTGGTGAGCCCGGCAATGGCGGCGGCGGCCGCGGTGGCCGGCCACTTTGTCGACGTACGTGAACTGATCCGCTGAGCCACAGGAGAAAGACCATGCGAGCTTTTACGCAACACCAGGGCATCGTCGCCCCCATGGACCGTTCCAATGTGGACACGGACATGATCATTCCCAAGCAGTTTCTGAAGTCCATCAAGCGCACGGGCTTTGGCCCCAACCTGTTCGATGAACTGCGCTATCTCGACGAAGGTAAGCCCGACCAGGACAGCTCGACCCGGCCCCTGAATCCGGACTTCGTTCTTAATCAGGATCGTTACAAGAATGCCAGCGTGCTGCTGGCGCGGGCCAACTTTGGTTGTGGCTCCAGCCGGGAACATGCGCCATGGGCGCTGGAGGATTTCGGGTTTCGGGTGATTATCGCGCCGAGCTTTGCGGATATCTTCTACAACAACTGCTTTAAGAATGGCCTTTTACCCATTGTTCTGGATGAAAAAGTTGTTGATCAGCTGTTCAGGGAAACCGAAGCTGAATCAGGCTATCAGCTGCAAGTGGACCTGGAGGCTAAAACCGTAACAACGCCAGCCGGGGAGTCGTTCAGTTTTGAGGTTGATGACTTCCGTCGTCATTGCCTGCTCAATGGTCTGGATGATATCGGGGTGACTCTGGAAGACGCTGACGCTATCCGGGCTTATGAAGAATCGCGCCGGGAAACCGCGCCCTGGTTGTTTAACGCTGGAAACTGACACGAAAGGAACTGACTGATGTCCCGTAATGTATTGTTGTTGCCGGGTGACGGCATTGGCCCCGAAATCGTCGCCGAAGCAGAAAAAGTGCTGCATAAGGTCAACGAGCAGTTCAACCTTGGCCTGAACTTTGACTCCGCACTGATCGGGGGTATTGCTCTGGATCAGACGGATAGCCCCCTGCCGGACGAGACCCTGGAAAAAGCCCGCAACGCGGATGCCATCCTCCTTGGTGCGGTAGGCGGCCCCCAGTGGGACGTTCTGCCCATGGAAAAGCGTCCGGAGAAGGGTCTGCTGGGCCTGCGCTCCAACCTGGAGCTGTTTGCCAACCTGCGCCCGGCTATCCTGTACCCGCAACTGGCATCGGCGTCGTCGCTCAAGCCGGAGGTGGTTTCGGGCCTGGATATCCTGATCGTACGTGAACTGACCGGCGGGATTTATTTTGGCCAGCCGCGTGGCGTGCGCCAGCTGGAGAACGGTGAGCGTCAGGGCTACAACACCTATCAGTACAAGGAGTCCGAGATTCGTCGTATTGGCCGGGTGGCGTTTGAGGCCGCCCAGCAGCGGGGCAAAAAACTGTGCTCGGTGGACAAAGCCAATGTGCTGGAAGTAACGGTTCTGTGGCGTGAAATCATGGAAGACCTGAAGCGCGAATACCCGGATGTGGAGCTCAGCCACATGTACGTGGATAACGCCGCCATGCAGCTGGTGCGGGCGCCCAAGCAGTTCGACGTGATTGTGACTGGGAACATGTTTGGTGATATTCTGTCAGATGAAGCAGCGATGCTTACCGGCTCGATCGGTATGCTGCCGTCGGCGTCACTGAACGCCCGGAAACAGGGCCTTTATGAGCCTTGTCACGGTTCGGCGCCGGATATCGCCGGTAAAGGCATTGCCAATCCGCTGGCCACGATTATCAGTGCGGCCATGATGTTGCGCTACAGCCTCGACGAGGAAGAGGCAGCATCGGCCATTGAAGCAGCGGTCAGCAAGGTGCTGGATCAGGGGCTGCGGACAGGAGATATCATGTCTGACGGCGGTCAGAAAGTCTCCACCCGGGAAATGGGTGAAGCGGTTCTGAGCGCACTGTAAGCCTGGCCTGATCTGGCCAACAGCAGCCCGACAGCGGCACAATGCGGCCGCTGCGGGAACATTCATCCTGTCCGCGCCAGCGATAACGGTGCGGGCGGGCATAACGAGAGGTTCAAAAGTCGCACATGAAGCGAGTTGGACTTGTAGGTTGGCGTGGCATGGTGGGATCGGTCCTCATGCAGCGCATGCGCGAAGAAAACGACTTTGCCGACATCGATCCGGTATTCTTTACCACTTCCCAGGCCGGGCAGGCTGCTCCCGATGTCGGCAAGGAAGGCATACTTCCGTTGCAGGACGCGTTCGACATCGACACCCTCAGGGGTATGGATATAATCGTTACCTGTCAGGGCGGCGGCTACACCGGCAAGGTGTATCACAAACTGCGGGAGTCTGGCTGGGAAGGTTACTGGATTGACGCTGCCTCTACCCTTCGGATGGAAGAGCGCTCGGTTATTGTGCTGGACCCGGTCAACCGTAACGTGATCGACGCCGCGCTGGCTGACGGTATCAAGGATTATGTTGGCGGTAACTGTACCGTGAGCCTGATGATGCTGGCCCTCGGGGGTCTGTTGGAGCAGAACCTGATTGAGTGGGTCTCGCCCATGACGTATCAGGCCGCTTCCGGTTCCGGTGCGCAGAACATGCGTGAGCTTCTGGTGCAGATGGGGGCGCTGAATGACAGCGTGAAGGCTGAGCTGGCCGATCCGTCGTCAGCAATTCTGGACATCGACCGCAAAGTGACCGAAGCCATGCGTTCCGGTGATTTCCCGGTGGAGCACTTTGGTGTGCCTCTGGCCGGCAGCCTGATTCCTTTTATCGACACTCAGCTTGATAGCGGCATGAGCCGGGAAGAATGGAAGGCCGGGGCCGAAACCAACAAGATCCTTGGTCGTACCGGCGATCCGATTCCCATCGACGGGATTTGTGTCCGTATCGGTGCCATGCGCTCCCATAGCCAGGCGCTGACGATCAAGCTGAAAAAAGACCTGCCGGTTGAAGAAATCGAGAGCATTCTTGCCCAGGGCAACGAATGGGTGAAAGTTATTCCGAATGAGCGGGACGCCAGCATGCAGGAACTCACACCTGCAAAAGTGACCGGCACACTCAGTGTTCCGATCGGCCGTATCCGCAAGCTTGCGATGGGCCCGGAGTATATCTCGGCGTTTACCGTGGGTGATCAGTTACTCTGGGGTGCGGCCGAGCCGCTGCGCCGGATGCTGCGGATTCTGCAGGAGCGGTAAAAAGGTTGCATAGAGTTAATTAATGCCAACTGTGTCCGGTTTTGAGCATGCCGGTGAGGGGCGGAGGCTGATTTCAGCGTCCGCCCCTGTTATTTTCAGGGCCGGTAATGAGTTCCGCCCGAGAGGTCAGGAATCAGTCCAAGGTTTGCAGCTGATTGATTGATTAAAGGGGACTTATCATCAATACTTCCCCCATTATTGCTCGGCTTAATATAACAACGCGAAATAATAAGGCGAAACGTCATCCAACCTCGTCCGATTCTGTTGATATGCAGCAGTAACGAATAACGGAGACTGGAAAGGAAAAAGCATGAAGGTACGCAAGCTTGCGATTGCCCTGGCGCTGGCAGGAGGGCTCGGCTCTGGCATGGCTCAGGCCCTTGGACTCGGTGAAATTGAACTGCAGTCCTGGCTGAATGAGCCACTGGATGCCGAGATTTTACTCAGACAGAGTGCGGGCGTTGATCCGGGTGATGTATTCGTCAACGTCGCGCCCGAGACTGCTTATCAGCGGGTAGGTCTGGAACGAAACCAGTTCTTGCGCAATCTGAGATTCCAGGTGGTTACCGGTGCCGATGGCAACCTCGCCATCAATGTCTCGTCCCGTGAACCTGTACGCGAGCCGTACCTCAATTTCCTGCTGGAACTTACCTGGCCAAACGGCCGGCTGATGCGTGAATACGCAGTTCTGGTAGACCCCCCGGTGTATGCCGAAGACTCCGGCCTGGCAGAGCGTGTCAGCGCCCCGGCGGCGTCTTCATCGCCGGCTTCGGCCAGCGCACGCCAGCCTGCGCCACGCAGCGCGGAATCCGTGCGTCGACAGGCAGACGTCGAGCGGGCTTCGGCCCGGGGGTATCGGGCCGACAGCTTTGGCCCGACCGGGCCGTCCGATACGCTCTGGGCGATTGCCCTGAGAATGCGTCCCGACAGTTCGGTATCTGTGCAACAGGTGATGCTGGCCATACAGGATGCGAATCCGGACGCGTTCATGGATAACAACATCAACAGACTCAAGCGCGGCCAGGTGCTGAGAGCGCCAACGCTAGAGCAGATCCGGAGCCGAAGCCAGGCCGAGGCCAACCAGGTGGTGGTTCGCCAGAACCAGGAATTCCAGTCTCCACGCCCTGTTGATGCCGCGCGTACAGCACAGGCTCAGCCGGCAACGGGTGCCGAGGGTGCCGCCACCGATGAACTCAGGTTGCTTGTTGCTGACGATGAAGGCGCTGAGCAGGACGCGGGCGAAAGTGGCTCGGCCGGTGGTGATGGCGATCGTGCCGGTGGCGTCGATGCCGGCACCGCCGTGGCGCTGGAAGAGCTCGAAGCCAGCCGTCGCGAAAACGACGAGTTGGCCAGTCGACTTCAGGATATGGAGGAGCAGGTCAACACGCTGCAGCGGCTGCTTGAACTGAAGAACAGCCAGCTTGCTGAACTCCAGGGCATGGTTGCGGATGAGGCACCGGTAGCAGAGGTGCCTGGTGGTACCGATGAGCCCGTTGCCGATGAGGCTGCTTCAGATGAGGCGGCTGCAGATGAGCCCGCGGCCGATGAAACGCCGGCAGCCGCCGACGATACAGCCACTGAGGTGGATGATCTGAGCGAGACAGCCGAGGTTGTCCCGGGTGGGGACGAATCGCCAGCTGCAGATCCTCAGACCGACGAGGTTGAGCCCGGCGCCGTGACGGCCGGTACGGATGATCAGACTGCCTCCGAGGCTGAAGCAGCGGCTGCACCGGCTGCGGCCGTGAGCCCGGAGCCTGTGCCCCGGCCTGAGCCGGCACCGACGCCGGCTCAGGCCGCACGGGAGAAAGGCTTCTTTGGCCAGGTGGTGGATGCCATTCTGGGCAACCCGCTGTATCAGATTGCGCTGGGTGGCGGCCTGATTCTGCTGCTTCTGCTGTTGCTTCTGGTGGCACGGAATAACGCCAAACGGGAGAAAGACTTCTACGATGAATTCAACCGGGCCGATGAGGATGATGCGGCTGAGGTCGAGGATCTTGTCGATCTTGGCGACGGCGCCGAGCCGGTAACAGGTGTATCCCAGCCCGAAGCAGCCGATGCTCTGGCTGAAGCCGAGGCATACATCGCCTACGGCCGGAATGAACAGGCCATCGAAGTTCTTGAAACCGCAATCTCACGCGAACCAAGCCGTGCCGACCTGCGTTTGATGTTGTTGGGGGTTTATGCCGACAACCAGAACCGGGAGGCATTCGAGAAGCAGTATGGTGAGGTTGAAGCCCTGGGCGACGACAGTGCGCTTGAGCAGGCAGAGGCTATTCGCGCCCGGCTGGACGAAGCCGAGTCGGTACCGAGCATCGACGATCTGGAATCCCAGTTGCGCTCAGATTCCTTTATGCTGCCTGAAGACGAGCCCGGGCAGAGTGAAGAAAAACACGAGCAGACTGAAGAAGCGTCCGGGGAGACCGAAGATGACATGCTGGTCGAATGGTCGCTCTCCGATGAACTGAAAGCCGATGAATCCGAATCCGCGCCGGCTGAAACCGGCGAGAACGAATTCGGTAGTCTGGAATCCGGCAGCACTGAAGCCAGCGACGCTGAGGCAGAAGAAGACAATACGATCGAATTCGACCTGTCAGAGTTTGATCTGGAAGACGGAGACACCGATCTGACCGGGCTTGAAACAGACACAACCGGAAAAACGGATGAGGACGACCTGAGCCTGGAGCTGGATGAACTGGAGCTGCTGACAGAGCCTGAAAAGGAGTCCGGTGATTCCGGGCCTGAGTCTGACGTGTTTGACGAATCTTTCCTCGAAGAGCTGGATGCCGAGCTTGAGAAGGCGACCGGGGACGATGTGCTCGAGGAGCTCGATCTGGAAGATACGTCGCTCGAAGAGCTTGAGCTGGATGTGTCAGAAGACGACCTGGCGCTGATCGAGGAATTTGCAGAAGACGTTGAGACGCCGGCAGAATTGCCGGACCTTGATGAGCTGGAGTCTGAGCTTGAGACAGACGTGCCGGAACTGACCGGGGACGATGGTGTGCGTGCAGACCTTGGACTGCCCACGGCCCTGGATATGGACGAGGGCGACCTGGACGATGAGTTCGACTTCCTCGCCGGTACCGACGAGGCAGCCACCAAGCTTGACCTGGCCCGCGCCTATATCGAGATGGGTGATACCGATGGGGCCCGGGATATTCTTGATGAGGTCGCCCTCGAAGGTAACGATGCTCAGAAAGTTGAGGCGCAGGAGCTCCTTAAAAAACTTTCCTGATCCGTTATAATCGGAACCATCGTGGCAACAGCGCCGGCCTTTGAGCCGGCGCTTTGTTTTCTGTAGACACCCATTCGGATCGACTTTTGTTTCTCACTCCGCAACCTCTTACCACTGAAAGTGCTATTGGCAATGGCCGGGTGGCGATCGCCTTTGAATACGATGGGCGGCGCTTTCACGGTTGGCAATTCCAGAAAAGCGGCGTACGCTCGGTTGAAGCTGAGCTGACGAAAGCCGTGGCCAGAGTGGCCGACCATCCGGTCCAGCTTGTCTGTGCTGGTCGTACCGACGCAGGGGTCCACGCCAGTTTCCAGATTGCCCATTTCGACACACCCTCAGTCCGTAACCTTAGGTCCTGGGTGATGGGGATGAATACCGCTCTGCCAGATGATATCGCGGTGCACTGGGCCGGCAACGGAACTGATGAGTTCCATGCCCGGTTTTCCGCCGTTTACCGTCGATATCGGTATATCATTTACAATCATCCGGTGCGGCCCGGGATTCAGAGAGGCCAGGTAAGCTGGAACTTTCGCCCGCTGGACGAACACAAAATGCACCAGGCGGCCCAGGCGCTACTGGGGGAGCACGACTTCAGTTCGTTCAGGGCCGCAGGATGCCAGTCGCGTACACCGGTGCGGTATATGGAACGTATAGCGGTATCCCGGTTTGGCAGTTATGTTGTGATTGATATCCAGGCGAATGCGTTTTTGCATCATATGGTGCGGAATATTGCCGGGGCCCTGATGGACGTGGGTACCGGCAAGGAATCCGTTGACTGGGTAGGAGAGGTGCTGGAAGCCCGGGACCGGAAAATTGCCGGTGTGACTGCGCCACCGTACGGGCTTTACCTGGTGGATGTGGGGTATCCTGACAACTTCGGTATCCCCAAGGCGTTGTGCGGCCCCGGCTTTGTCAGCCCCTGGTTCAGCGAAGAGGCCAATCATCCGATCGCACCCTCTCATATACACCCCAAGCCGCCACGGGTAACAGAATTATGACCACTCGGGTAAAAATATGTGGCCTGACTCGCCCTGAAGACGTACGCAGTGCCGTGATGGCCGGTGCGGATGCGCTTGGCCTGGTATTTTTCGAGGCCAGCCCCCGGGCGGTAACGATCGGGCAGGCCAGGGAGCTTGCTACAGAGGTGCCAGCCTTTGTTACCCTGACAGGGTTGTTTGTTAACCCGTCTGATGTGTTTGTCAGGCAGGTGCTCGACCAGGTGCCCCTGGACCTGTTGCAGTTCCATGGCGATGAGACGCCGGAGTTCTGTTCTTCTTTCGGCCGCCGCTGGATCAAGGCCATCCGGGTGCGTGAGGCTGGTCAGATCGAGCAGGCGTTCAGAGACTATCGTGGCGCCGCAGGTCTGCTCGTGGACGCCTGGGACCCCGAGCGCTACGGCGGTACGGGGCATTCGTTTAACTGGCAGCTGATTCCGTCTGAGCGGCCGCTGCCCCTGATATTGGCTGGTGGTTTGTCCTCCGCTAACGTTGCCGGCGCCATTGCACAAGTGCGGCCCTGGGCCGTGGATGTCAGTGGTGGGGTAGAGCAGGATAAGGGCAGGAAAGACGCCACCAAACTTTCCGAATTCATTAAAGAGGTTCACCGTGTCTGAAAAACTGACTGAAGATATGCTCAAGGCGATTCCGGATGCCCAAGGCCACTTTGGCGCCTTCGGCGGTCGCTTTGTGTCGGAAACCCTGATGGATTCCCTGATGACGCTGGAACGGGAGTACCTTCGTCTGAAGAACGATCCCGAGTTCCAGGCCGCGTTCGATCAGGACCTTGCAGACTATGTTGGTCGCCCGAGCCCGCTCTATTTTGCCGAGCGTCTGACCCGGGAAACCGGTGGTGCCCAGATCTGGCTGAAGCGGGAAGATCTCAATCATACCGGTGCCCACAAGGTCAACAACACCATTGGCCAGGCGCTGCTTGCCAGTTTTCTGGGCAAGAAGCGCATCATCGCCGAAACCGGTGCCGGACAGCACGGCGTGGCGACGGCCACGGTCTGCGCCCGTCTGGGGCTTGAATGCCATGTTTTCATGGGCTCTGAAGATGTTAAGCGGCAGTCCCTCAACGTGTACCGGATGAAACTGCTGGGGGCGACGGTACATGCTGTTGACAGTGGCACCCGAACCCTCAAGGACGCGATGAACGAGGCCATGAGGGACTGGGTGGCCAATGTGGATGATACCTTCTACATCATCGGCACCGTGGCAGGACCACACCCGTATCCGCTGCTTGTTCGCGACTTCCAGTCGGTCATCGGGCGGGAACTCCGTCGTCAGTCCATGGAGAAAACCGGCAGGCTGCCGGATGCGCTGGTGGCCTGTGTTGGCGGCGGCTCCAACGCCATTGGGATGTTCTATCCATTCCTGACCGACGACGCCGTTCAGCTCTACGGAGTGGAGGCCGGCGGCCTGGGCCTGGACACCGGACAGCACGCTGCGCCATTGTGTGCCGGTCGTCCCGGTGTTCTGCATGGTAACCGCACCTACCTGATGGAAGATGAGAATGGCCAGATTTCTGGTACCCACTCTGTCAGTGCCGGTCTGGATTACCCGGGGGTGGGCCCCGAGCACGCCTGGCTGAAAGACATCGGTCGCGCCAACTATGTGTCGGTAACCGATGACGAGGCCCTCGACGGGTTCCGTAAACTGACCCAGATTGAAGGCATCATGCCGGCTCTGGAATCCTCCCACGCCGTCGCGTACGGGTTGAAACTGGCAGCCACCATGGACCCGGAACAAATGCTCGTTATCAACATTTCGGGCCGTGGCGACAAAGACATCCATACGATCGCCCAATTGGACGGCATCAATATCTGAAGGTATCAGGAGCAGGCATGAGCCGAATTGAAGGCGTACTGAAATCGTTAAAAGAGCAGGGCCGAAAGGCGCTGATTCCCTATATCACGGCCGGGGACCCGCATCCCGACCAGACCGTGCGGCTGATGCACACCCTGGTGTCTGCCGGATCGGACATCATTGAGCTGGGTGTGCCCTTTTCGGACCCCATGGCGGATGGGCCGGTCATCCAGCTGGCCTGCGAGCGGGCCCTGAAACACAACACATCGCTGCGCCGCGTCTTGCAGATGGTCAGGGAGTTCCGGGAGACGGACAAGCACACACCGGTGGTGCTGATGGGCTACCTTAATCCCATGGAAGCCATGGGGTACGAGGCCTTTGCTGATGCCGCCGCAGAAGCCGGGCTGGACGGCGTGCTGACGGTCGATCTGCCGCCGGAAGAAGCCGGGCAGGTATCCCCGCTGTTTGCGGAACGTAACATCGATCCTATCTTCCTGCTGGCTCCGACCACGACGGACGAACGGATCAAGGCGATCAGCGAGCATTCTTCCGGCTATCTGTACTATGTTTCTATCAAAGGCATTACCGGCTCTGCCAGTATCGATGTGGATGATGTCGCCCGGAAGGTTGCGCGGGTACAGGAGCTGACTGCGCTGCCGGTAGGCGTAGGGTTTGGCATCCGGGATGCAGAGACAGCGGCAGCGGTTGGCAGTGTATCCGATGGTGTAATTGTTGGTAGTGTGCTGGTCGGTACAATAGCCCGAAATCAGACAGATCCCGATGCGCTCGATAAGGCATTGACCGATCTGTTGCACCCGATGCGCGAGGCTCTGGACAGCCTTGCCTGAGTTAGCGGCGTCCAGGCATCAATGACAGGATTAAAGCATGAGTAACTGGCTTGATAAGATCATGCCGAGCAAGATCCGCTCGGAATCACGGCAGCGGACAGGTGTCCCGGAAGGTGTCTGGAAAAGGTGCCCAAAATGTGGTGCTTTTCTGTACAAACCGGAGCTCGAGAAGAATCTGGATGTTTGCGTAAAGTGCGAGCACCACATGCGTGTAAACGCCCGGCGCAGACTCGACATTTTCCTCGATAAAGACGGTCGGGAAGAAATTGCGGCGGATCTGGAGCCGTCTGACCGTCTCAGGTTCAAAGATACCAAGCGATATAAGGATCGCCTGCTGGCCGCTCAGAAGTCCACCGGCGAAAACGATGCCCTCGTTGCCATGCGAGGCACCACCCTGGGCGTGCCCCTGGTGGCCTGCGCCTTTGAATTCAACTTCCTGGGCGGTTCGATGGGCCAGGTTGTCGGTGAGAAGTTTGTCCAGGCCGCTAACGTAGCGCTGGAGCATCGTATTCCGCTGGTGTGCTTCTCTGCCAGTGGTGGTGCCCGGATGCAGGAGGCGATCCTGTCGCTGATGCAAATGGCAAAAACCGCAGCGGTACTGGAGCGCATGAAGGAAGAGGGCGTTCCCTATATCTCCGTGCTTACCGACCCGGTGTTTGGCGGGGTATCTGCCAGTCTTGCCATGCTGGGCGACCTGAACATCGCAGAGCCTTATGCGCTGATCGGTTTTGCCGGCCCCCGGGTGATCGAGCAGACGGTACGGGAGAAGCTGCCTGAAGGCTTCCAGCGGAGTGAGTTTCTGCTGGAGCATGGTGCCATCGATATGATTCTCCACCGGCATCAGATGCGTGAACGCATCGCACACCTGCTGGCCAAGTTCACTGGCGGCGAGGTACCGGGATCTGACGAACCCATTGAGTTTGAGATCACTGAGAAACCCGAGACTGATGAACCCGCAGGGCATTGACCCTTCACCGGCACCGGCGTCAAGCCCCGGTGCCGGGGCGACGGTCGGGCAATGGCTCAACTGGCTTGAAGCTATCCATCCTGCCGAAATTGACCTTGGTCTTGACCGGGTGCTCGTGGTGTTGCGCCGCCTGTTCCCGCGCCGGCCGCGGGTGCGGATCATCACGGTCGGCGGCACCAACGGCAAAGGCACCACCGTGGCCACGCTGGAAAAGCTGCTGCTGGCAGCGGGGCGGCGAACCGGAGCCTACACTTCTCCCCATCTTCAGGCGTATAACGAACGGGTGCGCCTGAACGGTGCCGACATTGCCGATGCCGATCTGGTCAGCGCCTTCGAGCGGGTGGAGCAGGCTCGCGGCAAGGTCACCCTGACGTACTTTGAGTTTGGGACTCTGGCGGCGTTTGTGGCGTTTGCCGAGGCCGGCATCGAGGACTGGATTCTCGAGGTGGGCCTGGGGGGCAGACTGGATGCGGTCAATGTGCTGGACGCCGACTATGCGGTCATTACCTCGGTCGACATTGACCACATCGGTTTTCTTGGCGACAACCGGGAAGTCATCGGATATGAAAAGGCCGGCATTCTGCGACCGGGTATCTACGCGGTCTGTGCCGACCCTGAGCCGCCCCGGTCGGTTATCCAGCAGGCTGATGCCCAGAAGGT
>Ga0079223_10000221_pt1 | contig 25589 bp, 21 predicted proteins | sample Stecom2011_FD_75072 | JGI IMG/M metagenome (GOLD analysis project Ga0079223, IMG submission 75072) | Agricultural soil microbial communities from Utah to study Nitrogen management - Steer compost 2011 | ecosystem: Environmental > Terrestrial > Soil > Agricultural land | place: USA: Utah...
AGCTTCATCAAATGACAGTGGCTTTTTGGGATATCCGGTAACACCGGATTACACCGATCCGGCTCCAGACAACAAAGGTGTTTCAGTGAATCGACTGCATCCTAAATTTTGCGATACTGCAGAAATATCTGTTGATAATATCCTTATTGAAGAGTGGGACGGTTGTACATGGAGACGAATTTTTGGTGGAGTAGACGATAATCCGGTCAAAATATCAAAAAAGGGGATAAAATCATCAGGGTGCCTTTCGTTTGTTTCAACTAACGCTCTGGAAGTAAAATATAAGTTGCCTGTTTCAGGAAATGTCAAACTTCGGCTTCTGAATCTGCAGGGTAAAGAGATCGTTACTCTTTTTGACAGCTATCAGAAAGCAGGGGCACACAGAGTAAAATGGAATGGAATTGATTTTGGTTCAAATATTTATCTGTTACGGTTGGATTCCGGAAACCGCTTTCTTGTGAAAAAGCTTGTTTTGGTTCACTAAAGGCTTGTTATTTATCCCAAATAAAACCAGGGGACTGTTTGAAGGTGAAATGTTGAAGGGAAAGCGTGTTTTTCTTGTCAAATTTTGGTCCGAACAACATTAAATGGACTTTCTGGTGAAAGCCACGAAGTTACTGGGCGGTGTGTAAGTAAGTCGATGGTATGTTCTGTAATAAATTAAATTTTGAGTTAACGACTTTAGACAAGATTCTCAATTACCCAAAATATGAAACTGAAAATAGTCCCATTCTTTTTTTTGAAGTAAAGGTATTATCAGAAAAGTTAGTGTGAATATCTGCATGTACTATTGTTTCTGTGAAAGTATCAAAACAGGTTTTGATCAGATCTGTATTCACCCCCATTATTAACAACTTCCCTTACGAGTCACTTTTGCGTTATATACACATTTCGAAATAACTCAACGAGTTTCCTTACAGCATCCGCGGGTGTTTCCAGGAAGTCTCGAAATATAACCACGTCAAGAGTTGAACAGAGTAATGCATTTGTTGAATCTGATCTTGAGGAAAATCTGAATAATACAATCAAGATTGCAATAATTCTATAAAATATCAGACAGATATCAAAAAAGATTATGGTAAAATCAGCCATGTTTATTGTAATATAAGTTGTAAAATTGCTGCATAGATAAAAATCGGAGGAATGATGATACATAGTGTTTTGTTTGTCGATGATGAAGTAGAATTGTCGAGTTCAATAATGCTTGCTCTACGTAATGCACCATATACGGTTGAAACTGCTGTTTATGGTGAGCAGGCTTTGAAAAAACTTATGACAGATCAAATATCAGTTGTTATTTCAGATATGCGTATGTTAGATATGGATGGAAATGAATTTTTGGATCAGGCACAAAAAGTATGCCCGGATGCAGTGTATATGGTACTGTCCGCATATTCAGATATTGATAGTGTGATGAGAGCTGTTAATGAGCAACATGTCTGGAGATACATAACAAAACCATGGCAGAAGGAAGACTTAAAACTGGATATTAAAAATGCAATTGAAATTTTTGAATACCGAAAAGCAAAATAAAACCTGGTAATTCAACTTGAGAATAAAAACAGGCAGTTGAATGAGTTAAACAGTATTCTTGAAGAAAAGGTAAGGAAAAGGACAAAGCAGCTAAAATCAAAAAACGAAATTTTGCAAATGCTTGTTGAAGATGTTGATATCAATAATATTTTAAAAAAGGCGTGTATGGCAATATCAGAACAGCATCAAGTTAAATCGGTTTACATAAATGTACCATTCCTAAATAGTACAATTTCAAACTCTTCGCGGAAATTTACGAAAAATTTAACGAAAATTCTTGAAGAGTGTAATCGTGATAGAAAAGAGATAATAAAAAAAACAGGAATTGGAATTCCTTTACTGAAAAATGATCTGTTTCTTGGTACAATACTTATTGGAAGCAAAAAATGTTTGAATGAATCGTTTGCAGATAAAGATGACAGCTTTATTTCCACTACGATAATATGTTTAATGCATGCCTGGAATCTTCATAAAATGGATGAATTATTGAACGAATTAAACTATAATCAATAACTATGTTTTCCGGTAAAAACTTTTGTGTTGGAACAGTTCAGGAATATCTGTTTGATAGCAGGACCCCAAATTTATTATTGCATATGAAAATCAAAAATGATAACTGTACTGAAAAAAAATTGCTGATCAGAATTGCTCTCGAAAGGTTAAATAGTAAATGAGTACTGAAGTAATAGAAAATAAACTGGAGAGTATTGAAAATTTACCATCGCTTCCGATTGTTCTCCGTCAGCTTCAAAAAGTTATTTATAACCCTAACAGTAGTATGCCTCAAATTGCTGCTATTGTTGCAAAAGATCCGGCTCTTGCATCCAGGGCAATACGCCTGGTGAATTCTGCATTCTATGGACTGTCTAAACGTGTTACCTCAATTCCGAATGCGATTATTATTCTTGGATTGAATACTCTGAACAGTCTCATGATCGGATTGACTGTCATTAAATTTTTCAGGAATTCAAAACAGGCAGGATTTGATCAGCAGAAATTCTGGGAACATTGTTTCGGCACAGCCTTGATATCCAAACACCTTGCAGATGCTGTAGAAAAAAAGATTGATGATGATGTATTCGTAGCCGGATTATTGCATGATGCAGGCAGGCTTGTTCTGGACCAGTATCTTCATGATGATTTTATGGAAGCTGTTTATATGACCAAATCAACATCAAAAACACTTTCTGAGTGTGAAAAAGAGGTGGTCGGTTTTGATCATTCAGAAGCAGGTGCATGGTTATCTGCCAAATGGGGACTTCCGGAAATATTTACAGTTACAATGGGTTACTACCATAATGAATCATCATTGCCTCAGAATTTTAAAGATTACCAGCAGATATTAAGAATCGTTAGTGCGGCAAATCTGCTTTGCACAATCGCCGGTATCGGTACAAGCGGCGAAATACTTAGAAAAGATAAAATTACACCCGAGATGTTATCAATAGATGGAATCGGTATCGATAAAATCAAAACCATTATCGAAACTACCCGTACAGAATTAAAAAATACGATAGATGAATGGAACAAAATATTGTAAAACGAAAATTATCATACACTAACTCAAAACAATTTTCAGCAGGTAAATATGGCAAGCCCCGATGTATTTAATAATGAGCATAATAAAGAATCTGATCTGATTGATGAGAAATTATTGGAATCATTTCTTGAAAAAGCAGAAAAAGAGATCTCTCAGATTGAAATGCAGGAGTTCGTGAATGGAGTCTCCAGTGAGGAACTTGAAGAGAAGGGTTTTATTGGAAGTAAAGATATCAAAAAATATGAGCCACACTCCAACAGTGTAACCGAACTGGGAATTGAATTTGAAGAAAACGTGGAATACACTGACAAAAAAGGGAACGATATCTCTGAAATAAAACTGGAATCGGTTCTGTATCTTCCTGATGTAAAGGCTGGTAATAAAATAGCAAAAAGAAACCTTTCTTCAGATATTAAAAAAACTTCCTCTCAAATAACGAATCTTGTACACAATGAAACCTATAATGAAAAGTCAAATATTGATATCAGGATGGAGGATGGGGTTGTTTTCTTCGTTTCTAAAGTAAACGGGAAAGTAATCCTGTTTAATGGAGTTCCGTATATAATACCGAGTGACAAGGATGGATACTGTATCGTAAAGGTATCTTCTGATAATATGCGGGTTACGGTAGATATGTATCCAAGTATGGGAAACGGTAAGGAACTGACTTTTGAAGAAGTGATGCGGGAACTGAAAAGACTGGGTGTCAGTAAGGGGATTTTACGTTCGGATATTTATGACTATATTGAAAAAGTGCAGACAACAGGTGCAGTGCTGAATGATTTGTTGATCGCTGAAGGTAAAAATGCGAGAGATGGACAGGATGCCGATATTGAATACTTTTTTCAAAAAGAGAAAATTGAAGATGATTTCAGCATTTTGCCTGATGGAAGAATAGATTATCGTAAAAAAACCAATATATCTATAGTTAAAAAAGGTGATTTATTGGCCAGAATCGGTACTCCTCAAACTGGTGAAGATGGGTTTAATGTTCTGGGGCAGACTATCATAGCCAGGGAGGGAGGTGTTCCGGTTTTAATTGCAGGAGAAAATGTTAGCACTTCAAAAGATGAAAAGGAATATTTTGCTGAATGTGACGGACAGGTTTCGTCCAATGGTAAAGTTCTGAATGTATTCAGACACTATTATGTAGATGGAGATGTCGATTACAGAACCGGAAATATCGATTTTAATGGTAATGTCACGATTAAAGGATCGGTACTTGAGGGATTTGAAGTTGAGGCTTCTGGTGATATAATCATAATGAAAAGCATAGAGTCTGCAAAAGTTACTGCCGGACGTGATCTGAAAGTTTTGGGAGGTATAGTAGGCAGAAATGGAAACAAAATAGTATCCTGTGGAAGGGATTTGACCACATCTCACTTGCAGAATGCCCAAATTGAAGTACAAAGAGATATTTTTATAGGGAATTCATGTATTCAAAGTACAGTATATTGCAACGGTAAAATGTATTTACAAAAACAAAATGGTGTTGTAATAGGAGGAGTTGTAAATGCTTTGTGCGGAATTGAAGCCAAAACTATTGGTAATGTAATAGGAACAAAAACGGAAATCGTTGTCGGGAATGACTTTTTAATGCAGAAAACAACTATGGAAATTCGTAAAACACTGAAAATCTACAAAGATAACCTGCAAAAAATCGACACTGTTTTATCTCCAATCATGAAACATATACAAAACCGTATTCCGATTAGCATGGAGAAGAAAAACAGATTAATGATGATAGTTGGTAGAAGAAAGCAGATCAAGAAAAATATGGAAATTATGAATTGGAAACTTAAAGATATCGAAGAGCGTGTTCATGCTGACATTACTGCTGTTGTAAAGGTCAGCGATACGATGTTTCCAGATGTGACAGTGCGAATAAATGATCGTGTAAAGGTGATTACTGAACCCTGTCATCACATTACAGTTTATTATAATAAACTTAACCAGGAACTGGATATAGGTCCGTTTTAAATAGATCCATAGAATATTCAATTCATTAATTGATTCCAAATCCCGATATACATTTACAACACGGGTTACCAGCTCTTATTTTTGACAACAACGGTGATCCTGACTTGATTAATTGATTATACAGCGTAAGATTTGCTGATAACGGGTTGATATCTGTCTTAGCTTCAGGTATTTTATACACCTGTATTTTTAATGAGAATCATTTCAAAATGCATATCCTGTATCCGATAGTTTTGCTATAATTACCGGATTCTTTTCGGGACTCCCTCAATACACCATTAATTTAAAGCTTGATGACTAACAGACGTCCCATGCACGTATTTAGAATTTATTTCAAAAACCAGGACAATAACAGGTATGAATAGAGCAGAAGAACTTGGTACCGGAAAAATAGGTTCTTTGTTATTAAAATTTTCACTTCCGGCAATAGTCGGGATGGTAGTTAATGCGTTGTATAATGTTGCAGACAGGGCTTTTGTTGGCAAGGGAGTTGGTTCACTTGCAATTGCAGGAATAACAGTTTCTTTTCCGGTGATGCTGGTCTTAATGGGATTCGGGATGCTTATTGGCTTAGGAGCTAATTCACTGATATCAATAAGATTAGGTGAAAAGAAAAAAGCCGAAGCAGAACAGATTCTTGGAAACTCCATAGTTTTGCTGATTATTGTTTCCGTTTTTTTAACCGCAAGCGGACTCATTTTTTTGAAACCGTTGCTTGATCTCTTTGGCGCGAGTTCGTCAGTATTACCCTTCGCTTCAAGTTACCTGAAAATCATTCTGATTGGATCAATCTTCCAGCATATTGGTTTTGGTATGAATAATTTCATCAGAGGTGAGGGTAATCCAAAGGTTGCAATGTTTACCATGCTTATTGGTGGAATATTAAACATAATACTCGATCCTTTGTTCATTTTTGTTTTCAAGTGGGGGATTGAGGGAGCTGCAGTTGCAACTGTAATATCACAGATGGTTTCGGCAATATGGGTTTTATCATATTACTTTAGTGGAAAAAGTCTTTTAAAAATCCATTTTAAAAATTTTAAACTTAACTGGAATGTTGCAAAATCAATTTTTGTACTTGGTTCAGCTCCGTTTTCAATGCAGATTGCGGCGAGTATGGTAAACACATTACTTAATAAACAGCTGAGCTATCATGGGGGGGATCTGGCCCTTTCAGCAATGGGGATAGTGTTTAGTATCGGGATGTTATTCCTTATGCCTATTTTTGGAATAAACCAGGGTGCTCAACCTATTATAGGATATAATTATGGGGCAAGGCAGTTTAATCGGGTTAAAAAAACACATCTGTTGTCATCAGTTGTAGCAACAGTTATAACCACAACCGGATTTTTTGCAGCTGTCTTTTTACCGGAAGTAATTATTGGTTTTTTTAACAGTGGTGATAATGATTTAATAGAATTAGGCAGTCATGCAATGCGGATATTTTTATCCATGTTTCCAATTGTAGGTTTTCAGATTGTAACCTCAAACTATTTCCAGGCAGTTGGAAAACCGCATCAGGCAATGCTTCTGAGCCTTTCCCGTCAGGTACTTCTTTTAATTCCCTTTCTGTTTGTTTTACCGGGAATCTGGGGACTCAATGGAGTTTTTGCATCTGGACCTGCAGCCGATTTCGGGGCTTCACTTCTTGCCGGAACCCTTTTTTATTTTGAAATGAAAAGCCTGCAACGAAAACATGATGCAACAGAGTAACAGGGATGAAACTGTTACTCCGTTTGAACATGTAAAAAAAATCAGACTGTAATTGCTTTAGCTCTGGATCTCAGTATAAAAGACTGTACAACTGTTACGATATTTGATGCTACCCAGAAAAGACCAATCCCTGCTGATATCTTCCATAAGAAAAAACCGGTGATTAATACAGGAAGCCAGTTCATGAAACTGTTTTGCTGTAAAGGCTGAGGTCCTATTTTTGTTGAAAGCCATACAAGGACAGATCCAGTAATCGCAAGAAAGAAATCAGGACGGGCAAGGTCACTGATCCATAAAAAAGCTGATCCGGAAAAAGATAACTCCCTGATAATTGCAATCATCCCAAGAACCAGAGGTAATTGAAGCAGTCCGCTGAGTAAACCAGACTTATCCAGAAGTGGCAGGTCGTGTTTTTTGTAAAGATTAAGAGTTTCCTGCGACATTTTTTGTGGATTATCTTTATATTGAACCTTTATTTTTTCAAGCTTTGGCTGCAATTTTTTCATCCGTGCCTGGTGATGAAGGGAACGGGTTGAATATTTAATTGTCAATGGAAGCAGAGCGAATCGGAGAATAAGTGTCGTTAACAATATAACCAGGCCAATACTGCCAAATACCGTAGTTAATGAAGAAAAGTATCCGGTTAATATTTGTATCAGATTCGAAAACATGTAATTTAAAACTCCTTTGGTTGAAACTATCATATTACGGTCTATCGATCTGTTTATGTTTCAGTTTCTGGTGGGGCAACGATATTTTATGAGCATTGAAATACGGGAATCCTGAATGAAATTACACAGTATGATTCCAATGCATATTGTCAAGTCCGCATTACAGCATGTTAACAATGATCATCCGGGATTCGTTTGTTCAATATGCAGATACTGCTTTCGAAGTGATATTAAAACGGGTATCCCAATGCAAAGTAGATGTTTCCGTCAAAACGTCCATCGCGTTCTAGTTTAATTCCATAATCAATCCTGAGTGGAAAAGATGGAATTCCCAGAAACAAACCAATTCCGGCGGACCAGCGAAGGTCGGAAAGAGAAAAGGAACCAGGTGAAGTCCATATCTTGCCGGCATCAATAAACACTTCACCATTTAGTACTCTGTAAACAGGAAAAATTATATTGGCAACGTTCAGGATTAATGCGAATCTGCCACCTGTTATCTCACCGGTTGATGGCGATATCTCATCTTCATCATAACCTCTTACCGGTCTTACCGGACCGAAACCGGCCCTGAATAGTTCTGATGGTGAAATACCCTCTGTTGAACCATAGCTGTTTAAATACCCTAAGTACAATGCTGAACCGGTAATAAGATTACCATCGAAAAAAGTCAGGTAGCTACGAAGATCAGTCTGAATTCTGTAAAACTGATTACTCCAGGTCATCCATGGCCCCGCAAGCTCTCCGGTTAATGTTGCTGCTATCGCATTTCCAGGAAATAAAAGCGAATATCTGGTATCTCTGCGCAAGCTTAAGCCAAAAAGTAATGTGTTTGTTATCGAAGTATTAATCAGTGAATTACTTTGCGGTTCTGTTATAAAATGTTGGTTTTTATATGAAGTCCAGATTCGATAAGAATTATATATCCTGGCCAGACCACCGATTCCAAATGTAGCTCCGCTGATAACTTCTTTGTAAGTATCCCAATCATACCTGTCGATATATCCTCTGATGCTACCTGATACAGGAGCCGATAAAAACCATGGATAAGTATAAGAGAGATAAGCACCTGTCGAAATAAAAGAAACTTGTGCTGAAAGTGAGGCAGTATGGCCAAGTCTGAAAAGGTTCTGGTGAGCAAAAACCAGATTACCAAAAAGTCCCTCAATTGAGCTGTAACCGCCCCCTATCTGAAGATTGATCATATTGGCTTCTTCAACCTGAATCAATATCGGTGCTTCTACTGAATCAAGTTCTGTATAGATAAGAACAGTATCAATCGGCTCAATTGTAACATATGAAAACAACCCGGTATTATATATCTGTCGGATTGAATGTAGAATCTTGAAAGGAGTGAGTTTCTGTCCCTGATTAAAAAGCAGCTCACGTTTAACTACAACTGGTTTAACCAGCTCAAGACCAAAGATTTCGATATCACCAGCAAGAACAACGGGGCCTTCGTACACGAAATAGTAAATATTTAGAGAGTTTTGTTCATTGATACGAGTGAAGTTTTGTACTTCAGCGAAAAAATGTCCTTTTGAATAGAGACTGTCTGTAATAATATCTGAACTATTGTTGTAAAGGGCAGAATCGAAACGGTTGCCTTCCTTAAGAGGAAGAATACTCTTATACCAGGAAGTATCGAACCTTGTATTGCCCTCTATAAATATTGAATCAATTAATGGCTGCGTATCATCGACAAGAAGTTGTGATGATTGTGTTATAATTGAGTTGTTGTTTTGCAGAATGGAACCAGTGCATGCCAGAGTGAGAATGAAGAACAATAAGGGCATTTTCATGGTTAATGCGGTTTCTGGTAACTGTATCAGTTCGGGAAGTTATCTGTTCAGATTATTAGAGTAGTCAAATTTTGTACCAGTCTGATTGTAAGCAATATTGAGGAAATCAAAAAAAGAGACTGCCTGTTAAGGTGATCGCCTTAAAGTCGTTGGCGAGACCAATGATGAATTCGTTAAATGTATCTTATTAATTGAATAGTCTGATTGCCTGGTTTTTAAATTTGGTTGTTATGAGATTTTCAGGAATTTTTAAGTGCTTAATAGTTTCAATTTTCAAAAAAAAAACAATCATAATCATATAACGGATTCAATTATCATTTTTAATTCGGCAAAGTTTTGTGATCTCGATAAAAGGTTACGTCTTTTTGAAGCACCATCAATACCTTTTAAATACTTGACCAAATGCTTTTTCATATCTTTTAATGCACGTAACTCACCATATTTTTCTTTGTAACGGTTCAGGTGAACTAATGCGGTCTCAATTTTTTGACTGTTTTTTATTTTCGGAACAGGCTTTTCTGAAAAAATTGCTTTGATTTGCTTGAAAATAAATGGATTGCCAAAAGATGCCCTTCCAACCATAACTGAGTCACATCCAGTCTCATTAACCATCCGGAGTGCATCCTGTGCCGTTTCAATATCTCCATTACCAATAACCGGTATGGAAACGGCTTCTTTAACCAAACGTATTCTTTCCCAAAAAGAGTGACCCGAAAAAACCATTGTCTGAGAACGGGGGTGAAGCGTAACAGCTGCTGCACCACAATCCTGTGCGGCCAGTGCATATTCAACATCAACCCACTGATATTTTTGCCATCCGGAACGCAGTTTTACTGTTACAGGAATGGAAACCGCAGAAATTATACTGCGTAATATTTTCATAAAATTATCTATATCTTTAAGAAGGGCAGCACCACCGTTTTTTTTAATAACCTTTTGAACCGGGCATCCGCAATTCAAATCTATAAAATCGGGTTTAAATTTTTTTTCAATTATTTCTGATGCACGCGAGAGAGATTCTGAATCTGATCCAAACAGTTGTATCCCGATTGGACGTTCTGTTTCATTAAATTCTGCGAGTTCATAAGTTGCCTGGGAACCATATATCAAGCCTTCAGCGCTAATCATCTCGGAATAAACGATATCGGCTCCAAATTCTTTACAGATCTTTCTGAAAACAGAATCGGTTATTTCTGCCATTGGAGCAGCTATAACTTTGTTACCTTGAAAATTCATGGAATGTAAAATACAATTTCAGTGTGAATGAATCCTAAAATATTCAGAATATGCATCAAGCATGTCTGAAATGAATCAGCTCCAACATTGCCAGGCTGGTTTGAAAATTCGTTTTGGATAAGTGATGCAATATTAAAAAAGTTGCTAATGACCCTGATTGTTTGACGAAATAACAAATTGCATATTTAATCAGATAGAATTGGATTATTTATTGTGATGAGAAGAGGGATTTTATGAAAATGTTTGAACAGGTACAATTCGACAGTAACCCGACAGTATTGGCTGCATGGCCGGGAATGGGGAATGTGGGGTTGATTGCAGTAGATTACCTTAGAAGAAAACTGGATTCAAAGATATTTGCAGAAATAGATATGAGTCCCTTTTTTATACCGGATTCAATACTTGTAAAGGAAGGAATCGCTCAACTGCCCGAAATACCTACAAGTATTTTTTATTATTCGAAAGATCCGGATCTGATAATTTTTGAAAGCAATTCACAGGTATCAGGCCGGGAGGGTATTTTAATAATCAAGACAATCCTGGATATAATAGTGCAGTTTCAGATTGAACATATATTTACCTTTGCAGCATTTGCGCATCCAATGTCTCATCGTAACGATTCAGAGGTACTTGTTACATGTAATACAGAAAAATTACTTATGTCATTAAAAGAAAAAGGTGTAGTTCCAATGCCGGATGGCTATATCGCAGGATTGAATGGTTTACTTCTCGGTGTTGCAGCATCAAGAAATATTAATGCTGCCTGTTTACTTGGAACAATACCTGGATATACAATAAACCTCAGTTATCCTAAAGCATCACTTCAAATTGTAAAATTCATTTCAGAGATCCTGGAATTTCAAATCGACATAACAGAACTGGATCAGGGAGTTTCTGATATGGATCAGCAGTTTGAAGCGATTGAGGAACGTATCAGGGAGTTTGTGCCTTCTGTTAATCGAGGGCTGGATCAGGAAATGTCTGAAATCGAGGATGAAAAAGTACCTCATTACATAATGAATAAAATAGAACGGCTTTTTGATGAAGCCAGAAAAGACAGATCAAAAGCTGCATTTCTTAAAGAGGAACTGGACAGGTGGAATCTGTTTGAATTATATGAAAACCGGTTTCTGGATCTTTTTAAGGATAAGTAAAAAGGTCCAAAGCCTTTTTTATGACGTTTTTGAAACAGCAGGCCTGGTCAAATCCGTTTGTAAGATCTGTTTCTGTTGGTGACGGACCGTTATAATGAATTACTATTTTCTTATAGTCTTCATGAAATTATCTATTGGGCTGTGGTGCCAAAAAATGGTTTTGCAGTAGTTTGGCAGTAATGCAAAATACGGCTATTATTACGGATGATTTACAATTGATACGGGTCGTTTTAATGCCTTCTTAACATATCTATTTTACCGTTCTATTTATGACTTTTTTCAAAACTACATTGTCACCATAGTCAAAAATGTCAACTCCAAATTTTTTCCTGGCCCGAGTTCTGTTCATTTTCAATTTTGTAAACCCGGCTTTTTCGTATGATTTTATTGCTCTGGTATTGCGTAATGATGGAGAAATGTAAAAATTATTTATACCTTTCGAATCGAAGAGGTAAATGCATAATAGTTTCAATGCTTCAGATCCATATCCTTTCCCGCAAAACATTTCATCTTTTAACCAGATATCCAATACTACCCAATTATTCCTTAAATTCATCAAATCATAGCATAATGTACCAATTTCCTCATTATCATTCATTATAATGAAACATTTTCCTGAACTTTCGATTTCAGTAAAAAAGCTGTCGGAAAAATCCTCAACAAATTCATCAAATGATGGAATAGGTGCATCCGGGTAATCTGGTCCCCCTAACATTGTTTTTGTAATATTGGAATTAGCCATCCAGTTATAAATTATCGGTCGATCTTCAAGAACAGCTTTTCTCAATTTAATTTTTAATCCAGGATATTGAATCCAGCTATATTTTTTTGTCATTAATTTCCCTTGTTTGGAGTTATGGTTTTTATCATGTTTTTGTTTGAATTGTTGCTGTACTTTAGAAAACAGGCTTTCACCCAATAAGGCTTTCCATGAAATAGCAGGTTCAATATTCAATTTTGCATACTGTTGCCACAACGTATTTTCATAAATACCAATCGATATCTCTCTGGCATGGTTTAGTATTCAGAAAAGAGACTCTATTACCAAATGGTTCTTTTCAAAGATCATTTTTGTCGAATAATATAAAATAATCTATTTTTATCATCCAGATTTGCAGGAAAAAATATATGTCATTATACCAAAACATATACAACATAGCCCTTGGAATGAAATCCGGTACTGAATATCTCAGCTATGGCAGGGAAATAATTACACGATGGTGTTACAGGAAACTGGTGCAATCTGACAATAATGAATTAAAGAATATTCTTGATATTGGATGCGGAAAAGGTGATGATTTGCTGAATATTCAGAAAATTGCCGTAAAACGCTGTAATCTCTTTGGAATCGAATCATATGAAGAATATAGAAGTATCTGTGAAAAAAAAGGGATTAAAACTGAAGGCCTGAACATAGAACGGGACACATTTCCTTTTGAAACGGCCTTTTTCGACATCATTGTGATAAATCAGGTTCTGGAACATACAAAAGATATTTTCTTTGTAATGTCGGAAATTTCACGTATTCTAAAACCCAATGGTACACTGGTAATTGGTGTGCCTAATCTGGCAACCTGGCACGACAGAATAATCTTGTTATTAGGGCAACAACCCTCAGGTATAAAAGTACCTGGCCCACATGTACGTGGTTTTACAATTCCAGGTATAAAGAATTTTGTTTCCTTAGATGATTATTTTAAAATTGTGGATATAAAAGGTTCTAATTTTTATCCATTTCCGTCATTTATAGCCAAATTTCTTTCAAAACTGTTTCCTTCCCTGGCAACCTCAATATTTTTTCTTTGCGAAAGAACAGAAAAGGCTGGAACATTTATCGAAGTTCTTAATACACGTTTTTATGAAACAAATTACTATAGGGGAGAACAGAATTAATCACTAATTCTATCTGTTTGAATATTTTTTGAAAGTTATCAATAAGAATGTATGCTGTTTTGTGGTAAACAGCTCTGTTATCGGTTGAATTGCTCCAGCTATCGAAGGCCTGCAGTTTTCCATGCTATCTTATATTCAATTTCTTTTTTATATCCTTTATGAATCCCCTTGGGGAAACCCACTGATTCATAAAACCTTTGCGATCCTTTTCTGAAACTATCGGTAATAAGTTGAATCTGACAACATTTTTTCTTTTTTGCCATCGATTCAATTCGTTTAAAAAGCGCTTTCCCGATTCCTCTTCTCCTGTAAGTTACATCAACAACAAAATTTTCAATTACCAAAATAGGTTTACAGTCTCCATACAACTGATGACAAATGATTCCTGTTATTGTTCCCACAACTTTTTTGTTTTCAATAGCACTGAGAATTATGTAATCAGGATGTTTGTTAAGTAAGGAAAGGGTACTTTCCATTTTTTCCATGCAGGATTCTTCATTCCAGAACCCTCTATAGAGCGATGCTATTGCTCTGAGGTCTTGTTCTTTAACTTTTCTTATTATCATTATGGTCTTTTCTCTTATGTTCTTATCCGCCAGGGTTATTGTTGACATTTTGCACTGCTCTGTTACTTTCGCAGAACTGTTTCCTGTACTGTAATGCTATATTTTGTCTTCTATTGCCTTTCGAAGTGCCAATTCATTGTTTGAAGTCAATACCTCAAGATTTTTCGTTATCCTCTCTGCTGACCAGTTCCACCACTTTACCGTTTGAAGAAGGTTTATAAAATCATCATTAAACCTTTTCCGGATCTCTTTTGCCGGATTTCCTCCGACAATTGAATAAGGGGCAACGTCTTTGACAATAACTGACTTTGCTCCTATAATTGCTCCATTTCCAACTTTGATACCCGGCATTATCAAAGAATCATATCCGATCCAGACATCGTTTCCGATTACAGTATCTTTTTTGTAAGGCAAATCATCCATTTTCGGCGTTACTCTTTCCCATCCATTTCCAAAAATCGAGAAGGGATAGGTCGTGAATGCATCAATTTTATGATTCGCACCATTCATGATAAATTTGACATCCCGTGCTATCGCACAGAATTTTCCAATGATTAATTTATCGTTCATGAATGGGTAGTGGTAAAGCACATTTCTTTCAAATCCTTCAGAGTCAATTGGGTCATCGTAGTAAGTGTAGTCGCCAACTATGATATTGGGATTCTTTATTACGTTTTTCAAATAACAAACCTGGTCAAATCCCTTCATCGGGTGTGTTTCTGTCGGTTTGGGTCCGGTCATAATTCATTCCTTATAAGTTTCTATTCACATCACAAATCAGAATGTTTTGATAATTCAAAATCAGGTTTTAAATACTTTTATTACCAATTATAATTAACAGATAATTGATGAGCTAATATCATTGTTCAATAAGTTTTTCCAGCATCTTTAATACATAAAAAAACACTTGATGTTTTTATACTGAAAACAAGTGCTACTACAATATAATAAAGCGAACGTATGTTGAGTTCTAACATGTTGTTTAATTTTTGCTACAATTGAGAATTTCAAACAATGATTAATTGTAATTGTTTGCCAATTAATTTTGGGGTCATCAGGGTCGCCGAGTGCACACGCCTCCCCCCCCCAACCCCGCCATACTTTGAATTGGTAAACGAAATGGGTCTGAATTAAAAAAATAAAGCAGACTGTCGGTGACAATCTGCATTTTATTTATGAATTCCCGAATGCCTTGTCGAGGATTTCTTGCGGCGGTCTTGGTGTAAATGCGCTGACAGCGGGGATCACAGCAAAAGGAATGATCATCGCCAGTGAAGAAGCGATTGGTGAATTAGCCGGACCCAGGACGAAAAACAGTACAATTGATGTTGTGAGACCGGTAATTATTCCGCTATAAATGCCAGCTTTTGTAGTGCCTTTCCAGAACAGTCCGTAAAATATCGCTGCCATGAAAGATCCCGCAACGGCTCCCCAGGAAAGAGACATCAGCGTTACGATTACATTAAACTGGTACAACGCGATCAGAAACGAAATGATAATGAACAGGCCGCTCAACAGGCGCATAAGCGTCAGCGATCTCTTTGGTGAAATCTGCGGATTGATGTGACCCTTGTATAAGTCTATTGCGATAGATGAAGCGGACACAAGAACCAGCGAAGAGAGCGTGGACATGGATGCCGAAAGGATCAGCAGAAGAATTACAGCCATAAGTGTTTCGGGAAGTTGACTGGTAAGCAACCCGGGAATAATCAGGTCAAAATTTATGATTCCGTTTGCAGTCGGAGGAGTGTCGTAGAAAAGATGGGACAGTGCCCCGTTGAAATAGGCTGCGCTCACTACGACAAGCGCGAATATTGTTGTTATGACAGCCGCAGAGCGAATTACCTTGTGGCTTTTAACTGCATAGAATTTCTGGACCATCTGCGGCAGTCCCCAGGTACCAAACGAGGTCATAAACACAAGCGATATTAGCATCAGCGTTCCCGGACGTTTGCCGGCAGGCATATGGACAGTGTAATTTTCTGTTATGTCTCCGAGTGCCTGAAAAAATCCTCCGGCTTTATCGAGAAGCACGGCAATCATTAGAATGGAACCAATGATCATTATGATGCCCTGGATAAAATCGGTAAGGGTTATGGCAAAATATCCCCCCAGCACGAGATAAACACCTGTAATGCCGATCATGGCGACAAGAGCCCAGATGTATGGAATATGAAATGTCATTTCGAACAGATGTCCAAGACCCTTGAAAATGGAGGCCGAATAAGGCAGCAGAAATATGAAAATGATAACAGCAGAAAGGATTTTCAGATATCCTGATCCGAAGCGTTCATGGAGAAATTCCGGGAGTGTCATGACATCAAGGTTTTGTGACATCCTGCGCATCCGGGAAGCGAGCACGATCCAGGAAAGGCCACAGCCCAGTACCGCATTGCCAACGGCTATCCACAGGACATTAAGGCCAAAGCCCCAGCCCAGTTTACCTGCAAAGCCGATAAACACCACTGCCGAGAAGTAGGATGTGCCGAAAGCGATAGCTGACATCCAAGGCCCTATGCTTCGGCCGCCGAGAAAAAAATCATTAAGTGACTTTGTTTTTTTCATGCCCCAGATGCCGATACCGACCATAAGCGCAACAAAAACAGAAACTAGTAATAAAGAAAACATGAAAGCCTTTCCTGTTATTAAGAATTACAAATGATGGCTAATGATACGGCACTTACTGGGCCGTCAAGAAAAAGCTGCATATGGCAGTTGTTCCTTTCATAGCGGTGAAAGAATTTCATAATATAGTAAAAATGTGACTTTATTTCTTTTTTTTTCTGAAAATGAAACTAATCAGTTGTTATTCGGGCTGTTTCATTGTCCAAATCACAACAGAGCTAAGACTGCTGATAATTCGTTTGCTTTGTACAGGCGTTTCGAGTATTTTTTCTCTACTTTTACAAAAATCTGATTTTGGAACCGAGAAATATATGAAAAAAAATAGATCGTTAAATAGATTAGTATGGCTTGTTCTGATGTTTCCTGCAATTGCTATGGCATCTGATGGATCTGAGTCGTTAGTATATAAGATGTCCACACTGGTTTTTCAGCTCAGCGTAATTTTGTTTGCAGCCCGTTTCGGTGGAATTCTCTTTAAAAAGATGAAATTTCCCAGTGTTTTAGGTGAACTGATTGCAGGAATTATCCTTGGACCATCGTTATTGGGGAGTATTCCGATACCTTTTCTTTTTGAAAATGGATTATTTCCTCAAGTGGAAGGTGCACTCATCCCGGTTCAGCCTGAGCTCTACGCCATTTCAACAATTGGCTCTATTGTATTACTGTTTTTAGTAGGACTGGAAACTGACCTTAAATTATTAGTTCAATTCTCGGTTGCTGGTGTGGTGGTTGGTATCGGTGGTGTAGTATTCTCCTTTATAATTGGAGCCTTTACTACTTCCTGGTGGTTAAATCTTCCTTTCAGTGATCCGCAGGTACTTCTGATGGGGGTTATTTCTACTGCCACTTCTGTGGGTATTACTATCCGGGTATTATCTGAGAGAAAGAAGGTAGGATCTCCGGAGGGGATGACCATTCTCGCAGGTGCTGTTGTGGATGATATCCTTGGGATAATCCTGTTATCAGTTGTTTTAGGGGTGGCAACCCTGAGTAGAAAAGCCGGACAGCAATCCAGTCAGCTTTTCGAAGTAGGCATGTTGATTTTCAGAGCTGTAGGGGTATGGTTGGGTTTTACTACAGTTGGTCTGTTGCTATCTCACAAAATCGGTTCATTCTTAAAATATTTTAAAAATATCGGTACTATCAGTGCACTGGCTCTTGGGTTGGCACTGCTTCTTTCCGGTATATTTGAAAGAGCCGGGCTGGCAATGATCATCGGCGCCTATGTCATGGGTTTGACTCTATCTAGAACCGATCTGGCCAATGTGATTGAAAATACTCTTCATCCCGTTCATGAATTTTTTGTTCCGGTATTTTTTGTGGTGATGGGGATGCTGGTTAACATTAAGGAAGTGATATCTCCAACTGTGCTTACATTTGGACTTGTTTTTACCGTGAGTGCGGTTGCAGCCAAAGTTATTGGATGTGGTATACCTACCTTTGGTCTTAAATTCAATCTTCTTGGGGCATTCAGAATAGGTGTGGGAATGGTACCCCGCGGAGAAGTCGCTTTGATTGTAGCTGGTATCGGGCTCTCTTCGGGCTTTCTGGATCAGCAGCTTTTTGGAGCTGCGATTCTTATGACTTTGATTACCACTATTGTTGCTCCTCTTATTCTTAATGTAATTTTAACCGACAAAAAAGGATCTCTGAAGGAACTGGAGAAAGGTGAGCTGGTTGAAACTAATTACGACATGGCCAGCCCCTATATGGTGGAGCTTCTATCGGAGCGTATTGTTCAGTCTTTTATGAGTGAAGGCTATTATGTTAATACAATCGAAGACGAGTTTAAAATCTACCATTTCCGCAGGGAGAAGACAGCCATTACTCTTTTTGTGGAACAGAAAAAACTTCGTTTTGAGAACAATTCTACCGACACTATCTTTGTTAAATATATCGTTTATGAGAATCTGGTACGGCTTAATGATATGATCAACGAGATTAAAGATCTGGTTAAGCCAGATGAACTGAAACAGGAACTGATTGAGGGTGAGATCAGCACTGACTTTGATGTGAAAAAAGTACTTTCAAAAGATTGTATCTCTATTGATCTGAAATCAAATACCAAAAATGAAGTCATTAAAGAACTGATTTACATACTGCATAAAAACGGGAAGATTTCTGATCCTGATGCTGCATTGCAAGCCGTTATGGAAAGAGAGAACAGTCTCAGTACCGGTTTGCAGAATGGAATCGCTCTTCCACACGGTAAAACCGATTCTGTAGAAAAACTGGTTGTGTCTGTTGGAATCCACCGAAAGGGTATAGAATTCCAGTCTCTGGATGGAAGAAGCGCCCGGATTTTTATATGTGCAGTTTCTCCTAAAAAAATCACCGGACCACATATCCGGTTCATTGCTCATGTAGGCGCATTGCTTAATACGCAAGAAAAAGTAAATGATCTTCTGAAAAGCAGTACTAAAGAGGAAGTTTACAGGTTTTTTACTGATGGAATCAAAAAAACTGTCTGATTGATAAGATAGAAGACATTACAATTACCCATATGGCTTGTGATACAAAGGGCGTAATTGCAATTCTAAAATCTGCAAACGATGAAGCGAAAAAAAAGGATATTCAGCCTTGGTAAACCAAATGTTTTTGTCGGTAATTCGTTCGTTACCGCTATTGGAATGGAAGGCCCGGTTGAATTAACCAATATAGTGCGGTTTGCGACCATGAATATTCATATCTTGTATTTCGGGTCGAACCTAAAAGCTTACAGCTTTTTCAGGTTCCACTGGTTGAACCTGGTAAGATTATTTTGTTTGCCAAACGCATTTTAATATCTACCTCTACCCATTCATGTTCTTCATCTGAAAACCTGGCATTGGATAGAAGACACAGTTTAAGTTTTTCTGTGTGATTCCGATCAACATTATCTAGATCCAGTGGCTCTGTAAAGATCTCTTTTATTACTTTTTCCTGACCGGCATGAACAAGAAGCTGTATTGAAGACGGCTGCGGGTTAAGCTCAATAATTTCTAATGAATCTGCCAGATTCCCTTTTGTTGTAACTTTTACAGGGACTTTGATTTTTACCATTTCCGATGCATCAAAAGTAAAATTGGATGGAGAAATGCTGTTTACCGATAATCCTGTCGGGAGATTAAGGCATGATTCTGTTATGGGTATTGCCTGAAAACCATTCTCAAGATTATTTATCTCAAGAGATGCTTTTAATTCACTGATATCAAAATTAAAAGCTCGTTCCGGACCAGACAGGGATACTTTTATTTCGGCAGGAGCAGAATTTTCCATAACCCATCCGTCAGGAACCTTACGGTATTCCAAAGGGATTGTAATGGTGCGGTTTACAATTTCACTCCTGTTAACGAGGAGAAACCATAATGCAACTGCAGCCGCAACGGATACAAATTTTGTTCCCGGATTACGGATCAGGAATCTTGTTCGTCTTATTTTCGAACCCTGAGAGACTTTTGTATTGTAAAACGAGTATATGCGGTTTTTAAACTGTTCACAATTAACCTTCTCAAGTTTTCCATTCTGTGCCATACTGATAGTCCCACGCTCTTCAGAAACAGCAACTACCAGTGCGTCAGACCTTTCTGCAAGACCAAGTGCAGCAGTGTGTCGTGTACCTGCATTGCCAATCTCAAGTGTATTATGAGAAAGTGGCAGATGAACTCCAAACTGGTTAATCCGCTCACTTTCAATAATAACCGCTCCATCATGACTTGGAGTTTGCGGATGAAAAATACTGTAAAGAAGTCCGGTACTGATCTCTCCATTGACAACTGTGCCGCCAGTCAGATGACGATCAAGGGATTCGCGGCCTTTAAGCACAATCAATGCACCAATTTTATCTTTGGCAAGGTCTTGAACTGTCTCAATCAATGAATCGACAGATCCGCGCGAAACAGGCATACGATGTCTGTTTCGGAAAATTCCAAATGATGCAAGCCTTTCCAGAGCCATGCGGATATCATCCTGGAAAATAATTACAAGAATAACAAGTAAAGCAGTGAGGCCGGCTCCAAAGACCTGTGATGTCATGTACATATTCAGGAAACGGGCGCAAAGGTAAAGCGTTACAATCGAACCAGTTCCAATAACAACAGACCGGGAAGCACGTTTCTGAAACCAGCTCAGTACGAAGTAAATGAATACAGTTACAACAAGTACATCCAGCAGATCTGCAAAGCGAAAAGTTGAAACCAGATGTCTTGCTGTTGAAATCAAATTTATTGGTCCGGAAAAAAGATTTGAAAAGTATTCGTTTTAACCTGAATAATAACAATTTATTTACAAGAGCTTTTTCGCAGGCTTTGGCATAAAAAACATGTCTGCCTGGACACATCAGCAGCCGGATTAGACATGAGTTTCACAGCAATTGAACCTTTTCTGAAGAAAGCTCATCGTAAATTAATCTCCATTCAGGCCATAAATATGTTGTACAGGAATTTATATTTGTTTTCGGGATACAAAAAATTGTCATTATTTTCACGACAGAGTGATTTTATGGAAAGAAAAAATATGGTTGAGTATTATGAAAAAATCAATCACAAGATTACAAATGTGTCACTCTGGGGAATTGAAAACAACAGCGGGAATATCATTGTTACATTAATCGAACTTTTTGATCATAATAAAACTGATCTTAAAAAAAGAATATACCACCGGCAATTAAGTGGAATTGCATTAAAAATCCGGGGATTTCTTGATGGTAAAAGCCTCGATTTATCCAAAATACCGCTTCGTATGGATTCCTTTAGTGATTTTGAACGTGATATTCTCAAAGCTGCACGCTCTATACCTTTTGGAAAGACTGTAAGCTATTCAGATCTGGCTGCCATGGCTGGGTATCCCAAAGCTGTTCGTGCTGTTGCATCTGTAATGAGAAAAAACCGGTTTCCGCTTGTTATCCCGTGCCACAGGGTAATAAGAAAGAACGGGCATTGGGGAGGATTCCATGGAGAACAGTATGGAGATGCTGTTGAACTTAAAAAAAGACTGATTGAAATGGAAAAAACTAAAAGAAATTGTCCAGATTTATTTTAACTTATTATGATGATTTAAACGTATTATCTTTCTGGCTTATTATTCAAGGAGATAAAGAAAACGATATGATAAACTATGTTCTGGATACAACTGTGATGTTATATGATGCACAGGCACTTTTTAATTTTGGAAAAAACTCTGTTATCATTCCAATAACTGTAATAGAAGATATAGATCATTTTAAAAAGGATGTAAGCGAAATCGGCCGCAGTGCCAGGCAAACATCAAGAATAATTGATGATTTGAGAAAAAAGGACTCAATTACATCCGGAATCCGGTTGAACAATGGGGGAATCCTTTCGGTAAAAACAAGTACCGGAACAACCATGCACCAGCTTCCACATGAGCTGCGTGACAGGAGCAGGGATAATATGATTCTTGCCATAGCTCTGGATGTTAAAGAAAAATCGGACGGAATCCAGACTGTTTTTGTCAGTAAAGACATGAACCTCAGGATAAAAGCCAATGCACTTGGGCTGGATGTCGAAGATTATGAATCGGATAAAGTTGACATTGAAGAACTGTATTCAGGATGCAAAGATATCGTTGTTGATCGGGATATATTTAAAAAATTCAAGATTGAAGGATCCGTTTTCATAAACAACACATTCTTCCCTCATCAGTATATCACTATGATTTCAGACCAGGATGATTCTGTCAAAGCTTTTGGCAGATACGATTCAGAAAAGAATGAAGTAGTAAAGCTGGCAACCGACAGTTCAGAGGGCCCCTGGAGGATCAGCCCCAGAAACAGGGAACAAATGTTTGCAATGGATGCACTGCTCAATGACAGGATACAGCTGGTTACTCTTATTGGCAAGGCGGGAACCGGGAAAACATTATTGGCTGTTGCCGCAAGCCTGTATAAAACGGTGGACAAAAATATATACTCGAGGATTCTTGTTTCCAGACCAACTCTTCCAATGGGAAAAGACATTGGTTATCTTCCTGGGACTGTTGAAGAAAAATTGACGCCATGGATGTATCCTATAGTCGACAATGTTGAATTGATTATGCGCCGCGACAATCGTACAAGCATACATATAAGAGGATTCAGGGAACTGATTGACATGGGTATACTTGTTATCGAACCGTTAACCTACATACGGGGACGTTCAATTCACAATCAGTACCTGATTATTGATGAAGCACAGAATCTCACACCCCATGAAATCAAAACAATAATAACGCGGGTAGGGGACGGAACAAAGATTGTAGTTACCGGCGATCCCTATCAGATTGATAATCCATACATAGACTCGTCAAGCAACGGCCTGACCTATGTTGTCGAAAAATTCAAGAAACAGGAAGTTGCAGCCCATGTCACCTTGACTAAAGGAGAGCGTTCAAAGCTTTCGGAACTTGCTGCAAACCTGTTGTGATAAAAATTTTCGATAAATAAGCGCACGTTCAGGGATCCCTGTAGCCGGGAAATTCGAAAAGGAATTTACCCTGTAATTGCTGTATAGAGCCTGTTTGCTGATTCAGTCATTTTGGTTTTGTTTGCCTTAAAATGGTATGGAACGATTTCTCCCTTCAAAACGTCGGCACCGCAGCTCTCAAGTTTGCTGTTCATCGCTTTAACAGCCTGGTTGCCGCCCATCCAGAGAAATGGTGATCCCATGGTTACGAAACAGGCAGCTTTTTTACCTTTGAAATTTTTCAACCCGGACAGGTATTTCATGATTACCGGTGATGCTGTAAATGCCCAGACCGGTCCGCCAAAAAGAGCTGCATCATATTGGTCAATTTCAGGCGCGTCCCTGAGTTCGAAATTCTTTTTTCCCGGTGATACGTGACCTGATGTGCGCAATAGCCTGGTATCTGTTTCATGCCCGTTTTCAGTGAACTTTGATGCAATGATTTTTGCAAATTGGGCAGTATGTCCGGATTGTGAATGGAGAACGATTGCAATTTTCATTTTAAAAACCTCCTGTTTGTGAAACTGTTATGGTAATAATAGAAGAGAATCAACACTAACAGTTTTATATTTGAAATTTTTTAATGAAAAGTCCCCGGATTTTTGTTTGAGCAATGCTGTAGTATCACCAACAACCGTAAATGTGATATTATCTACATTGAGATACTTTTGGGCTACACTGATTAAATCCTTCTTTGTAATCGCATTAATTTTCTTTTCATATTCCTTATAGTGGTTTTCAGAACGTCCGTAGTATTCATTCCATGCATATGTTGAAACAATGTCAAAAGAGGAACGGAACATTGACGGCAGATCGCCAGTGAGTGATGATTTTGCATGGTCTATTTCCTTGTCTGTTACACCATTTGAAACAATATTATTTATCTCTTTTAAAGTAAGGTCAACTGCTTTGGCAAAAGAGGAATTGCCAGTAAAAAAGTCGATGAAAAACGTTCCGTCAAAGGTATAGTTGGATTCTGCATGTGAGTAAATAGAATAAGTAAGCCCTTCGTCAGAACGGATTTTTGTTCCCAGTCTCGACGTAAATCCACCACCTCCAAGAATGACATTCAAAACCGACATCGCATAATAGTCGGGATGAGGGCGTTTAAACAGTGGTAATCCCAGACGTACATATGCCTGTGAAAGCGGTTTGTGAACTAAAAGACATTTGTGAGTATTGCTCAGTTTTACTGATGGGAATTTGGTTCCAGGCTTTGCATCCCTATTTGCATTTAAAAGTTTTTCAATCTGGCCGGTCATTGAATCCCGATCAAACATACCGGAGATTGCAAGAATCATGTTTGATGGTGTAAATATTTTTTTATGAAGAGAAATCAGATCTTTTCTTGACACAGCCTTCACAGATTTTTCGGTAGGCAGTCGCCCCACAATCTCACCACTGTACATGGTTTTACGGTATGCTGCTTCCAGAATGGGTGATGGTTCATTGAAACGATGACGAATCGATTCTATAAATAGAGTCTTCTCTTTATCAGTTTTTTTCTGCTCAAAAACGGGATAAAAGAGGATCTGTTGAATAATATCCAGAGCTTCTTTTGTGTACTCAGATAAAAATGAAGCATTGAATGTGAGCTGTGACTGTGATGATGAAAGGCCGATCTTTATCGCCATCAAATCAATCAGTTCATTGAGGGTATCGGAAGAGTATTTTTTGGTTCCGCCGCTTCGCATAAGAGTAGTAAGCATTGACGAGATACCTTTCTTTCCCTCAGGATCAAGAAGTGAACCGTAGTTAACATATCCGGCAATCTGAACCATGGGAAGAAGAGAATCCTGGGCAATATAGAGCACAGAACCGTTCTTTAGTTCGATACGGTACGGTTTTCCTTCCGGTACTTTCCAATCAAGCTTTTTAAATTTCAACTGTGACGGATGGTTTACAATGGCTGCAGTCTTTGATTTCGAAAAGGCGCACAATGCCATTACCATAATGAGAAACGGATAAAATGTCATGTTTTTCATATTCTAAAGTTCCTGTTGTTTCGTTGTTGAATTTTCAGATTTCTTTTTATTATCTGCAGTCTGTTTTAAGGGAAGAAGTGTACCTACAGTCATTTTGTTTACATCCAGATATTTTTTTGCTGCATCAGGTATTTCGTCCGGTTTCAGTGAAGAAACTTTTTGGGGATAGTCGAGCATATCTTTCCAGCTGTTAAGTCTCTCGAACCATGCAAGCCGGTCTGAAAGCCCTTCAAGACTGTTGAGACTGTTAACAAAAGACATTCTGATAGAGTTGAAGATCCGTTTGATCTCTTTTGGTTCAGGAGGTTGCGACAGGATCTTTTCAATCTCTTCAATTATGATATTTTCAACAAGTCTGGGATCAGTATCTGATTTTAAACCAGCCCATATATGAAAGTATCCGTCATGAAGCCTGAAGTAGTTACTCGCGCCAATATCGGTACAAAGTCCC
>Ga0079223_10000222_pt1 | contig 25539 bp, 16 predicted proteins | sample Stecom2011_FD_75072 | JGI IMG/M metagenome (GOLD analysis project Ga0079223, IMG submission 75072) | Agricultural soil microbial communities from Utah to study Nitrogen management - Steer compost 2011 | ecosystem: Environmental > Terrestrial > Soil > Agricultural land | place: USA: Utah...
CTTTTTGAAGTAACCGGGTTGGGGTAAAAATGTATGTGGGCATTGTAGAAAAACACGAAGATATCCGGATCCTTACAATTGAGGATGAAGATCTGATTCGTGAATATGTTTGTGACTATCTTGAAGATATGGGGTTTTTAACATTGCAGGCATCTAATGGTCGTGAAGGAGTTGAAAAAATTCGTACAGAAAAGCCAGACCTGGTACTTACTGATTTGCGAATGCCGGAAATGAACGGACTTGATGTACTTTCGATAATGCAGAATGAATTCTCGTCAATTCCTGTTATTGTAATATCCGGTACAGGTTCTCTTTCGGATGTTATTCAGAGTTTAAAGTTTGGAGCCTGGGATTATATTCTCAAACCGATTCATGACTACAGCATCCTTGAATTATCTGTTAACAGGGTTCTTGAGCGGAAAAGATTGATAGATGAGAACGCTCGTTATCGGGAGCATCTTGAAGAAGAAGTAGTAAAACGTACCCTGGAACTTGAGAAAAGTATACAAAAGTTCAAAATGTTGTTTAACCTGGCAGGTGATGCAATCTTTATTCATGAACCAGACGGTAAAATTATTGATATGAACGAACAGGCAGTTTTATATCTTGGATTTACCAGAGAACAATTATCGAACATGAAAATGGAAGAGCTCTTTACAAAATCCGATGCAATTGATTTTAAGCATGAAATGGAAAAATTGCTCGATAAACAAAAAATCATGTATGAAACGGTACATAAGAATAGCAGGGGAGAATTTGTTCCTGTAGAAGTAAATGCATGTCTGATTACAATGGAACAGTCACCGGTGATATTATCGGTGTGCAGAGACATATCTGAACGGAAGAAAGCAGAGGAAGAGAAAAAAAAGCTGGAAAAACAGATCGTAACCGCCCAGAAAATGGAATGCATGGGGATGTTGGCAAGTGGTATCGCTCATGATTTTAATAATATTTTGTCAGGTTTAAATGGATATACAGTACTGCTGCGTTCCAAAATGCAGCCAGGAAGCAGCGAATCAGAATATATCAAAAATATTGACAATATAATTAAAATGGGACAGGATATAACTCAGCGGATTACTACGTTTGTCAGAAAAGAAAGAGAAGATCTGGTTTCTGTTGATATTCACAAGGTACTTTCAGACACAGAAGCTTTGTTACGACCCGGATGCAAGGGGATAAATATAGTTTTAGAATTCAATGCCGACAAAACAATTGTTCTCGGAGATTATAGCCAGTTACAGAATATGTTTTTAAATTTGGGTATTAATTCACGTGATGCAATGCCACAAGGTGGAACCATTAGCCTTTCAACCTTTAATGAAACCATAGTTAAAGAATCAAATCAAATTCAAATTATTGCAATTGATATATCCGATACAGGGACTGGAATGACAAAGGATACCCTGTCCAAATTATTTGATCCGCTTTTTACCACAAAAGAACATGGAAAAGGAACCGGATTAGGCTTGTCAAGTGTGCTTTATTGTGTTAAGAATCTGCATGGTGAAATTAATGTAGAAAGTGAACCGAATCATGGAACATCTTTCCAGATAAAATTACCGTTGCTGTCTGATACAAATATCGACTGCGGCAGCTAAGGCTGAATAATGTACAGAAATTGTTTACATGATAATATAGTTCGAAATCGAAAGGTTAATAATGCAGTATTAATTTTGCTGCTTATATTTTCAAAAAGTTTGTCGCAGATAGAAGAGTTGCCGTTAAAGGCACTTTTTCTGGAAGCTGCAATCAGGTTTGTAACATGGCCAGAGGTGTCGGATAGGATAAAGGATAACAAAACTGGTGATAAATTCAGAATAGGTGTTTTCTGTAATGATAAATTCGTACCTTACGTGGAAAAGACATTCGCTCAGAAAAAAGTAAAGGAAAGGGGTGTCAGGATTGTATGCATTGAATCAATAGATAAAATACCTTCATGTGACATGATTATTATTCCGGGAAAACAGAAAAAAAACATATCAGAAATTATCAAAAATACCAGGGGTAAACCGGTGTTAACCATTAGCAGTAATATCGAAATGGCTCAAAATGGTGTAGTTTTATGTATTGTTACCGAAAGAGGCAAAATCCGCTGTTACATAAATGAAAAAGAGGCTTCATTGTCAAAACTGAAAATAAGTCATCATCTGTTACAGAAATCAGAAATAGTTCAGACAACAGAGGGAGAATGAAATTTGAAAATCAGAATTTCTCTCAAAAATCAGCTTATAATAATAATTCTTGTTGTTACACTGTTTTCAACAATTCTGGCTTTTTCTTTCAGTTTGATTTATGATTACAAGAATTCATACAATGAATTAAAAAGCAGCATGAGTGTAATGGCACAACTAATTGCCGAGAGTGTCAAATCACCGCTTTTATTTAATGATACCTCGGGGGCTGATGAGCTGTTATCGTTTTTTAATTCAATACCCATTGTATATCACGTAATAGTTCTGGACTCTTTAGACGATGAATTCACTTCGTTTGTAAGGCGCCGTTATGACTATGACAAAGAAAAATTATCGGACCTTTATGACAACAGCTATTTTGACCGTAATGGATTGCATATAATAAAGCCTGTTGTACAGGAAAACAAGCTTTTTGGAAAGCTTGTCATGAATGTCTCAACAGAAAATATAAAGAAAAAACGAAGTATTACTGTAAACATATTTGTCTTTGTTTTCTTGACAATAATGTTTATTTCATATCTGATAGCATTGAAACTGCAGAAAATTATTTCAAAGCCTGTTCTTGAACTCAAAAATGTTGCTGAACATATAACATATGAAGCAGATTATTCGGTCGTAATTCCAAAAACATGTCAAAATGAGATCGGTTTGCTGCAGGCAAGTTTTAATAGTATGGTACTGGAACTTGATAAAAACATTAAATTTTTGAGGCACGAAATCGAAGATAGGAAACGATCACAACAAGAAGCACACAATCTCAGGGCTTATCTAAAGAACATGATAGATGCTATCTCATCTGTAATAATTGCAGTTGATTCCGGTTGGTTGATTAGACAAGTAAATCAGGAAGCGATTAATTTTTTTTCGCGGTCGAGTGAGGATGAACTGCTTCATAAACCTGTGACAGAGATAATTACCTTCTTAGACGAAGAAGAGCATTTACGCAACTGCCTGAGGGATAGATTGCCAAGAAATTTCCAGGTAAACTACAATAAAAATGAAAACAATCAATTGAGCCTCAATGTATCTGTTTATCCGTTGTCTCAGGATCAAAATTCTGGAATAGTTATTTTAATTGATGACGTGACAGAGAAGACTCATATGGAAAATATGTTGATACAAAATGAGAAAATGATGTCTCTTGGAGGGTTGGCTGCCGGAATGGCACACGAAATAAATAATCCGCTGGGGATTATCAGTCAGGGTGTACAGAACATAATGCGGCGTGTATCATTGGAACAACAACGAAACAGAGACATTGCCGTCGAATTGGATATTAATCTCGATTCACTTTACCAGTATCTTGTAAATCAGAAAATCATCCGTTATTTGGAAGGGATTTTATCTGCATCGAAACGGGCGAGTGAAATCGTTTCGAATATGTTACAGTTCAGCAGAATGAGTAATCAATCGAAAGATTATAAAAACATTTGTGAAGTTATTGATCAAACGATAGAATTGGCCCGCAATGAGTATGAATTAAAGAAAAAATTTGATTTTCGACAAATCAAAATTATAAAAGATTATGATCCTAGATTACCCAATTTATACTGTAATGTAACTGAAATCCAGCAAGTTATACTTAATTTGCTTAAAAATGCAGCTCATGCCCTTCATAACAAAAACGATAAAGGTTTTGTTCCTGAGATTTCGATCAGAATAAAAAACAGTATCACACATGTTCAGATCGAAATTGAAGATAATGGTCCAGGTATTCCGCAGGAATTGAAAAAAAGGGTATTTGAACCATTTTTTACAACAAAAGAGGTTGGAATAGGAACCGGCCTCGGTCTTTCAGTTTCATATTTCATAATTACAAAGAATCATTTGGGGACGATTGATTTTGAATCGAGAGCGGGAACAGGGACACGTTTTAAAATTCGTATTCCATTTAGCTCATGAGAAACTGCTGCTTGAGATTCGGACGATTTCGTTTTCAAAAACAGTTATCTGGTTTTTTAAATTATGTATTTCCGTTTCTATCAGGGCACAGGATTTCTTTTGCCTGCAATATGATTCCAGGCTGGCTGCAGATTCTGATAGCGCGCAAATGCACAGATGTTTGCAGCACCACCCTTAATCGCATGCGCTTCGTTGGCTATATCATTTAAACAATTTTTCTGAAATAACTGGTCAATCCTGACAATTTGACTGTCTAGTATTTTTGTAAAGCCCCTAAGCAGTTCCTGAAGTAGTTCCTTGTCTGAATCAAATTCCTTGAGGGCCTGTTCATAATTGAAAACAGCTGTTTTATCGTAATAAAATATATCATTGGCTGTTGTATCCTGTTCATTTATAGTCGGGTCAGTTTCAGATTCGTTAAAATAAATGTCAGCAATCTCGATCAGCTTTTCAGGTGTAAGCAGGAGTTTGCTGATCACTTTATTCATACCTGATTCAATACACATACTGATTTCGTCTTTGTCATCGTATCCTGTAACACCTATGATAATTATTTTATCACCGTTTGGGAGAGACCTTATGTTTCTTGTAGTTTGCAGTCCATCCATTTCGGGCATATTTATATCCATAAGAATAAAATCTACCGTGTGTTTGTTTAGTATTTCCAGGCATTGGACACCATTTTCTGCAGACAGTGTTTCAGCGCCAGCCTGTTGGGCAAAAATTGTATGCAGTTCTATGTTTAATGGGTAATCATCGACAATGAGAACTGTTTTTCCGGTAAGACTCGACATATAAACTTTAGGTTTCAGTTAATTGTTTTTATACTTATCAAGTACATCAATGAATTGTTGTTCACGTTTCAGAAATGCCTCAACAACAACTGGATCAAAATGCTTCCCTTTTTCAGAAATGATAATTGATTTTGCCATATCGTGTGGCATGGCACTTTTATATACCCGTTTACTGACCAGTGCATCATATACATCGGCTAAAGCAACTATTCGTGCCGAAACAGGAATGTCTTTATTACTGATACCTGAAGGGTAACCACTCCCATCAAACTTTTCATGATGATATAATGCAATCTCTGAGCTCATTTTGAGGTAATCAGCTTTAGGGTATTTATCACAGGCTGCTTTTAAGGCAGTGTAACCGATCGTTGTATGTTGTTTCATTATTGAAAACTCTTTTTCATCCAGACGGCCTGGTTTCAAAAGAACAAAATCCGGTATTCCAATTTTTCCAATATCATGGAGAGGACTTGTCATAAAAATATTATCAATAAAAAAAGGAGTTAATCCTTCATCCTTATTGTCTCTTTCAATCTGTTTAGCCAGTATTTTTGAGTAATGTCTTATTCTTTCCAGGTGAAATCCGGTATCGGTATCACGTTCTTCGGCCAGACGGGCCATGGCAAAAATAACAAGATCTCTGCTTTCAAATGAGAGAATCCTCTGTGCGGCTTTAATGCGTACGGAAAGAACTTCTTTTATAAAAGGTTTACTGAGAAAATCATCAGCACCAGCTTCAATGCCACTTACAAGATGTTCTGTGTCGTTCTGAGAAGTAATCATTATAGTGTAGCTGAACTGGTTACCCTGGAGTCGCTTGATCTCTTTTACGAGTTCATATCCCGACATCTCAGGCATGACCCAGTCTGTTATTACCATTCGTGGCCTGTATTGGAGCCATAATGCAAGACCTTCTTTGCCATCGCTTGCTACAAGTGTTTCATAGCCCAGGGATTTTACGAGTTTGTCGAGTTTTGTTCTGCTGATCAGTTCATCATCTACTATAAGTACTTTCATATATAACCTGCGGTGTGGTTTATTACAGATGTCCGGCTCTGAAAGATTCCGTTCTTGTGTTTATTACCTGAATGAAGACGATTTGGTTATTGTGAAGTCTAAAAATCGAATCAAAAGCATAATTGAGAATAAGCCTTGTGCCCAAATTCACTACTATACTCAAGAAAAGAAATCGTCGGATTTAGATAATAAATTATAACAATATGGAATTTTATAGTAAAGGGCAGTCAAAATCCATAAGAATTTTCCTGTTTTGATATAAATCCTGTTTAAAGACTAATTGTTATGAAAGTTTTAAGCAGGTAAATTGAGAATTAAGTTTTTTACTATGCTGTATAGTGATCATTAAGAGTTTTTTATGGTCTGATTATTGAAACATAAAAAAAAGCGCCTTTATACAATTTATATTAATGATTTTCAGAAAAAATCGTAGTAAATGTATAATATTTGGGGTTTGTGAATTGAATTCAGGGTGCGAATCACTTATTTTGTTCTGAATTTATCCACCTTTGTGTTTCTTTTGCGAGGATGGCGGAACTGGTAGACGCGCCAGACTTAGGATCTGGTGGGGCAACCTGTGGGGGTTCGAGTCCCCCTTCTCGCACCATGGCGGAAGTACATTCAATAATTATCAATTTGAAAATCGAATCAGGAGGTAATAACCTTTGAAAGCAACTGTTTCTGAACCGGAAACCTGGAAACGGGTTATTGATATCGAAGTACCACAGGAAGAGATTGAAGGTGCATTTAATCAGAAGCTCAAGAAATACAAAAATGAGATTAAAATGCCGGGTTTTCGTCCTGGAAAAGTACCGGAATCATTGATTAAGCAGCGCTTTGGTGCTTCAATACGAGCTGAAGTGGTTGAAGAATTTGTGCAGAAATCATTTCGGGAAGCATGTGAAACGAACCAGATTTTTCCGGTGTCGCAACCAAAAGTAAATAGTATTAAGGATGAAGAGAATGCACCTTTAGTTTTTCAAATAGAAGCTCAGGTAGACCCGAAAATCGAAATCAAAGGTTATGATAAACTGAAAGTCAAAGCGACTCCCAAAAAAATTAAAGATAGCGATGTAGATCAGGCTATTGAGGAACTCAGAGAAAGGTTTGCTGAATTCAAGGATGTTGATCGTCCGGCAAAAAAAGGTGATTATATCCGACTTGAATATCAGAAAATTATCATTGATGGGCAAGAACGCACAGATTTAAAAAATCCTGATTACCCTGTAGAACTTGGGGGTGAAGGTCGTATTAAAGATTTTGATAAGGGATTATTTGGCCATAGTGCAGGCGAAAGTGTTGATTTGAACATCAAATTTCCAAAAGATTATCCTGATGTTGATGCTGCCGGGAAAAATGCAGAGTTTACCATAAAAATCAACTCTGTCCAGGAAAAATCCCTTCCGGAAATCAATGATGAGTTTTTGAAGAAAGTTGGTCAAATCGAAAGTGATGAAGCGTTGAGAGAACAGATTTTCAAGAATCTTGAGCAAGAAGAACAAAATAAAGCTAAGGGTGATGCGTATAATAAAGCAATAGATATTCTGATAAAAGAAAACCCTTTTGAAGTTCCGCCTGTACGTATAGAACAGTTTTTAGATTATATGCAGCAGGAAACTCAAAAATATCAACGACCCGGTATGCCTGCCATGACGCGGCAGGAGATTGAAGAGCAGTATCATGAGACTGCAATAAGATCTATTAAAAGACAGAGAATTATCGATTATGTTGCTTCAAAAGAAAAAATCAAACCAACTAAGGAAGAAGTCGATAATGAAATCCAAAAGGTTGCAGAAATGTATAATCAACAGTTTGAAAATATAAAACAGGTCTTTCGTCAAAATGGTACGACTTTGAGGATCCGTGATGATATTAAGGAACGAAAAACACTTGATTATTTAATTGGAGAGTGGGAGCCTCCAGCAAAAAGTGAGTAATTATTAAATTCATATGAATTAAATAATTATTTTAAAGGTGCTTTTTTTTATCCCGAACCGTTTCCTGTAGAAATTTATTTATACAGGAAAATTAATGAAGAATAGTATATAATAATACAGAAGAAAGGAATAAGAAATGCCTCTCATTCCGATGGTAATTGAACAAACCGGGCGTGGCGAACGTTCTTTTGACATTTATTCGCGTCTTTTGAAAGAGCGTATAATTTTTCTTGGATCTGAAATTGATGATGTAACAGCTGATCTTGTTATGGCACAGTTGATTTTTCTTGAATATGAGGATCCAGAAAAAGATATCACGATTTACATAAATTCTCCAGGAGGCGTGGTGTCATCCGGACTTGCTATATATGACACAATTCAATACATTAAACCTGATGTATCTACAATATGTATTGGTCAGGCTGCAAGCATGGGTGCAATTTTACTGTTAGCAGGAACAAAAGGCAAACGATTTGCTTTACCCCATTCACGTATTATGCTTCATCAGCCTATTGGTGGAGCTGGTGGACAGGCTGCAGATATTGCAATTCATGCTAAAGAAATTGTCCGGGTAAAAAATACATTAAATGAAATTATTCAAAAACATTCAGGGCAGAATATCGAAGTAATAGCACGGGATACAGACCGTAACTTCTTCATGACTGCTGAAGAGGGAAAAGCCTACGGGCTTATTGATGAAATTTTGACTGTAAGGGAATAAAAGTATATGCCAAATAGACCCCGATATCCGGGAATTAAATGTTCGTTTTGTGGAAAAGGTCCTGATGAAGTCGGGAAACTGATTACAGGGCCATCTGTACATATTTGCAATGAATGTGTCGAGATGTGTAATGAAATACTGAGGGAAGAACATTCATCAGTTCCTGGTGATCTCAGTATTAATACTCTTCCAACTCCCCGTGAGATGAAAGAGTTTATGGATCAGTATGTGGTCGGACAAAATGATGTCAAAAAAGGTGTCTCTGTTGCAGCTTATAACCATTTTAAACGGATACTTTCACGATCACAAAATGATAATGATGGTATAGAGATTGAAAAAGCCAATATATTGATGATAGGTCCAACTGGTACTGGAAAGACACTGATTGCGCAATCTCTGGCAAAAATGTTGAAGGTGCCTTTTACTATTGTTGATGCAACTATTTTTACTGAAGCTGGATATGTTGGTGAAGATGTTGAAAATATGCTGGTACGGCTTCTTCAAGCTTCCAATTATGATGTTGCAAAAGCTGAAAAAGGTATAATCTATGTTGATGAGTTTGATAAAATTACACGCAAATCTGCTAATCCGTCCATTACACGTGATGTGTCGGGTGAAGGTGTTCAGCAGGCTATGTTGAAAATCCTGGAAGGTACTGTTTCGAGCATCCCGCCTAAAGGTGGACGGAAACATCCTGAGCAGAATCTTATTCAAGTTAACACTCGTGACATCCTTTTTATATGCGGTGGCGCTTTTGAAGGAATTGATAAAATCATTGAGGCGCGTATAGGTGAAAGCAGAATGGGGTTTAATGCAGAGATAAAACGTAAAAATAATGATAAAATCGGAGATATCCTTCGTAAAACCGAACCTGATGACCTTATCAGGTATGGGTTGATACCCGAAATCGTGGGACGTCTTCCTACTGTGCTGGGTCTTGATGAGCTTGATGAGGAAGCTTTAATGGAAATTTTGACAAAACCAAAAAATGCCATAACTCGTCAATACCAAAAACTATTCAGCATGGAAGGTATCAGGTTGACGTTTACGCGTGATGCATTACGTGAGGTCGTAAGAATTGCTCAGAGCAAAAAAACCGGTGCACGCGGACTCCGAAGTGTTCTGGAATGTGCATTGATGCCGATAATGTTTGAGGCGCCTTCACAGGATAATATTCGTGAAATCATGGTTACGCGCGAAGCTATTTGTCGTGAAGCTGAGCCAGTGTATTCTTACAAAAAAGATAAAAAAATTGCATAAAGCATATAATTTTCTTACGAACAAAAACAGGGGCGGAATTTGTTTCGCTCCTGTTTTTTTTATCCAATTGTCTCTTTAACAGTATCGAATAATCTATTTTTGAAATCATAGAAAAGCTTTGGCTTCCAAAGAAAGTATATGATTAACAGATTCAGATATATTCGCACTACGATTAAACTCTCCCCTGTAAGTACCATTGATTAAAAAGTGTTCCCCGGCCTGAATGTCAATTATAAAAGAGATTATATGTGAAATACCTGATGCGTTGCCCCTTGCCATCCTGTAATCTGCTCCTTCAGGCAAGTTAACTTTAGAAAAGGTATAAGACGCTTCAGCCCATCCTTTACCAAAAGGGCGGAATGACAATCCGGGTTTGATCTGGTAATAAATGCTGCTGTCTGATGGAATTGAGCCAGTTTTAAGAGTATCATATTTACGAGCCCACCCCAGACATTCCTTAAGGAATATCTCTGTGGTGTTTCCGATTCTGAATTTTTGCTGAAATTCTATATTGATATCTTTAAAGGAATAGGAATATTTGCTTGACGTATCATCGTGAAACATCCGTTGAAAACGGGTTTCGGTACCAAAAGTCCATCTGTTTTTTCTGGTATCCAGGTTTATTCCTGTTTCAAGAGCTGATTCTTTATAGGAGCGTATTTGTCTTAGAGAGGGTAACAATAGCAGATTTGCTGATAACCCACCGATTTTTTTCGGATTCCATGTAATATCCTGTCGGTAGGAAAGGTCGGAATATTCGACATTCTTGACAATTTTCGAATTAATATTCTTTAGTGAAATATATCCAGGAAACCATGATGAAAAAGAGTTGTTTTCTGCCATGATATGCTCTTCAAGGAAAAGGTAACCTTCCCAATAGAGATCTCCCAAAATTCCGGGTGTTTTTTTTGATGGAGAATAGGACCATGATAAATTCATAGTTGTTTTTCGGATCTTTAATTCGGTTGAATCATATATTTCTTTTTGTTCCATATAATAGTCACCCGGAATATGAGGTACATATTCTCTTAGTGAGTCATCGTAGATATGAGTTCCAAGTCCACTGCCAATATAACGTGGCACCTGAACAAAAATCGATGCTTTTTCAGAGCTGGACCGATATTGCTGATTAAGACTGAAATTATCGGAACTGGAATTTATCTGGTTTTTTAAATCTATCAGAAATGTTGATGATTTGTTTTTGTCTGTAGTGACATGTTTATGATAACTGCTTGATCCCCAAATTTGCCATTGGGGCATTATTTTGTTGTTGAAGGACTGTTCCCATAAAAGAGAGTAGCCGGTATCAGCAGAAGCCAGTAATCCATTGTTTCCGCTTTTATGTTTCGAATAAGTAAAACTTTCAGAAAAATTCCAGGGTAAATACTGGTATTCAATTCCCCATTCAATTTCACCCCTGCCATTTTTAAGAGAGTCGGTTAACCATTGGTCCTGATATATAAATCCGAGAGAGTGATTTTTGGGTGTTATGTTTAATCGGGCAGTTTCTTTTCTATTTATTTCATTCACATGAATATGCCGAAACCAGGTGGTTTTGTATTGAAGTGAAAGAATGTTTTTTAACATTAGATATGAATTGTTTCCAAACTTGTCAGTAAGTAATTTGTTGCCTGATCTGTTTTGTCCATAGAGGAATTCTGTGCTCAATCCGCCAAATGGGGTAATGCCGAAAGCTGATTCCCATAATTGTTGTCTGGTATTATGGGAATCTGTTGTACTGTCATCCCATTGCTCATGTCTGTCGTAAAGAGAAATTGCTTCATGTTCAAATCTTTCTGAAATGAAATTATAATCACCAGAAAACCAGATGCTTTTTTTGTTATACTGTTTTTTGCCTGCTGTCAAAGACGCTCTTGCAGACGAACTCCTGTTGTCGTCATCATCAAGCGATGAGAAAAGATTTTTATCAATATCTTGTCCAGCAAAATTAACTGTAGCTTTGATATATTCATGATCCAGATTGGCTTTAACTTCACCATTAGTAACTCTTTGAGGTTTGGAGAGAGGTGAGTTGGGGGAGAAATCACCTGAGTTATTGCCTGTATAAATATAGATTGTACGATCATCAGAAACAGAATCCTTATATGATCCGTTGTTTTTTCCAACATAGGAAAAATTTACATTGTATCGTCCTTTTACATCATTGGGATTTCTGGGGTTATAAGGGTTGTAGACAAAAACGGTTTCACCATTTTTGATAATTTTAGAGTATAGAGGCATTCTGTATTTTGCATCATAAGTGGGAACATCATTTGGGTTTATTTCTCTTTCACCTGTGCCATAAACAGGTTTGTCACCTCCGTTTTTAAGTGCAGACAAGTCTTGCGGTGAGAATGAAATGTCTATCGGATGTTTACGATTATCAGTTTCTGACCATAGTGCTCCCTGAATTGAAAACAGGGAGTCTGGTGAAGCAAATTCAGCATGCGTTCCAAGAAGTACCCGTTGATAATCAAAAAGTTTATATTCGTACTCAACTCTTATCAGATCACCCTCTTTAACAAGGATATTTGGTGTAAATTTTACAGTTCCCAGGTCATAATCAGCGATAAAGTCCTTATCTTCGCCTTCATGTAATACAAGTCCATTAATTGTAACTTTAACAGTGCCGCTAACAATCATGATCAGATCCAGTTCGTTATTGCCAGTGAGTGTATAAGGCCCTTGAATTCCATTTTTTCCATGAAATGTTTGTACGGTGTATTTCCCTCCGGAAAGAGCTCCAAAAGCTTTGACAGAAAAATCTTTCGGATGCAGTGACGCTGAAATGCCTTTAATTTTTTTATCACCATTAAGGATGCCTCTAAATGGCCACGAGATATACTGATCCCCGGCAATTATATCAAATTTTGGATTTGTAAGTGCGATATAGATCATATCGAATTCACTAATTTCCCTTGTAGCTCCATCAATTGACGTTGCCTCATCACTAAGATGAGCCTTTAATTGTGTTTCAGGTCGAATATTACCACTAATATTGATATCAAGGCCCTGTTCAAAATTAACCTGACCAAGGTTTCCAATAGAAACACCTACGCTTTTATATCCGGATATATTAAGCGTTTCATTATCGTAAATGCTGCGGATCCTTTTTGGCGATAATGTTACAGTGGTATCTTGTTGAGATTCGTATTTTTTTTCAAATAATGAGTAAATCTTTGAAAGACCATAATAGTCTGTATCATAAGTGATTCTTACAGGAAGACCGCTGTCAATTGGTTCCGAGAAAAGAATACTGTTAATATCTGATATGTAAACCCATGGCGGCTGAAACACACTATCTGGAAAAGACATTTGAATTGTTGTTGAATCGAAAAATAAGGTACCAAGACGGTACGGGCCGACGCCTCCGTCAGAAAAAAAAGTAGTATCCACGCTTTTAGCATAGGTATTGAAACAGACCAAAAAACCGACCAACAGAATTGAATGTCGAATAGGGAACCCTTTTAAAAAAGACATAACTGTATGATTATACAAAAATTATAATAAGGAATCTTGTTTTGACAGTTTTATTGAAGTTATCTGCATATATTTTCAGATCCTTTTTTTGAGGTATTACGAAAATCAGATTGAATGAAGATGATTAGCCGGTAAAGGATTGAACAGCACCGTTTTTTTTCCAAATATATTGAAACATCAGATTGAAAATCCACAAATTTGTGAAAATTGTATCAAATCAAAGTGTACTGGCTTTGTAATTAATTGAGGATTGTTGTAATTTATTTCCAGTAAGGATAAGCAGGTAGAGTTTTTAATTTAATCGTTTTGATAAAAAACAAAGGTTTTTAGTTAAAATCTCGTTATACTATATATTATTCTTTAATCTGTTTAAAGAGTGAGAATAAATTCCCTTACAATGTTAATTTTTCAGTTATTTGTCTTTTACAGGTGTGTTCAGTTTTAAAATTGAGCTACGGATGAATTATTATTTTGAATAATTTCTTTTGTATTGATGTCTAAATGAATCAGGCAATACTTTAAATTTTTTGTAATTAGATTCGTTTGATCTGAAGGATACGAAAATACAAAGAGTTTTGGGTAAAATATCAAATAATATGGTTTTAAAGAGAAGTATCATCTTATCTACTTTTGTTTTTCTGCTTAATGTATGCATTTTTGGTGAAAAAAGCGAATCATACATTCTGATTAAACCTTTTATTGTTAATATTAATGATTCGTTAAATTATGAGAAGTTACATTTGGCTTTAATAAAAAGACTGGAATACGAGATACTTCCAAGGGATGTGAAACCAGTTTCTGATGAAAATTATAAAAATTATTCTGTGATTGCTGAGGGAGTCATAGACACATTGGATGGCGTTCTGGTTTTGCTCTTTAGATTATCAGGCAATGAAGAACAGGGCAAGGAAGAAAAACTTATACCATTACGTAACCATAGTATCGAAGATCTTCTTGATATAATGGCACTGAAAATTCGTTACTTTCTTGAGCAGAATATATCCGGAAGACTAAGAATAAGCTCACGACCTCTTAACTGTGATGTATTTCTCAATGGCGTTAAGATTGGAGTAACACCTGCTGAACTGGTTTTAGAGAAAGGACAGTATAAAATTGGTATTAACCGGGAGAATCTTTATCCTTGGTCTGATTCGGTTGTTATTGAAGCGGGGCGGGAAAAGATATTAAATCCCTCTTTAGAGTTTCAGGGCTATAAAATAAAACCTTTTATTTATACATCAGCGATTCTAAGTGTAGCAACAATAGTCAGTTGGGTTATTGAATTCAAATCGCATGAATCTTATAAGGATCTTTCTGTAGGGTTACCACAAACGGATTATGACTGGTACTGGAATCGTTATCGTAATGCAAATTATATTCGAATTGGGTTATTTAATGCGACTATCATAGGATGGACAATTTGCGGTTTCCAATGGACCAGGAATAGAACTTTGGAACGAAAAATTTTTGGACAAAATTAATAAAATGAACATTACTCTTGAGAAGGGCAACAAATATTTGGTAGAGCATGAAAAATTGCTTATTGACCGGATTATCAGTGGTGACCAGAAAGCATTTCGTGAACTTTTTCTTACATACAGAGAATTGGTTTATAGAGTAGCGTATCGTTTTCTGGGAGATTCAGATGATATTGAAGATGCTGTGCAGCAGACTTTCATTGAGGTTTATAGATCACTTCCGGGGTATGAAGCTAAGTCCAAATTTACAACCTGGTTGTATCGCATTGCCATTAATGTTTCGATTCAGTTTTTACGAAAAAGAAAAAATAGTAACAAATTTGAATATATTGATCCCGAACGGATAGAAGATAAATCAAGAACTGATGGAAAAAGTTCATGTGAGAGTAATGAATTGCAAAATCAGGTTAGAATGGCTTTAAAAAAGCTTGCTTTAAAAAAGAGGATAGTTGTCATTTTACATGACTTGGAAGGTATAACCATGGAAGAAATTGCAAATATCAGGAATATCCCCCTGGGGACCGTTAAAAGCAGATTGTTTCATGGGCGGGAAGAATTAAAGAAAAAACTTTCTAAATATTTATATGATTATGAAATGCGCTGAAATCAGAAAAAAAATTCAGGATTTTCTAAGTGGAACCTGTTCGCTTTCACTTTATCGTGAGATTTCATCTCATCTTGAAAAGTGTGAAAAATGCCGGGAATATGAGAATGATTTAAAAAAACTGCTTTCTGTGCTTAAAAAACAGAGTTTTGTTTCTTTGCCAAAAGAAGCAAAATGGAATAAAATAGAAAAATCAATTTTCAACAACCTTGACAATGAATCAAATTTATTTGAAAACAGGTTGCCTTTGTGTGTATTTGACTGGAAAAGAACTGCAGTTGCAGCGTTGCTATTGATTTCTTTTGTCTGTATACTGGGAATACCTTTTGGAATCAGAAAATACAGAAAAAATGTTGTATCTCAGACAGCAGATGTGTCATCATATCCAAAACTCGTTAATACCATTGGATCGGTATCGGTTGTAAATGATAATATTAAATCAGAAAACTCGGATTTAGAGAAAAACGGAATTACAATCAAAACAGCTGACAGTTCCTTGACGAATGTACTGCTGAATAAAAGAACAACTCTCAGTCTTGATAATAATACTGTTTGCAGGATCAATAAATTATCAATTGACACACAGATTATTTCTCTTCAACAGGGAAATGTTTTGGCTAAGGTTGGAAAAAGGGGGCGAGAACAGAAATTCAGGATTGAGACACCAAATGCATTTTGTGATGTAGTAGGTACACAGTTTAAAGTATGGTATGATGATACTGCTTTTGGAAAGTGTGTAACCCGCCTGGCAGTTTATAAAGGGTCTGTAGTATTTGGAGTTGGCTTAAACAAGGAAGTTCCCGTTGATTCTGGCTATTGTATTGAAGCCGTCGGAGAAACCCTTGGCAAACCTGTTTTAATAAACAAGAATAAAGATCGACTTAAAAACAAAATCATGGTTATATCTGAACCTGATGAAGCGATTGTCAGCATTAATGGAAACAAAGCTGGTTTGACACCGCTATCGTTTGAATTTGAAAAGGGGGTATACCAGATTAAAGTATATAAAAACGGATATTCAATGTGGGAAAAACATCTCAACCTTGCTAAATATGAGAAAGATACTATCAGGATTAAATTAAGAACCGCTCTGGGTATATCTGAAAAAAGTGAAAAGATTTCTGACAGCAATACAAGTGACAGTGTGCTGATTAATAAAGTTGTCGAATTGATTGATTCAGAAAACTACGACAGTGCTTTAATCGTTTTGAATGATATAGTATGTAACAGTAAAACCAGGCGTGAAACAAAAGTTCTGGTTTTAACAAAAATGGCGTATTGTCAAAGCAGCATGGGCAGACATGACAAGGCTGTCGAAGCTCTTTTGCAAATAGTAAATGGAAGGTTTTCTGATGATCAGAAGGGGTCGGCACTGTTCCGCATTGCTACTATTAAAAAAGACCAGATGCATGATTATGATGGAGCTGTTGAGGCGTTAATTAAATACTTTAAAGATTATTCTGAAGGTATCTGGATAGAAGAAGTAGGGTTCAGTCTGGCAGAATTGCTGGTTATTAAAGGTATGTTTAATGAAGCTGCGTCTGTGTATGAAGTGTTAATGGAAAAGGAAATCAGCATTAAAGGGAATGTAAAAATATTATACAACCTTGCTCAATTATATTTACAACATTTAAAGGATAATGCACGTGCACTTGAATTGTTTACTTTACTGGATGAAAATTTTCCTGGAAACATTTATTCTGAAGATGCATTGTTCTGGCGGGCTAATTGCCTGTTTGAACTTGGTAGAATAACCCAGAGTTTCAATGAATATAGTAATTATTTGTCTAATTATCCTGATGGTAAATGGGTTGAAGAAATCAGAATCAAACTGAACAGAACAGAAACTGCAGGCGTGAAATGATACTGCGTTTGAAAACATTATCAATTGCATTTGTATTTCTATTTTTTTGCGCTCAACGTGATAACCGTTTTGATCCGATGAGTCCTTTATATCGGGTCAAACCTCCAGAGTTAACAGTTGCACTAAATTGTGATTCAAACAAAATTTCTTTTCAAAAAGATAACCGGTTTGAAATTGTTCTCCCGTTTATCGTTAGTTTTACTGTTGATGCAAAGCAAGCGGATTGGAATAAATCTCTTCCTGTTTCAGTTCAATATTATACAGATTCAGAATTTATTGAACAGAAGAATAATGTGAAAAAGTATCAAAAAGAAATTGTCAGATGTGGAATCCATGAATTCAGATTTAAATCATCCGATCCGGATGGATCTGAAATTGAGGAAATATATACATTCCAGTGCTTTTCGGTAAACAGGCCAATAATCAAATCATTTATTTGTAATTTTGATACTTTACCTGTTAACAAATATGTTCCAGTGAAGTTTGTTGCTTTGATATCAGATAGTACGGACTATGTGGATTCTGTAGTTTATACGCTTTCTGGCGACAGAATCTTAAAGATACCTTCAAATCCAGATGCTCTTTTTTATGATACCCTAGAACAAAATGTTATTTCTGATATGGAAGCAGAAAAAGAAATAAAAGTGGTAGTTTATGATAAACTTGGTAAAGGCGATTCGGCTTCGGTAAATCTCGTTTTTGATAAAAATTATGAGTATTACGCAGGATTACCTCCTGTAATTGATTCTATTTGGGTTAATGAAAAAGATATTCATATTGGCGAACGTATTGAATTTGAATTGTCCGCTTATGATAAAGATGGTGAAATTGTTAAGTATTACTGGGCTTTTGGTGATAACGTTTTTAGATATAGTGATAATCCAAAGGCCAGCCACACCTACTATTCTCCAGGTAACTATAATGTTATAATTTCAGTGGTTGATGATTCAGGAAATACAAGTATGGACAGTATAGCTGTCGAAGCATCAATGCCGATAAAATCTTTGCGAATTCTTTCTCTTACAGCGACTCCAGATTCGGGCATTTGTCCTCTGAAAGTAAATCTTAAGGCAACTGTTAATGATACTTCTTCCGAAATCGATTATAAGTGGTTATTTGGTGATTTCGGATCTTATTGGTGGTGGGATGGAGCCGAAACTTCACATATGTATAATTATCCCGGAACCTTTTCTGTAATGCTTGTAGTTAAAAATGACCATGAACAGGATACCATGACAACAATTGTAACTGTAGCCGGACCTGTATTGAAAATAAAAGCAGACAAAGACTCTGTTTATGAGGGGGATACAGTTCTTTTAACTGTCATGGGTTCAGATCAGGAAGAGTTCATTCATTATAAATGGTCTTTTCCCGATACTTCTATTCATACAAGATCTTCTGAAATAGAATATGTTTTTAAGGAAGCAGGGCATTGTCACATCAGTGTAATGGCATTTGGGGATCAGTTTAAAACCGGTGATATATTTATTAACGTTCAGCCTGATGCAAATAAAGATTAATACCTGATATCATGATGTTTTGTCGTTTTAATTAACTTAAACCTAAATGAAGACTGTTTCTTTACTTCACCTGCTTCACAGAAATTGGCACATTAATTATTAAGAATTAGGTTATGGTTACTGTTTGTAGAGATAAACTCAGGCTATTGTTTAATAAAAAATTTATTTATTGAACGTTTATAAAAAATTAATCAACAAATTGAACGTGGTCTTGTTTGATCACAATAAATCTAATTTCCCTATACGGATAATCTGTATCCGTGTTTGCAGCTACTCCGCCGATCTCCCCCGGCGGAGTTTCTTTCATTTTATTACCCCTTCGAAATTCTAACCGCAATGATTGTTTCTGTTGCTAAACATAAAGCTGACAGACCCCAAAAGCAGTAAAGAATGGATTGTAATAAAAATTATGCCTCGTCAGAAAAATTTGCCGGTACATTACGGAGCGGAAAAACTCTTGAGTTTGTGATATAAGGGATTGAAAAACCCCACAAATGGAATTATCGAAGATGATTTTGATCTGAATGCATCAATGACACCCGGGTCGTATAGATCTCCCATGAAAATTCGAATGTCTTTTAAACAGCTCAAGCAGCAACATTGCTGCAATAATATTTATTTTGGACAAGAGTGATGAAATATTAGTTGTGAAAGTAAGAATTAAATTACATACTTGAAATTTTGGAGAAGCAGTAAAATCGCAAAATATATTTTGCAATTAGTGACCTGGGATGATCTGCTATGGTTGTTCTACAAACCTACTCTGGATTTTATGAATCAAAGAATCGTTCACAAAGAATCCAAAAGTAATAATGTTTCTTATTTGAAATCAGGGATGTTAAAAAATGATAAATGGGAGTACATTTGCTGAAATTGCTGCGATTTTGGGACTTGCTACACTGGCAGGAATAATCGGGCAAAGATTACGTCAGCCTTTAATAATAATGTTTCTGGCAACCGGTATTCTGGCAGGACCTTCTGTTTTGGGGATAATCCACAGTTATGAACAGATTGAACTGCTTGCTGATATTGGAATATCTGTATTGTTATTTATTGTAGGGCTTAAGCTGGATCTGAACCTCATTCGTACAACCGGCCCGGTTGCACTGGCAACCGGACTTGGCCAGATTGTTTTCACTTCAATAATTGGTTTTACGATTGCAATTTTAATTGGTATTACACCTTTGAATGCGGCTTACGTAGCTGTTGCACTTACATTTTCAAGTACGATTATTATTGTTAAGCTGTTATCAGAAAAAAAAGAGATCGATTCTCTACATGGGCAAATAGCAATAGGTTTTTTAATTGTTCAGGATATAGCAGCCATACTGGCGCTTGTTGGGTTGACAACTTTTGGTTCATCGATTGCAAATGAAGAAACTGCGTATATTTCAATACTCTTATTAGGGTTTAAAGGGTTAGTTTTACTGGGTGGTGTTGCTATAGTAATGAAATACATAATACCATACCTTGCCAAACAGCTTGCACAATCAATGGAATTGTTAACACTCTTTGCGATAGCCTGGGCAGTATTCCTTGGCGCAGGAAGTGAATTGTTGGGATTTAGCAAGGAAGTAGGGGCTTTTCTGGCCGGAGTTTCACTGGCTTCCACTGAGTATCGTGATTCTATAGGAGGGCGCCTTACAAGTATAAGAGACTTTCTCCTGTTGTTTTTCTTTATCAGTCTTGGAGCGCGTCTGGACTGGTCAACAGTAAGTACTCAGATCGGGGCGTCTTTAGTATTATCAACATTTGTCTTAATAGGGAATCCTCTTATTGTACTTGTAATCATGGGGCTGATGGGGTACCGAAGGCGAACAGGTTTTTTAGCCGGACTTACAGTTGCACAAATAAGCGAGTTTTCACTTATTGTAGCAGCATTAGGTCTGAATATGGGACATATTTCAAATGAAACAATGGGCTTGATAACTCTTGTAGGTGTCATAACAATATTTACTTCTACCTATATGATTTTATATTCAGGTCAATTGTATAATCTGCTTTCAAAACCTCTTAAAATATTTGAAAAACATAATCCGTATCGTGAAGCTGCGATTGATACATTAAAAGATGGTTTTGGTTCTGTAGATATTATACTTGTCGGTTTAGGCAACTATGGAAGTGGATTGATGGAGTATCTGTTAAGGCGAAATAAAAAAATAGTTGGGGTTGACTTTGATCCTGGAGCACTTGAAAAGTGGCGCAAAAAAGGTGTGCCTGTAATATATGGTGATATTGCTAACCAGGAGCTCTATGATCAGTTACCATTGAATAGTGCACAATGGGTTATTAGTACAATCCGTTCACAAGAGATGAACATGTCTATGATAAACAATCTGAAAGCCAAAAACTATGGTAACAGACTGGCATTGACAGCTACCAGCAATGATGAAGCACAGGTGTTTGAACAGACCGGAGCTCATCTTGTATTCCGGCCCTTTATAGATGCATCAGAACGGGCTGCGGATACTTTAACTTATGCAATAGAGTTTCTTCCTGAAATCATTAACTGGCCTATATCGTTTCTTCAGGTACGTATACGTTCTGATGCATCAGTTGTGGGACAGGAAATAAGGGACCTTTCATTGTCTTCAGGTGGAATTTCAATTCTGGCTATCAGCAGGGGGGGAACGATTTATTATGAGCCAAAACCGGATTTCCGAATTTTTCCGGCAGATATTCTTTTAATAATGGGGCCACCTGCATCATTAAAAGATGCTGAAAGTATTTTGAATCAGTTGAAATTACAAATAGACACTGAAAACAAAAGGAATTTTGAAATCGCCGAGATAGAGATGTCTGATAACTCGGAGATTTCCGGAAAATCTGTTGCTGGTATACAATTCAGACAAAAATATGGAGTTACTCTGGTTGGTATTCGCAGGGGGGTACAACAAATAACAACCATTAATCCCTCCGAGCATCTTAAGTCTGGAGATTGCCTGATTATTATTGGTAGATCTAATGCTGTAAAAGCCTTGAAAGAAAAAGCGCCCATTTAGGTTCTTTACATGTATTATGAACCAATGATGGTTTTAAAGAAATGACACCATTTTTACTGTTTACAACACTGTTAGCCAATGCGGTTTATAAAAATTCATTTTTCCTGAGAAAATTAAACAAAAAATAATATGCATTATTAAAAATATTTATAACTCAATGTATTGAAATAACAATTATATCCATATATAATTTATTGTTACAATTTAAACTTTTTTTAGTATAATATTCAGATTTTGATACAAAGTCCATCTGATTCTTGCAATTATATATCAAATTAAAGAATATATGATTTATCATTTGTTTGCTTTTTGAATCGGGGCAGATCCATGGTTCGGGGATCTTTACTCTTTTTGGGCCTTTTTGATAATCTTGCTGTTTTCATAGTATTGGTTGCAGCTTACAGTTATCTCAATGGATTAATTGATAAAAAAAGAAAAATTCTTCGTCAGATGGTAATGGGTCTGGTTTTCGGAACAGCTGCTCTTATCTGTATGCAGGTTAAGATTCCGGTTTATGAAGGGGTAGTTGTAGATCAGCGTAATGCGATTGTTATTCTTGCAGGTGCTTTTGGTGGTCCGATTACTGGTTTGATCAGTACAATCATTGCAGGATTATATCGGATTTATCTGGGGGGGATGGGTGTATTTGGTGGTTGTTTGGGGCTGATACTTTCCGCAATTGCTGGATCATTAATTTTCTATAAACGTAAAAAAATCGACACAATAACTAAAGCCGTACTGGCTTCAGTTATTGCAACTGTATTTATCCTTCCTGGTTTTCTTCCTCTAAACAATCTTCACGCCGGCTATCAACTACTTCAAAAAATGGCTGTTCCATATGGGGCGGCTGTTTTTTTAGGAGTTTTCCTGACAGGTTTGCTTTTGGCTCTTGAGGAGTATCGTCATAAAATCAAAAGTGAATTAAAAGTTTCTGAAAAAAGATATAGAGAACTTTTTGAAAGCCTCATTGATGTAAGTTTTAGAACTGGTTGTGATGGAACAATTGAAATCATATCACCGTCATGTAAAAAAAAGTTGGGTTATTCTCCAAATGAATTGTCCGGAAAAAAAATTGAACATTATTTCAAAGATGCAGATTCAGTCAGTGTGTTTCATATGTTAATGAATAAAAGCGGCTCATTAAATAACTTTGAAGCTGAGTTAAAGAAAAAGGATGGAACATATTTGTGGGTATCGATAAATGCTCGAAAACTTCTGGATGAATATGGAGAACCTGCAGGATTTGAAGCGATAGTGCGGGATATTTCACAGATTAGAAAAGCAATGGAAGAGAAAAAACAGCTGCAGAAAAATTTCGTGCAAATTCAAAAAATGGAATCGATTGGAACACTGGCTGGAGGAATTGCCCATGATTTCAACAACTCCTTGTCAGGAATTATTGGAGGTGCAGAACTTTTACAGGATGAAAACCTGCCTGCTGATTTACGCAGAAAATATTTGGATCTTATCCTGAGTGCTGCAGAAAGGGCAGGTGAATTGACCAGAAAACTTCTTACTTTTTCAAGAAAAGATACAACTTTAAAGAAACCATTGGATATAGTTACAGTTTTAAGTGATACGGTTGCAATACTTCGCCATACGATTGATAAAAGAATTGTTGTGGAAAAACAGTTTCAACTTGAATCTGCTTTTGTAACCGGTGATGGTGCGTTTTTGCAAAATGTATTTATGAATCTGGGGATAAACGCTTCTCATGCCATGCCTGATGGTGGCAGAATTGTTTTTTCTCTAAGTACAGTTGAATTAACTAATGATTATTGTGAAAATTCTCCTTTTGAGCTTTCTCCAGGTACTTATGTAGAAATAAGTGTAAGAGACAATGGTCACGGCATGGCACCTGAGGTGATTGCCCGGATTTTTGAACCTTTTTTTACAACAAAAGAACCAGGTAAAGGTACCGGATTGGGATTGGCTGCAGTTTATGGTACCATTCAGGACCATCATGGCGCAATCACAGTTTATTCCGAAATTGGCCAGGGTACTGTCTTTCATGTTTATTTACCTTTCTCAGGACAACAACAGGATCAGCAAGTAGAGGAACAGGTTATTCCGCATGGTAGTGGTACTATACTTCTTGTTGATGATGAAGAACTTGTGCAGACTGTTGCGTTGACTATTCTTACAAAACTCGGATATAAAGTTCTTTTGGCTGAAAACGGAAAAAACGGTATCGAAATATATAAAGAATTCCGTGAAGAGATCCGGCTTGTAATCCTTGATATGATTATGCCTGTAATGGGAGGAAGAGAGACGTTTTTGGCGATTCATAAACTAAACCCTTTGCTGCCGGTAGTAATTTCATCCGGGTTTTCAAGGGAGGATGATCTTGATTCATTACAAAAATTGGGAGTATCTGGATTTTTGCGTAAACCGTTTCATAGAGTTGAACTTGCGGAAATTGTAGCAAAGATGATGGTTTATGATGATGATATTGAGAGAACCTGACAGAAAAGAGAAATCGAGAGAGCCCTTCGATTATGCTCAGAGGTCACTTAATACAGGATTACAAAATTAATGTTGAATGTTTTGTCTGTTTCAGCGATTCGGGAGGATAAAACAGTAAAATACCCCTGACAGGATTCGAACCTGTGGCCCACTGCTTAGAAGGCAGTTGCTCTATCCAACTGAGCTACAGGGGCATTATTGAAATAAATTCTGATTCATGATTATATTTGGTCGGGGTGGAGGGATTTGAACCCCCGACACCTTGGTCCCAAACCAAGTGCGCTACCAGACTGCGCTACACCCCGTTTTGTCTGAAAAAGATTTATAATATAAATCCAGACATGGCTTGAATGGAAATCAAAAATTAATCTGTATTTAAAAAAGTTTCTATTAGCATCAGCCAAAATGATTAGTCTTATACTTCAATCTTTAGTAGAGAGCGCAAGTTTTTTAATTAATTATCTCCCATTTGGGATTTAATTGTAACTCATCGTTACTAATATCCCATCATCTTCAATAGTCACATTCCGTATAAACAGTTTTGCTATTGATGTTCTGACATCTGATGGTTCCAGAATATAGAATGTGGAGTTTTCGAGATTACTTCGCAGTAGTTCACGAATTACTTCCCTTATTCCTTGTTGAATCTGAGAATCAAGTGTGTTTAAATCAATAATAATTGAATCGACCTCAACATTACTGAAAAAGAATCGTCCGGTTCTGTTGTCAAAATCAAGATCGCTCGAAAAAACAACTCTGCCGCTGCTGATTTCAATTATTCCTAATTCTCTTGGCGTTATTACTGCGTCTATTCCAAAAGTAAGACGATTTTTGCTTCTGCCTAACATTAATGATGGGTTTTGAAGGGTAACTTGTGCTATTCCACCATAAGTTTGGGATTCTGGAAACTTTTGTTGAAGATCATCACTTATTTCTTTTTCAGGTATTCTAATATCTACAGTTTGGCTGCAAGTGCATAGAATTAGTAGCAGCAGAGAAAAAAATAATAACCCTTTTTCATGAGCATATTTATCCACTTCCATACCTTTTTTACAGCTTTTATGGTGAATAAATGAAGTTATCCGCAAAATATGTTCCTTAGAGATTATAAATCCTGAATAGAGACGATTAATTTAGGTGAACTGAGAGAGCGACACTTTCGCTTAAAGAGTTTATGGCTGTGAAGGCCATATCTTACCTGGCCATTTCGGTATCGTTGTCGTTGTGGTAATCGTTACTCAATAATCGTCGGTCATCGAGCATTTTCTTAAAAATTCGAAACAGAACTAAAGAAAAATC
>Ga0079223_10000223_pt1 | contig 25511 bp, 17 predicted proteins | sample Stecom2011_FD_75072 | JGI IMG/M metagenome (GOLD analysis project Ga0079223, IMG submission 75072) | Agricultural soil microbial communities from Utah to study Nitrogen management - Steer compost 2011 | ecosystem: Environmental > Terrestrial > Soil > Agricultural land | place: USA: Utah...
AGTCAACTTGAATGATAAATGGCTCAACCTACTAACCTCACAAGGGGATGATTATCGCGACCTCAAGGATACACCTGAAGATATTCGTATTACTGAACTAGTGGCTGCTGTATTTCACATAATTGCGGCCAAAAAAACTGAGCAGCAAATTAAGTTAGATGACGACGACTTAGACACCTATATCAGCATTTACCATATGGAACTAATTATTGAACAAAGTAGACGTTTCAAAGGAAGTAAGCATGAGCCAGCTACTATGAAAACAGTTTTAGAAGGGCGTGACCTAGGAATCACTTATTTTTAATATGCTGTACCAAGGTGGAGAAGCTTGCGGCTAGTAATACTTTAAAGAGATTATACATCGAACTTAAGTTAGCGAACCTTCAGCAAATCACTCCACCTAGTTGTGTAAGATGGCGATAGATACTTTCTATTCATTACCCAGGCTTGCCCACACCCTTCTCTTGCAAAGAATATCTGTTTACTGCCGTTATGATTTAACTTATCAATCAAACTCATAAGCTCTGGATTGGCATACGTTTCAGTAGCAAACAAGTCTCTTTGCTGCTCTGTCTTGGGGCTAAAGTCGTTAAGAATAACGCCTGCCTTAGCATAACGATAACCGTCACGCCAAATACTCTTAATAAGCTGCCGAGCCGCTTGCAATAGAGCACGAGTATCATCTGTAGGTGCCAGCAGTCTTTTGCTTGCACTGTTGCTGTAATTGGGCTCGTTAGGATTAAAGCGGCTGGTATGCATAAATACGGTTAAATACTGGCAGCACTGATTTTCTTCACGTAATTTCTCAGCTGCTTTAGCAGTGTAGCTCGCAACTGCTTCCTTCATTTCAGTAAGCTGTGTTACACGTTTACCAAAACTACGGCTACAAAGAATCTGCTGCTTAGGCTGTGGGACTGTCTCTAGCTCTAAGCAAGACTCCCCGTTTAATTCTCTTATGGTGCGCTCTAACACTACAGAGAACTGCTTACGCATGCTTTTAGGGTTTTGTTGAGCTAAGTCTAATGCCGTATAGACTCCTAATGCTTTCAGCTTAGAAGTAAGCTTACGTCCTACTCCCCAGATTTCATTAACTGGCGTTAGTGCTAATAGTTTCTTTTGTCTAGCTGGAGAGGTTAAATCAACCACCCCCTTAGTCGCTGGATACTGCTTAGCACCGTAATTAGCTAACTTAGCCAATGTTTTAGTCGGAGCTATACCAACACATACAGTTATGCCTGTTTGCTTTAAAACTGTTTTCCTTACCTTTAAGCCAAACTCAGTTAAATCAATGTAATTATCTACACCTGTTAAATCTAAAAAAGACTCATCAATAGAGTAGATTTCAATATTAGGTGCCATCTCTGAAAGAATATTGGCTACCCGTGCAGACATATCACCATAGAGAGCATAGTTAGACGAAAACACTTGAATATTGTGGTACTGAATCGCATCTTGAACGGTATGGATAGGTGCGCCCATCTTAATGCCAATAGCTTTCGCTTCAGCGCTGCGCGCCACCACACAGCCATCATTATTCGATAGCACAATGATAGGCTTGCAGTTTAAATCAGGGCGAAATACACGCTCACAACTGGCATAAAAGTTATTGCAATCCACCAGCACAAATACCGACATTAGCGTTTTAAGCTCCGCACGACATTAGTTACTACGCCAAACACTTCCAAGCAGTGTTCCCCGTCTAACCATATAGGCGAATAACTAGGATTATGAGCTAATAAGCCGACTGGATTTAAACTTAGCTCTTTGACCGTATATTCACCATCAAAACTGGCAATAACAATATCACCATGCTTAGCAGTTAAAGCTCTATCGACAACCAATATATCGCCAGAATAAATGCCCACACCTGTCATAGACTGCCCTTCTACACGAACAAAATAAGTTGCAGACGGATGAGTAATACACAGCTCGTTTAAGTCTAAGGTTTGCTCAATGAAATCTTGAGCAGGCGAAGGAAAGCCAGCTGATACGCCTTCCAAGAATAAAGGCATCGAAAAATAAGATTTGATTTCGGCTTGGCCTAAAAAAGAAACGGACATATCTGCACACCTAAAACTGTTTATACATACAGTATATTTTCAAGGTTAAATTAGCAAGAAAAGATTAAATTATGGCTCTAGCTCAAGTACTCCAAAATCAATTTCTCCTAATGGATCAGTAATATCGACATGAACAACTTCAATTTCATCCAAAGAACCATAGAGGTTTCCTTGGAACGTAATTAACAATCTATTTTGAAACTGCACCGTTTTTATTACATTGACTCCACCTAAGCCAACATAGTCTTTGTCTATTGAGTCATAAGCCGACAAGGAAAAGCATCCTTCTGCTGTTAGATCTATATCTGCTATCGCTTCAACAATAACCCAACCACTACTAGCTCCAACAATATTAAATTTACTTGAATCTAATTCGAGCTCTAAATCGACAATCTCACAGCCGTCGGGCTCCCAATAGAGGTAAGAATCTGCTTGTTGCTCAGGAGGGCTATTCGAATAAAAATCAAACACCTCATGTTGGACTTGACTAAGCAGCTGTGCGCCATTACTGCTTTGCAGCAAGCTTCCATAATTCTGTAAAAAAGCTTCTGGTGCCGTAGGTCTGTTAAATATATCTAAGGCATCTCCTAGCTCTGACATATACGTTAGGTACGATGAGCCTTTACAATAAGCTTCCCAGTCTTTATCAGTTGAAACTGCTAGAACTTGCGCATCATTTTCTTCTGCCCAGCTCTCTATCGCGTTTAAGGCAATTGCATCTGGAAATTCATTTTTCTTTTTCCCAGCCTCTGCAAATGGTGGCTCGTTTATAAAGTATCGTTCTAAAACGTTGCCTAGATCAGCGTACTCAGCACTGGAAACAACAAACGCTCCTGTTGCATCGATGAAATCTTCCACCCTTCCTTGAACCAATGCTTCAATGTCACCTTCACTTTCTAACTCTTTAGACTGCAATCCTTGAACGTCATTAAGCGATAGAATTTGATGTTCCTGAGCCTGCGTTAACGACTTTCTAAACCCCTCGTTTACTTCTTTTGTTCTCTTCGTAAGATGCTTCTCTATCTCATGTTTAACAATGTCTGACATAAGAAAGTCAACGGGCTTATCTTTTAATTGTGAAAGCTGGCCAAGCAACCCACTCTCAAGGCGTAGGCCATTTTTTATGAATATAGAGGTATCAATTGCTATTGCTGCAATTCGCACTATCTAAACACCTGCTTAATTATTAAGAAATGGTAAGGCATAGCTATAAAATTCCCCCTGAGTATTGCGATTTACTTTCCAGTGGTGATTTGCCCCTTCTGGTTTTTCTCTTTCACTTACTGATGTGAGTAAGAGCCTTCTTTTGGCACGTGAAACTCCTACAAAAAAAACACATCTATTAGCATTTTCCTCGTCAAAGAACACCTCTTCTTCAACAGCCATAATAATAGTCGAATCAAACTCTAGGCCCTTACTTTTGTGCATAGTTAAAATTCTAACTGATTGGTCTTCAGAAAAATTTGCTAATGCTTTGATTAAGTGATTTTCTCTTTTGAGCAGCTCTTGTATTCGCACTTTAGTATCTTGCAAAACTCCGTGTAACCTTGTTTTAGATTCATAATCTGCTGATAGAGCTATAAGAGTTTTAATTCCTATTTTATTTATAAACTCCCTAACATCTGACTCCCAACTTAGGTAGATTTGATCAGAAGGCCGTTTTTGAATTATCTTCCTTTGTTTTTTTAAATAGCTATAAAAATCATTTCGAACACTTAGCGAAGTATCTTCATCAGTAAATGGTGTTAAAAGCTCCATTAATTTTGCCCAAGCTTTGGGCTCTCGCTCACCGTATAAGCACAACAAATAATCAACTACTAACCTTGCAGCAGGCTCCACTGATATTTCCTGAAGCTCCTGTTCGTTTCGGTAGGGTATGCTTTTTGATTCCAGCGAATTCATCAATACTTGAGCATAAAGATGCGGTTGCATTGCGACTAAAACCGCTATTTCTGATAATGGAATTTTTTCAATGTGATTCCATTTTATTATCTGATCAACTATATAATCAGCCTCTTCTTGCGCAGTATTAAAGCGAACAAAATTTATCTCGCCTTCTTCACCAATCATTTGCCCGTCTGGCATTTCAGATGCGGGGTCAAGAACTTTAATAATTTCGTTCTGTAATCGTAGCAAGCGTGGCTTCGATCGAAAATTTCGATACATATTTAGTGTAATTGCATCAAAATCATTAGCAAAGGTCTCGAATATGCCATCTAAAGCACCAGCCCAGCCCATTATTTTTTGCTTGGTATCACCAACAGCCGTTAGGCGTGTCTTAGTGGAATGAAAAGCTACTTTTATTAGCTCATACTGTTCCGTTGTGCAGTCCTGAAATTCATCCAAAAAAACGTCGCTATAAGTTTGTCTAATCGCATTTTTAGCAACTATTGATTCATTAAGTATCTTAATAGCTAATGGAACAAGATCTTTAAATGTGATTTGTTCATTAGTAATTTTCTTATCACCGATGCTATACCCAGCTTTAAGTGCATCACTGCCAGTCAAAACAACTCTAAATCGGTCAATAATGCGCTTTGCAAATCCATGAAATGTATAGCTATCAAACCTAAAAGCTAACTCTTGGCCACATCGCTTAACTACTCGTTCTTTTAGATTTTTACTTGCATCAGCTTTGAAGGAAATTGCCAAAATCCTCTTTGGATACGTGCAAGTATCAGTTCGTAATAGAAAATCGGCACGTTGTGCTAGCATTTCAGTTTTGCCCGCACCTGGCCCTGCCGTCAAAGCAAGGCTTCGGTTCCGCTCCTGAGCAGCGAGTAACGCATTAGGCTCTAAAGCCAGTCCATCAGCTGGCGACCATTTATCCACACTAATCATTCTGGCAATGTTTCCAGTAAACGTTTTGCAGCATCAGCAAGATTGGCGTATGAAATTGGCATACTACTCACAAGCTCTTCGTCAGTCATTTTTGAAAGCGCTTCTATATGAGCAGCCGGTTTGCTACCCAACTTAAATAGTTTTTTATAAGCTCCGAAAAGCTCTTTCTCATCTGACTTATATTGCGAAACGTTGTTACAGCTTTTTCCTAGTATAGCTCTTATTAAGCCATCATCTGCTTCCTCAGTTTCAATAGGGTAAGCTGCGGGGTAAGCGTATAGCAGAGAAAAATCAAGATCCATTGGGTACGAAAAGAAAATGCCTCTATCTTCCAACTCGGTGAACACACTTTTAGTAGCATCTTTAAATATATAATGAGCTCTTACTAAGTTTGAATCATCATTCCAATCAGGAATTGTAAATGATTCAGGCAATATCGACTTTGGCTTATATAAATTGAGTTGGTCATTCACATATTTAATTCGTCCCCATCCTCCTTGATATCTTGCTACATCTAAATCAAGTAAGGTTAAATAAGGTATTTTTAACGATGCAAGCAAGCGCCAAAAATGATTTACATGCCTGCCACCCAAGGGGGCAACTGTAACCCCAAACTCATCAACAGGAACTCCCTTTGCTCTTAGAAGGCGTGGCAGCACTATTTCTTCGCTATCCCCCTCTCCAAGGATAACCAAGCGAGAAAAGTAGATTTCTGGAAATGCGAGTACGGCTTCACGAACGAACTTATGTGCTTCATCTGTTTTTTCTGGTAGTTGGATTGAAGTTACCTTGGTTTTTCTTTGTTCATCAAGCCGTAGATACCGAATAGATTCGGGCTCTACCCGTCGCAGCATTGAGGGCGCATGAGTTGCAATTAAAGCCTGAACATCCCCATTAAACGTTATGGCTTTTAATACGCCAATTATTCTTCCCAAGTAGTATGGCGAAAGGCTGTTTTCTGGTTCTTCGAGCGCAATAAGAGTAAATATAGGCGGTCTTAACTTTTCTTTAGAGAATGAATCATCTTTACCGGAAAGAACTGCTCGTCCAATTGCTTGTGATGAAAGTGCCAATGCTAGATATAACATTGATTTTTGGCCATCACTTAACCGAGAAAAGTCAACGCTGCTTTCATCGTGCCCAGGGGAAAACGATATTGTTAGATGTCTAAGTAAAGACTCAACTTCCGAAGAAATAAAATTGAGTTTTGGCTCCGTAAAATAATTTCCTTTATGCAAAACTTTCCATACGTTGTCTAGTTCAGTATTTAAAGCAGATATGGAAGAGTTGGCACTTAAATTTTCACTTATTTGTTCAGCCAACGCCTTTATATTTTCACGTTCATTCTGCCAATTAATAGACCTGATCATTTTCCCTATTAGGGCATTTGTACTATAGGTAATATGCTCCGACGGGTCTCGCCTTGCTGGCAAATAATGAATTTGAATATCATTCCTTTCTAATCTAGAAACTGTACGAGTGTTTACAGGATTATTATTTGCATCAACATCAAGAACGTACAATAGCTTTTCTTCAATATCACCATCAATTCCCATTGTTGCTTCAAGGCGGTATCTAACGCGAGGAATACCTTCTGGATCATCTAAACGCATGTGAGCAAAATTAGGTGGCACAGTTGAATTATCTTCCTCTGTACTTAATAACTCTGGAAACTGAAACTCAGCTTCAATCCAAAGACTTCTCTCGTCAGGAGTTTCTACTTCATTGTGAGGTATATGAAAATCAGAACGTAGGACACGTTTCAAAGAGGGATTAAAAGCGAATAAACGGCACAGCGCCTGCAAGGCAGCAGTTTTACCAGAACCATTAGGGCCAATTAAATAGATTATCTCTTCTAGCGTTATAGTTGTTGGCTCGCAGCCAAAGCATTGGAAATTTGATAATCGAATATTATGTAGTTTCATTTTTTTGATTTATTTCATCCTGAATCTTATTTTTTATTAATACTAACAAGCCTCGCGTAACTTTCTCAAACCACAACACACCTTGCTTTAGCTGCTCCAAGTCTTTGGATGTGACAACAAGTGCGTCTGATTTAGTCGGATGCATAATTGAATTTCGTTTTTTATTAAAGGCAAGGATTGACTGCCAACCCTCACCTGATAAATCTACAACTAGCTCTGGAAACAACACCTGCATTAACTTAAAGAAAGCACGAATATTATCTAGCGTTGGAATGCTTTTAGATTTATCTCTTAAAGCACCATTGCTTGCTACTTTCCAATCATATTCGTGTAAGAATAGTTGAGATGCCAATGGTAAAGATTTATGCCACTGATACTCTGCTCGGATAATTAACTGCTTATAAAGCCAAATACTGCCTTCAATATAGGCGGCGTAGGTTCTTATATAAGACCGAGCATAATAACCATAATCTTCTTCATTCGCGTGGTTAAGGTGTAGCAAAGCCAAACTCAAATCCTTTTTTAAAATATCACTTTGTGCAACCCACTGCTCAATATGCAATTCAGGTAGATTCACTTATATCACCCTTACTTGTCCATTCATAAGTAAAAACAGCAGCCACTACATCCCTACCATCCTTTGCATGCTTTGCGTCCAGGAAGTTTTAAACGCGGCATCGGCTGAGAAAAGTTTATAAAGGTCTAGCTCTTCACGGCGGCGTTTAAGCATAATTTCCATCAGGATTTTTTCAAAGGCCAAGCTACGGTTATAAGGATCTGGGTCGTTTTTACACTTTTCCTCAAAGTCAGGGTGGCTTTGAATACTGTTGGCAATATTCACAAATTTCACCCGCTGTTCTTCAGGGGTGGCGCTCCAACCTTGGAACCAACGCTCATTAAAGGTGCGTACAATTTCATCAAGAAAGTCTTCCTCACTATCGCCGCCGTGCGCTCCACGAGGATTCGGGTTTTGTGGGTCTAGCTCGGCTTCTGAGTCATCCAGTGCAATCGTGTGATTCAGCTTAACCCGCTCTAAGCCATAAGAGCTTAAATCAACGGATTCGAGCAGTTCATCTAACGTGTCCGACTGCGGATCTTGGACTTTGAGTTTGGGAATAAGAAATTTTAAGAACCAGAACAACTTTTCCCAGGCCAACATTTCAAACGGCATGATGGAAGCCATTTGTCCGTAAATTTTTACGAACTGCTTGGCTTTAACTTTAAAATCTACTTTTTCTTCGTGTTCTAGTTTTAATTCATGCTCAAAGCGTGCAGCCGCCACATCAATAATCGGGCTTAGTTTCTGGGCATCTACGCCTTTAAAGTACAATTCATTAAACTGCTCTACCTCGTGCCATTCATACACACCTACATCATCAAGCATATCTTTAAGTTCATGCAGCACGTTAATATCGGTCGCGCCAGAAAGTGATGTTGAGGTGTAAAACGGATCAAATGCCGCTTTAATATCATCAACAGTGTTAAAGAAATCCAACACAAAAAGATCTTCTGTCTTTTTACCCAATTTAGGCGCACTACGGTTTAAACGTGACAATGCCTGCACACACAACACACCTGCCAGCTTCTTATCCACGTACATGCAGCTGAGCTTAGGCTGGTCAAAGCCAGTAAGGTATTTATTGGCAACCACCAGCAAGCGGTAATCATCCGTATCAAATTTGTCTTTAGTATCGTTATCGCTAAAGCCATTAATATCGCTTTCGGTATATTCGATACCATCTACTTCTTTACTACCAGAAAAGGCAACAATGGCTTTAAACGGATAACCCTGTGCTTCTAACAGTTTATTAATCGCTTGAAAATAACGAATGGCCGACTCGATATTTTGTGTCACCACCATGCCTTTCGCCTTGCCCTTTAGCTTTTTAGTATTCACTACTTGGCTAATAAAATGCTCCAGCATAATCTCAGCTTTGGTCGCAATGGTGCTTGGACTGCGCTCTACATAAGCACGCAGTTTCTTTTGGGCTTTGGCGGTATCAAAGGCGGGGTTATCAGCAATAGATTTGCTGATTTCATAATAACTTTTGTAGGTGGTGTAGTTAGCCAACACATCCAAGATAAAACCTTCTTCAATGGCTTGCTTCATGGAGTACAGATGAAACGGCTTAAACGTACCATCGGCTTGCTTCTCACCAAATTTTTCCAAGGTCGTGTTTTTAGGCGTGGCAGTAAAAGCGAAGTAAGAAGCATTACCCCGCATTTTGCGGCTTTGCATCGCTTGTAAAATGGCGTCTTGTGCATCTTCGCTATCGGCATCGCTTTCTTGCTTGCCCATCGCCTGATTCATTCTATCGTGCGCCACACCCGACTGTGAGCTATGCGCCTCGTCGATAATTACGGCAAAACGCTTGTCACTTAAATCACCAATACCATCAATGATAAACGGAAATTTTTGGATGGTAGTGATGATAATTTTTTTGCCACCTTCGAGCGCTTGTTTTAACTCAGCAGAGGTTAATGCTGGGGCAATAATATTTTTTACTTCAGAAAAATCACTGATGTTATCGCGCAGCTGTTTATCCAAAATACGGCGGTCAGTCACCACAATTACCGAATCGAACAAAGGCGCATCCAACGCTTTGTTACCTGCAGCTTGAACTGTCAGAGGGTAAGCCTCAATCAACTGATAGGCCGCCCAAGTGATGGAGTTGGATTTACCTGAACCCGCCGAGTGCTGAATTAAATAGCTGTGCCCTACCCCATGCTCACTGGCATGAGCGATTAGCTTACGCACCACGTCGAGCTGATGATAACGCGGGAAAAACAACGTACGTTTATTTAATACATCATTGCTGGAGCCGTCTAAGCGCACAAAATGCTGAATAACATTCACCAAACTCTCTTTGGTAAATACTTCCTCCCAAAGATAGGCCGACTTATGGCCATAGGGGTTAGGCGGATTGCCTTGGCCAAAATTATTACCCTTATTAAAAGGCAAAAAGAAGGTACTCTGTCCACTCAGCTTAGTCGTCATATACACTTCGTCGGTATCGACTGCCATGTGCACTAAGCAACGAGCAAAATTTAATAATGGCTGATTGGGGTCGCGATCTTCGCGGTATTGTTTTTGCGCATGGAAGCGCGCGGTTTGACCTGTCCAAGCATTTTTAAGCTCTAGCGTGACCAGTGGAATGCCGTTAATAAACAGCACCATATCAATTTCTTGCCGTGGATTCGCCTGCGAGTAACGCACTTGGCGAGTCACACTAAATACGTTTTTCTTAAAATTATCTTTAACTTGCTCGCTGCTACTGGCCAAAGGCGCAGGATAAAGCAGGTTAAAATGAGCATCATCCACACTTAAACCTTTTTTAAGCAGATGAATCACACCATGCTTTTTAATTAAGCGGTCAAAACGCTCTAGAATTTTGCGCTGCCAATCATGCGGATTGTATTTTTGCAGCTTAGCCAGCTCTTGCTCTTGGGTGCTTTGCAAAAAATGCCAAAATAAGCGCGTATCCAAAGCAAACTGCATATCAAAATCGGCAGGGTGACCAGCCAAATACTTACTGCAGTAAGCGTCCAAAGGCACCTCTCGTAACTCTGTAGCTGCTGCCTTTAACTGCTCTTGACTAGTACCTGTTAGGCTTATTTCAATTGCTTCTTCAAGTGCTCTTTCATTGGTTTGGCTAACCATAGAGTAAACTCCCATTTTTAAATCTGCCAATTCCCTGTTACCCATTGTGCTTCTTCTGGGAAAAGTAATTTCTTAGAGCGCCCAGAAATAAATTGGCTAAGCGCCTTATTAGCTTCATTTAAGACATCCCCAGAAACATCTCTAGCGGGTGCTTTACCTACTACGCCTGTTTGTTCTTGTAATAGCCATTGATTTAACCAATCGGGATTTATGCTAGCTTGCCCACCATCAACAGACATCACTGTAAACTCTTGTCGAACTCTTTTACCTTGATCGTTCTGCCAACGAGCAACAGCCGCTACTAATGCTTTACTTTTAAGATTATCCGTTAGAGCAGTAATCCCACCAAACTGGTAATCAGTGGCTTCTTTAACTAAGAACTTAAAGAACCAGTTATCTAAATTTATTGGCAGCAAATCCGGCCTCTTGGCAGCAATATAGCGATCAAAGCAAATACCTAATCGTGAACGGCTAATCCCAAGCTTTTCCATTAAACTTTCAGATAAACGAATCTGCCAGACGAGCTCCTTATGAGTTTTCTCGACTATCTCGATGTTTAATTGCCTCGCCATTCCATCAACGAAAGACTGCAGGTGTGTGTGGCTAATAGAAAGCTCACTGCCTATTTCATTAGGATTAAAGCCCGCCGCGTGTTTAAAGATATCATTTTGTTTTTGAGCTGTATCCTTAGCAATTTTAAGTGCCTCCTCAATTCTCTCTTTGGTGCGGCTAATAGTTGAATTGGCTGCTTCTTTCAAAATTGCTTCAACATCTAAAAGGCTGGAAATACCTCCTAAGATATCCTCTTTCATTGCCTCTTCTTGAAGCTGCTCTACAGGTGCCATATCTTTGGCAACCTGCTCTAAACGCTCATATAAAATTCCAAGTATTCGATCATCTGCACTATCCTCTTGGCGTAAATTAAATACAACAACACGCTTCTTTTGATTATAACGATACAGACGACCAATACGTTGTACGAGACGCATTGGGTTCCAAGGCAAATCGTAATTCACCATAATGTGGCAGTTTTTTTGTAAGTTAATCCCTTCTCCACCGGCCTCTGTCGAAACAATAAACTGTATTCCATCTTCTTCATCGAATTGACTAATAACTGCTCGCCTTTCTTTCATGGGCATACCGCCATGAATAGTTCCCACCGTTTCTGCACCAAAGCGGTCAGCTAACGCCTGTACAATCCACTGTAATGTGTTTCGATACTCAGTAAAAATAAGGATTTTCTCTTTGGGATTACTTACTAGAATTTGTGAAACCAAGCCATCCATAAACGCTTGTATTTTGCAGTCATTCTGTTTTAGCAGCTCCGCTTGTGTAATGAGCTCCATCAGCATCTCCTTTTCATTTTCAAAAAAAGGCGTTGCTGACATTTCGCTTTCTAGCTGTAACTCTTGTTGCTCACCCTCAAAGCGTTCATCCTCAAATTGAACTACTTTACTTTCTGCCCCCTCCAAACGCTCTAAACGACGAACCAACGCATGATGAATGGCTGCAATACTCGAAGCGGCCAGCTTCCTATACACCATCATGACAAATCCGATGGCTCGTGCTCCGTTTCCCGATAAACGTGCTTCGGCGTTATAGCCTTCTTTAAAATACTCTTGTAGGTTTCTATCAAAATTTAAAACCAACTCGGTAGTCGGTGCTTCAATTTGACGAACGGTTTTTCCCTTAAAAATAAAGCTTCCATCCAAATAGGTTACATCTGCTTTATTGTTACGAAAAACCATTTCCCCGACAATTCCTGGGTTGGCATTTAACTCAAGCAGGTCATTTTTACGATCAGGATGAAGTAATTCCAACAGACCTATAAAGCTATCCTCTTTTCCTTGATGCGGTGTGGCTGATAGCAGCAAAATATGTTCAGAACGCTTACGTAATTTATGAAGAAGTGCATAACGTTGGCTGGCATCCAACTTATTTCCATATTGCCTACGAGTTAACCGGTGTGCCTCATCAACAATGACTAAATCCCATGGCTCGGCTTGCAAAAGCTTATCTTGATGCTCATCATTCTTAAATCTATCGATAGAACCAATAACATAAGGATACATTGACCAATTACGGACATCGTTGATATGGAAATCATCACCATAAATTTGAAATTGATCTATTCCAAAACGACCTGCCATTTCTTCTTGCCATTGCTTGGTCAATCCTGCTGGGGTAATTAGCAAAACACGCCTAGCTTGATCACGATGGCGAAGGGCTGATAGCAACAATCCTACTTCAATAGTTTTCCCTAACCCCACATCATCAGCAATCAACCAGTTGTACTGCCCGGAGGCTAAGATGTGATGCACTAAATGAATCTGATGCGGTAGAGGGTCAATATCAAAAGTCGATAACGAGCCTGTATTTTCGTTCCAAAGTTGAATGGCCCATGCAAGCATACGCAGGCGCTGCCTTTCTGCACTGTGCGGTTTATTTTCAAAATAAGCCAAATTAAACAGGTCTGAAATAGAACGTGTAAAAGCTAGCCGTTGCCATGGCAGCCAAAGCCTTTTATTACTAACCGGAAATTCCACAAGCACCATCTGCATATCTGCGGTTTCTCGAATATGGCGGATTTTTCCCCAGCCTAGCGATTCTTGAATGGCATTAACAGGTTGATGAATAACCTCCATTTCTGGCTTCAATCCACAAGATAAGCTGCTGAGTTTGCACCATTGTTCTTCTTTAGTATCGAACCACCGAACTTTAATTTGGTCAGATTCACTATGACCCGTATCTACGACTGTTCCTAGCCTACTCCGAGCATTTTTACTGCTTAATTCAATATTTTTTTGCTGAACTATACAGCCTTTAACTGGCATCATAATAAATCAAACTCCTCATTCTCCATCACATGCTGCAACTGAAGTTCAGGAGGGTATGAAACTCCATTCTTAGGAAATGCATAAAATTGGTTGTCATCTAATTGGCGCAATATTTGAGAGTTAAACTGTAATGGCACTTCGTACCGCCCCTGTAGAAATGAATCCTCAGCTAGATTAATAACTTTATACAAGTAATGAGTAAAATAAGGGTACGCATCAATTAAGCCATAATCATTGTTCCAATCCTGAAAACAATCATCTATGAATAAAAAAGCCTCATCGGCACAAGTTGCTTGCACATGCCGTAGAATATCTAGCCCTAAGCCCCATGGTAAATTCTCCCGCCCTTCAGTGGTACTTGTGGCGGTATAGCAACGATTAAATCCATCAATGCGCCACAGCAAGCGCAACTCGTAAAGCATGCTCAATTCATCTACATCGGCATCACGCTCTTTAATCAGCTCCAACAAGGCCCTGCGAGTTCTAAAGTGTGATTTATGATGAGCTAAAATTTCTACCAAGGCCGACATATCACCCTTTGCCCAACCGACTTCTGCTATAATTCCAGCAGCAAATTGACGTGCTCGATCTTCAACACTTAACTCGTCGATTAATGCATCGGAATTAGTAAGGTCGTCTATTTCATCGTCGGAATCTTCATCAACAAAGAAGCTTGAATCGACCCAATCTGGTACGGTGAAATTTGAACTTGAAGATTCCAGTTCAATATCTTCAAACTCGGAAAACTCATCCTCAAGTCCTACGCTTTCATCATTATCAAAATCAACAAAATCGTTCGAACCATCGAAGAAATCTTCGCTCTCGTCGATTTCATCTATGACCCTACCTTCAGCCTCTTTATCTTCTTCATTAAGATAGTGTTCGATCGGTTCTAGTTCTGATTCTTGTTCCTCTTCTCGCTTTGATATTTTAGATTCTAAAGAAGTAGAAATAGTACGAGTGCAGCCTTCTTGGCTTCCGCCAGCCTCAAGAATGCCATCTAATGAAAGTTGAGAAGTTAAAGGAGCGGCTGGTTTAAAATCCTTTTCTTGTTCAGCAAAGCTTTCCGATTCAAGCACAGGAACAGCTAGAGAGCTATCTTCGTGCCTTGTTTCTGTAGAACCATCAACAGAGTACAACTCCATCTCATCCATGCCGATCTCGGGCAGTTCTTCTGGCTTATTTTCGATAATCGGCTTAGGTTTTTTACGCTTGTCCAAAGAGTATTTTAGCCAGAAAATTGCTTTTTCTGGATGTTTCTGTTCACGATAAAAACGTCCTAAAACTCCTGCCGCTTGGTAATCTTCTGGAAAAAAATCAAGGTGCCTTACCAGCAACTTAATTGCTTCCTCAGGTTGCCCAGCACGATAAACCTTTATAGCAAAATCTGTTATCCCACTCATAATAATCCATGCTGGCCATTAGCATATATGCTGTTACTAATTTTCACCCTTAGTCCTTTGTTACAACTATAGTAGTGACTCTCAATTGGGCTTTGTTAATCATCTTTTATAATTCCCAACTGCCACTTTTTGCTGTCCCTACATGGCACAACTTACCTTGCTCTTGTAAATGTCGCAAATGGCAGTCAAATGACCGCGAAACAATACAAATCCTATTAAATCAATGACTTAGTGCAAATTTAGCTTCTAAAAACCCCTAAAATTTAGCCGCCAGTCAAATGACCGTCAAATGAGATTTTGCTATTAATTATCTGTATTAACTTCCCAGTAGCCACCTTTGTTAGCTCCGTGGCGTACTAGCTTGCCTGCTTCTCGTAGTTTTCTTAAATGATACTTAACACCATTTGTACTTAGCCCAGTCAGCTCTACAAGTTGAGAGATAGTTGTCGTTGGACTATCTGTAAGGTATTGCAAAATAACCTGTTGGTGTAGCTCTGGTGTTTCCACGCCAGTTTCTAAGCTAGTCTTTGGGCCAGTCTTTGGGCCAGTCTTTGGGCTAGTTTTTGGTGTTTCTTTGCTGTTATTTGAATTTTCTTCCACTAACACTGCACGCTGAAAGCTTGCGATAAACACTCCCGCAAGTTCTTCAAATTTGGCATTAGGGGAATTGTCTAAAATTTTAGGCATACCACGCCCCCAGGCTTCAATTAGATTTACGCGACGTAACAAGTCAGCAATAAGCGGGTTGCGGCGGCGTGATACATTACCTTTCCTAATACGTTCAATGGTTAAACCACCGAACAAAGTACCTGGGCTACGAATTTCTAATCGATTTTTAAAAACAGCGACTTCTATATAGCCTGGGTCGCGCCAATCACGATGGCAAAATGCATTAATTATGGCTTCTCGAAATGCTTCTACAGGGATTTCAGGCACATCTACACGATACATGCCTTCCAAGCGCATACCGATATGAATGTTTTTTAAGATGTATTTTTCTGCCTCATCAATCAGCGTTAGCATGTCACCATGAAAATCTTGCATATCAATAATGGTGCTGCTTTCAGTGGTCGCAAATACAGCGCAACGCAGTTCAATAGGCTCTCTACCAAAGAACAATTCTGCAGCTTTTAATAGCTTGCCATTTTTGATGAGCTCCAGTTTTTCTAGCGCATTAGTGGGGCTATCTGCCGCAAGTTCAGCACGCTTTAAGTAACGCTGAATTTTATCCGAATCCAGATCTTCTACACTCAGCTGGCTAATCTCATTATCCCAGCGCAAAGCCTCACGGTTTTCTTGCAGAATAATTTGCTTTAACTCCATTGCACTTAGCTTTTTATCCTCATCGGCCACACGCATGTATGCTCGACCATAAGCAAAGTAAGGTTGTTGCTGGCCACTGGCCGTCACTTTTAAGCAAGGTTTGTTTTGCACGATTTCTAAGCCAATTTGCGGATAAATTACAGGCTCAATATGAGCCGCAATGGCCTGCGAAACATCACGCAAGGTTTTCTCGTTAATATCCAACCCCACCGCTTCACCCTTAGGCGAAATACCAAACCACAATTCACCCTTACCATGCTTATTAAGCATGGCACACAGCGACAGCAGCCCTTGCTTTAGCTCGGCAAGGCTACGTTTAAACTCTTTGGTTTCGGTTTCTTGGGTTAAGTCACTCATAATCAGTCCAAGTCTGGTATCAAATCCACTATTAAAACATCGGCACCTTCATTCTCTATGATGATTTTCTTATAAGCTAGCGCATTACTAACATTACCGCAGACAATAAGTATTGTTTCTAAGCTCGTATAATGTTGAGAGGCAATATAGCTCACTGCACCATTTAATTTTTTTGATAATGATCACTCAAAATTTCTATCATGTGTTCTTGGTGCTTTTCGATTTTTTCTACTGTCCAATCCCCATCACCGCACAACGCAAATATTTCCTTCAATTTAAGTGACTGATATTTACCACCGTATTTAGCATGCCCATAGAACTCAGCTTTTTTCACACTGACTTCCTTATTGCTATACGACGAATTTTCACCTGGGCTTAATAAGACTAGATTGCCAAAAGCATGCAAGTATTCATCGTCAAGCTTCACACCATGTTCGTCATGTTGGGATCGCACATGCTCCACTGAGTTCTTTGAGGTAATGCGATACTTAGCAGCTTTAGAATCGATTTCATGCTCCTTCTTCCAAAGCAGATACTCTAGTTTTTGGAACCAGTAATGTTCAAATCCAGTTCCTCTGCTTTCCCCTAAATAAGCTTCCCGCTCATTCCATTGCCGAAGCATTGGAGCCTGGTCTAATGCCATTTTAAAGCTAGCTTCTTTTTGAGTTTCTGAAGTAAGTGAAAGCTGATTATCAATTTCTTCCAGCCAAGCTAGCACTTGAGATTCATCGTCCGCAATAGAAGAGAAATTGTGCTTAACCAACTTAGCCAATAAAGCCGTTAACCAATATTGCGCGGAACGATCGCCCGTAAAATAACGCACTGCTTCCAGTTGCACTAAACCACCCAAGCTTTTGGGAGAGCGATTAATTCGACCATCTGAGTGACTCAAACTGGTCAATCTTAACTGTTCACCCTGTGCATCGTCATACTCCACCCACTTCATAATCCAAGTGTCAAACTGGTAACGCACTCTCCATAACAGTTCAATAAATGCCTTGATGGTTGCTTCATCCTTATTTAACAAATATTCAAAACAAGCTAGTAAATTCCCTGCCTTAATACGTGGCTCTAGATCTGGCCAACCTTTTTGTGCATAAAAAATACGCAACGTATGTATAAGCAATAAATCAAAGCTAATAATTGAGCGACAGTACACGACCGCTTTGTTAGGGTCTTCTTCGTCTTGTTTTGCTTGATCGGCACTTTTTGGTAATTCTTCCTTAGCATCTGCCAACAGTAAATCGGCCAGTGTTTTCCCAGACGTTTTCGCATCATTATCGAGGGGGTTTATTTCTTCTTTTATGGTTAGTTTAGAGTTGTAACAGCTTAAGTCGGCATAGGTTATTGCATTCCAATCAGCAACAAACGACGCACGTACATTACGTTCAAAATAGTTTTCCAAATGCTCGCAAACTTGCCATATCGTGCTGTAAAGTCGCTGATCTGAGTTTATCCCTTTAAGTAGTCTAGCTTTTAGCAAATCGACTGGTTGAAGCTGAATGCCAGCCGTATTCATGCTGTGAAACATCCGATTGAGATCCATCTCTACAGGAACTACATTGTTTACCCATTGAACCTGCGTATAGATGTAGTCCGCCAGCTTCCTCTTTTCATTATCTTCTAGATTACCAATCGCTCCTGTAAGCACACGCAAGTTAACAGCTAAAGGCTTTAAGTAAGGATCGTTAGCAATTTCACTATCACTTGGTCTGGTCGCGTATTTAGCATCCAAACCTGCATAACTACCTAATAAGCTTTTAACTGAATCACGAATTTCAAAGCCTAAGCGTGATTCATTGCCTAGCAAAGCCACATCAGACAAAGCTGATTCAACCTTAGCAGCTTTAAATGCAATAGCCATCAGCATTAACGTGGTAACACGCTGTTGACCATCAATCAGCTCATACTTTTCACGCCCACCTTCAACCCTTTTGGCTGATAAGCCACTACCAATAAAGTAATATTTTTCTTTTTCATTATCACAGGCATTGTTATTACAGGCATTTTTTATGTCAGTGAACAGTGCTGTAACATCATCTTCGCTCCACACATAGGGGCGCTGATAGCTCGGAATTACAAACGCCAAATTTCTGGTGATAACTTCTTTAAGTGTTAGCAGCTCAGTGGTTACTTGATTAACTGTGTTCATTTTAAAGCTCTTATTGTTTGGCTTAATTGGTTGGCAAAAGAAACTGCCAACTCTTTGGGCTCAAGTGATTCTTGCCAACTAAGCTTAAAAAAATCACAGCAAGCTTTAACAAACCTTTTTTTAACGCTATTTTCTTTTAGGTTGCTTTCATTGACGTGCAAATCAAAGGCGTCGAACCACCTAAAACATTGCTCTGGTGTATAACTTATAGCTATCCAATCCAATACGGGGCTTTCATTTACAAAAGCATAAATTGAATTTTCTCTTACTGCTTTTTGATTGCTTACGCGACGCGAATACACCACACGAAAGAGTTTTTTCGCTGCTACTTCTAATTTTTCTTCTCCGAACTGGCTGATATAAACCAGCAAGCAAGCTTTATACAATTCTTCCAAATATCCACAGCCTTCTCGATCTTTAAGCCATTCAATAAATACCTGATACTCGGCCAAATGTGGCAAATGGAGATTTTCCCAATAGCGTTGATCAAGCTGCTGAAAATAAGCCAAATAGCGAATACTGTTTATTCCAGCATTAAGAGGCTGACGCACATCGTAACCTTGCTGTGCAAAGTGTTGAGTTACCTCACCAGCCAAGCCAATATTTAGACGTGTCCGTCCATAAGCAACATCTTCGCTATTGCTACCAGTATTTTCACCTAGCTCAGCCACAATACAGTCTCGAACTGCACTTTTCTGTCTGTGAGAAGGCAACTCACGCATCTGAATGGCTTGCCAATAACGCCCTTTAAGCAAGGTACCCACAACGCCATCTAATTTACCCAAGCCTTCCCAATACAAGGCAAAGTGCTTTTGATAGTACGGATCTTTAATCGCTCGCAGATGGTGGGCCTTAATAATGTCAGGCCCCGACAAACGCCTACCACCCGTATTTTGCGTTTCAAAAAAACGATAGGCATCGTCTTCAGATTCAGTAATAACTAAAGAAAACTGTAGTCGTTCTAACTTGATATGTTCTTGCCAGTTTTCAGAAGAATTTTTAAAAAAGGTGCGCAGCCATCCAACATTTTTAATAATTTGTTGTTGGCTCACTTCATGTTCAAAAGTTAGGTCTCTTTTTAGTGCAGCCAAATTTTTATCATCGGGATAAAGCATACTTGCCAATATGGCCAAGGTGGTTAACCTCTGCTGGCCATCTATGATATTTAGCCAACCCTTATCTTGATGAAGAATTAGACTACCCAAGTAGTAATTCAAGCTTAGGTTTTCTTTCTTATTGCGCTCATTATGCTTTCGAATATCCTCTAACAAACCCATGATCTGCTTTTCGCCCCAGCGATAAGGGCGCTGATATTCAGGAATACACAAACGCCCCGCTACAGGCGTGCCATCTTTTGTAAGAATAGCGGCATCGCACATTTTCTCCTCAGCCCAAAGCGCAGGCGAAAAAAGCTGCGCAGCGGTGCAAACGGCAACCTGAACGCTCATTACACGTCCACCATTTCAGGCGTGATTTTAATTTTGCCAGTGACGGCGCTGTTGATAAGGGTGGTTTTGTATTCTTTTAGGAATTGGATTTGGTTTCCTAATAACAGAACCGCTTCGCTATTTTTTTTATCAACATCGTCCAAAAATTCAACAATTTTTTCTTGCTCTTTTATGGGTGGTATTAATACTTTTAAATGCTTAAAGTCCAAGTAGCTTAAGTTTTGCCTCAAACCTGAGCCATAACGATAAATTTCTTTAGTAACATCCATTACATAAAGGAGCAGCTGAAAATAATCTTGTGAAGCATGTATTTTCATTTTCAAGTTCAAATAAGCACTAGTGATAATTCCTTTATCTTTTGCGATAGCTGTCCTTAAGCTATTTTTATCATTTTGTAAGTCGGTACATCGAATGATTATGTCGCCAGGCTCAACCAACTGGTATGTTTCAAAGGATTCTGGAACTAAACCAGTAAGCTTTTCTTCAGGCTTAATAATGATTCTTCCATAACTTAAAGACAAAACCGTACTTTCTACCATCCCTTTGTTAAGTGATTTGTTTTCTTTAAATATTGTAAACCCAGGCACCACCTCCCAATGCTCTGGTATCTGCCCTATCCACTCCACGCCTGAATCTTTCATCGGCACATTAGGATCAAGCCCTTGGGTAACAGCTTGTTGAATGATGATTTGCTTGCGTTCTTTTAGCAGTTCTATTTGTTGTTCTTTAATAGCAATGGCTTGATCGATTTGCGCGATTTTTTGATCAAGAAACTGAGCGATTAAAGTTTGTTCTTTATAATTTGGAAGTGCGAGCATTATCGTACGCATTTCATCGTATCTGGTAGTCCATAAGTCGGCCACAATGCCTCTTCCGACCCGATAATACTCTTCAATGAATGAGTAGCTTTTTAACAAATGCTCTGTAAAGCGTGATTCAATAGCTATAGGCTCTAAAACAATATTGATTAATGATACCGATCCATCTTTTGAAGCAACACCGCTTGAGCCTTTTCTATCTGAGCGGCTATTAATTACAAAATCACCTTTTTTTACTAGCTTTCGATTATCACCGTCTTTTGTTTTTGCGGCATTTTCTAGCTGAGGTAAGACGCCTTGCTTTGTTACTGACAGTGGTGGGTAATCAATATCAGACACTTTAGTTCTACGCTCAAAAAAGCGTGTACCCAAGCGTGTTAACTCCCATCCCTCTGGTATTTCCCCAAGCCACTCAACCCCAGAATCTTTATAAGCTTTATATTTCGGAAAAGCTGCTATTTCCATTACAGCACCTCTTTTACTGAGCCAGTGCTTAAACCCAGAATGGAAGCAATTAAGCCATCGGCTTGCTGCTCTAGGGCTAGAATATCTTTTGTCACTTCTGCCAAGCTGCGTAATGGCTTGTGGCGGTAGAAGTATTTGTTGAAGCTAATTTCGTAGCCGATTTTTACCGAGTCTAGGTTGATCCAAGCTTCATCGACATGGGGTTTTACTTCGTTAAGGAAGTAAGTATGAATGCGTTGCGGCTGGTTATTTTGTAACAGCGGTATGGTTTCACTGTCGCGCAGGTCGGAGCTGGCTTCATAGGTAATAAATTCGCCTGCTTTGCCGGTGGGGTAGTAACCAAAATCCGGCAGTTCGTTGGCGTTGCAATCAAGCTGTGTTAGCAAATCTTGCAGCTTGTCGGCGTTGAGTTTTACTACCTTGTTAATGACCTTTTCGGCAGCTTCGTTGTACCAGCTTACGGCATTGAGCAGAGTATTTTTCTCACTGGCACTCAGTTTAATGCCTAGCTGTTTTAAAGCAGCATCGAGTTGGGCTTTGAATTGGTTAAAGTCGTTGTGCTCGCCCTGTCCTAATGCGCTTTGCAGTTGCTTGGCGGTGTTGAGCAATTCCAACTGCGCTTGCCAGTGTTTGTGGTCGAGCAGTTTGGCCTTGGCTTTGGCATTTAAGCTGATGCCGTTATCTTCGCACCATTGGCTGATGTGTTTATCTTGTGATTTTAGCCAGCCTGCTTCATACACTTGTTCGCCATAAGTAGTGTATAGATGCTCCATAGGCTCGCTGAGTGCTTTATCAAAGCGCAGCGGTTCAATTAAATCATCGCGCAGTTGGGCTTTGCGGCGGTCGGGGCGTTCGATATTAACTTTGTAGTAGCCAAAGTCTTGGTTGTTAAATACCTGACTGGCCATGCCTACAGGGGCGTTATTGCTATCTAGCTCACGCTCCACTTCGGTACAATCAAGGTAAGCGCGAACAATCTCTTCAATATGCTCGGGTGCAAATTCGCAGTTTTTATTGCCGAGGTTTTTACGCAGCTTTCTGAATAATAAACTGGCATCGATCAGCTGTACTTTGCCTTGGCGCTGGGCTGGTTTGCGGTTATTTAGCAACCAAATATAGGTGGTAATGCCTGTGTTATAAAACAGGTTGTTAGGTAATTGGATAATGGCTTCTAGCAGGTCGTTTTCAATTAAATAACGGCGGATATTGCTTTCACCGCCACCCGCATCGCCAGTAAAAAGTGACGAGCCGTTATGTACTGAAGCAATGCGGCTACCCAGCGGACTGACTTCTGGGTTTTTCATTTTACTGACCATTTCCATCAGGAATAGCAGCTGGCCATCACTAGAGCGTGGCGTGGCATCGACTTCTTCTTTTTTGCCCCAGTAATCTTTTAGCTCCACTTTAAAACGTGGGTCGATGACGGTGTTGCCGTCTTTAATATGCTTCTGCTCAGATGCCCAGCTTTTTCCGTATGGTGGGTTGGAGAGCATAAAGTCAAAGCGGGTGCTGGCAAATTCGTCAGTAGACAGTGTTGAGCCTACGCGGATGTTTTCAGGGTTATTGCCCTTGATCATCATGTCGGATTTACAGATGGCATAGGTTTCGTCGTTGATTTCTTTACCGTAGAGGTACACATCACGACGTGAGTTAGGATATTTTTCTTCAATAAAGTTTTGCGCTTCGGTGAGCATACCGCCGCTACCGCAAGCGGGGTCATATACTGTGAATGTTAATGGCAGCTCATCTTTGATGGGATCAAAAACAAGGTGCGTCATCAGCTCAATTACTTCACGCGGGGTAAAGTGCTCACCGGCTTCTTCGTTGTTTTCTTCGTTAAATTTACGGATCAATTCTTCAAACACATAACCCATGCCAAGGTTGCTTAGCCCTGGCAGAAGGTTGCCATCTGGGTCTTGCGTTGGCTCAGGGGTCAGGTTGATATAGGAGGAAGTAAACTTTTCTACTACATCCAGCAGCACTTGTTTACTCGCCATGTGGCGCACTTGGGCTTTTAAATTAAAGCGCTCAATAATTTCTTTGACGTTATCGCTGAAGCCGTTTAAATACTCTTCAAAGTTGGCCAACAAGATTTGTTGATTGTTGGTAGCGGTGCTGTGCAGGCTTTTTAGTGTCCATTTAGAGGTGTTGTAAAACACATAACCACTGGCGGCTTTTAAAGGCTCGCCGTCTAGCTCAGTGGCTTGCATTTCTTCTTTCTGAAAAGCCACCTCTGCCATTACTGCTTCTTTGCTTGGCTCTAACAAGGTATCGAGGCGACGCAGCACCACCATAGGCAAGATCACATCACGATACTTACCGCGCACATAAACATCGCGCAGGCAATCGTCGGCAATACTCCAGATAAAAGAGACCAATTTATTATGTGCGGCTTGGTTCATGGGTGTCCTTAAAGTTTAAAAAACGACAGAAAAAAGAAGGCTAATAGTGCCACATTAAGGTGGGGAGTTCACGCGAACGCAGCAGCTATCTTGTGGATAGATTTATTGTGAGGAACTGACTTTCGACATATTTATTGGGTTACATTTATACTTATCGTACGGCAAACCATAATTATCCATAATAGAACGTAGACTTCGAACCACTTGATTTAGGAAAACAAATACAAAAACATCTTCTCCATTCGGTAGAAGTAATTTTACGGTTGTCTCATTTTCACTTTTACCCAAGATATTTTCCGTTATGTTCATGTATGTAAAACTGGCTTCACAAGCAGCGACGCTTTCCACTGTAGACTTTTTGTTTTTATCTAGCCCGAAATGCTTTGAGCCATTCGCAATATCTCTTACATACTCAAGATATTTATGCTTATTACAACTCTCATGAAATTGATTCTTTTCATCCTCGTTTAACTTAAGCTCTTTTATACACCAATCACGTATCGAATGTGCCGAGATGCAAAAGTTAAAAAAAGCATCTAATAGCTCAACTTCATTTCGATGGAAATTGACCCTTCGTCCCTCACGAGTCACTTTAGCTAAAAGTTCTCCACTATTTTTAAAAATAGTAACTTTATCTGTCATACTTAGAATTCACTTATATTAGTGTTGCTTTAAACAGCCTATTTTTCTTACTTAAATTTCTATTCGCCAGAAGTAAATGCTTATTGTTCTTTGCTTTCGTAGAGCCACACCGCACCAAAGGTCACTATGCTAAAAAATACAAAAATAAAAGATACTGCATAATAAATAGATTCCATTGCCTACTCCTAAGACTAACGCCAATACTTTTCCATCGGCAAAAGCTTAGCAAACCCCTGCCTTAACTCTCCCAGAGTATAAAACCGTTTCGGTTGTAACAATGAGTGGTATTGCACCCACAGGCACACCGCTGAGTAATTGTCGTTACAAATAGGCATTTTTAAATAGTAAGCCAAACCATAGCCCTGACGAATTTCAAATTGCTCAATAAGCCACATGGCAATTCTTTGGTTTCTGTTTGATACAACTTTGTCAGTCATTACTGGATGATTCATGTACATACAAACCTCTTTAGTGTCGATTTATATCTACAAATATAGTCTCAAGCTAACTTCTGTCAATAGGCACAATGAATATATTTTTCATCATTTGCATTGATTAAGATTCGTTCGTAGAGCAATAAAATAGAATTGAAAACAAGGTTGTAGTCGCCAAAACCCGGATTAACCTCTCTATTTTTTTATCAAATCGTGCCCAAACCAATGCAATTTGTGCCCATTAATTGCAACAAAAGTAAGCTAACACGTTGTTTTTAAAGAAGATTAGCTGTGCCCAACGTGCCCAAACTTAGGGCTGTAGTCATTGACTACGAATAATTCGCGGTTGGTGTCATGATGACCACAAATCAGGCTCCACAAAAAGATCGTAGTCATTCTGTTTGTTTTTTGAACGATTTTGAGTTTGTGATGGGCACAAGTTTGGGCACATTTTGGACACAGGGCCTAAAACTGAAGGATTTAAAAAGTTTAGATGAAGGGCTAATTGCTAAGCTCGAAAAACCAAAGGCTTGTAACCTATTGATTTTATTAGAGAAATAAAAAAACCGACACAAGGTCGGCTTTTTATAATTTGGAGCGGGAAAGGAGGCTCGAACTCCCGACCCCAACCTTGGCAAGGTTGTGCTCTACCAACTGAGCTATTCCCGCATAAAACTTAAATTTTTAACGAAGCTATTATAGCTTGGTTTTAGCCTTCTTGTATATGCAACCTCTATAAGAAG
>Ga0079223_10000224_pt1 | contig 25501 bp, 22 predicted proteins | sample Stecom2011_FD_75072 | JGI IMG/M metagenome (GOLD analysis project Ga0079223, IMG submission 75072) | Agricultural soil microbial communities from Utah to study Nitrogen management - Steer compost 2011 | ecosystem: Environmental > Terrestrial > Soil > Agricultural land | place: USA: Utah...
GCTTGGTTGAACCCTGTTGCTCAATCTGAATGGGAATACACTCAATCTATTGGTATGATTCAGAAGATTATGAAAGATAGAATGTATCCCTTGACGATAAAAGGAATCGAAGAAGCAGTGGATGCTTTAAAGAAAAAAGTGAAGTAGAAATTTATCGGTGAAAAAAATAGGTGACGCAAAGATTCGCAGAATTTACGCTAAGTTACACAGAGAAGAAATTAACCGATAACCTACTCTCTCCCTCTCACTCTCACTCTATTGTCCTCTCCCTAATTTTCGAATGTAAAATTCGAAAATTAATACGCTCCTGAATATCTTCTGATTACCCATTCGGTGGTAAACAACCCAACAATTAAAAGCAACAGCCAGATATAATCGATCAATTTATGATAGGTTCTCGATTCATAGGCGACAGGAACAATGTCTGTCCGCTGATTAATATCGTCTAATACTTTTTGATAATCATTCAGCATAGCAAAGCTACCCTTGCTGTTTCCTGCCATTTGCATCAATAACTGGTGATTGGCTTTCGTAGATTGCTTTTCCATGGCCAAATCTTTCACTCCAAAGGTACCTTCTTTTGTGAAATCTTCACCATTGTAAGTGGTAGCGGCCTTCCAAGCATATCTTCCTGCTGGTAGTTGTCCCAAATCTAAACTGTAATCTTCATCAAGGGCAAGAAAAGCATAATCAAAAGACTCACCATTGGGTTTACTCAATTCAAATTTGATAGTAGGTTCAGTGATTGCTTCATAACTTTCATTATAAAAAGATGCATTTATGATAAAATCTTCATCGCTATTTGTAATCGAAGGTAAATTAACCCTTAGACGAGAAGTATTGTCTTTCAGGATAAGGTACTGAACAGACTTGCGCACTAACTCATTAAAGTTTATATGCGATTGATTCATTTGAAAATCTGTTAACCTCCAACTCCACAAACCACTTCCGTAGGTAACGGCAAATTTAATTTCTTGATTTGCTCCGAAATAAAATAAAGGATCAGTTTTAGCAATGGCCCCTACCCTTTGAAAAGCCAGAATAGAACCGGTATTGTTGTATTTTACAGCACCATAATGTGATTTTAAAGGAGGGAAATTATCCACTGCTTTACGAGCTTCAGCAGAAAGTTTAAACAAACTAAAACCTTGATTGAACGCTGCTCCAACATTGTCCATTTGTCCCGTTGTATTGATATTGGCCAAAAGTTGAAGCTTTGAAATATCTGAACGTGTAGTTTGAGGTGTAATAATATACCACATAGGCTTTTTAGCAGCAATTACTTTTTCAAAAGCCTTAGGATCTTTACTCACCCCGGGATTATGCCAAATCACTAAATCGAAAGAGTTAAGATTGTCTGGTAGTTCATTCATAGGAACAGTGGTCAATTCCAAGTTGTTTTCTGAAATCAAGGCACTTCTTATCGCTCCAGCGTCAGGATTCAAAGATTCAGCAATCAGTAACACTTTACTCCTATCATCTAAAACCTCAACATAAAAAGATTTGGAATTGTTCTCGATATTATATTCATTAGAAAGCGCTTCCGCTGTTACAGTATATTCATGCATACCTATAACCTGTGCATCAATAAGAAAATTAGTTTTCACTAAACTGTACTCGCTGTCTTCATGTTTTAGAGCTTTTTTTTCTACAACCTTCCCATCCTTCAATAATTTCAGATCAAAATTCTGATTCGGAGTTTTATTTCCTTCAATACTTACTTCAACAGGAAATTTATTCCCTAAAAAGGCAATTTCATTGGCTACTGTCGACTTAATGAGGTGATCCACCTTTTGAATAGTGTCACCAACTGAAAGTGTATAAATAGGTGTGTTTTTAAACTTTTCAGCGACAATTAATGGGGTTGTTCCGGCATTAAAATTACCATCTGACAATAAGATTATTGCTCCGATATTTCTACCGTAATAATTTTCATATACCTTATCTAAGGCTTTTCCCAAATCAGTTTTCCTGCTATTAAACCTAACTGAATCAGATGGATAAAGCCCACCATCTAAAGAATAAGTTAAATGATTGTATTTAGAATTAAAACTTAGATTTGCAGATTTTAAAAAGTCCAAAGTTTGTTTTTCTACATCAGCACTATCTGCATAATTTAGCATTGATTGAGAATTATCAATGATTGTAATTACAATAGGTTGATCAATCTCACTGTCGATTCCTTTGATTAAAATTCCCAATAAAAGGATACCCAAAAGGAACAGTCCTAAACTTCTTAAAACAATAAGGAGACTTCGTTTTGCTCTAGATATTTCTTTCACCCAAGATTTTCTCCTGTACAATAAAAGAGACAAGCCTATGACAATAACTGCCCATAAAATGAGCGTCCATAAAGGAATGTCGCTAAAAAACTCTGTCATATTTTAAAGTTATGATTTTACCTCACTAATGCTGTGACAACTCTTCTTCACTTGCTAAATAGTCAGCAAGATATTCAAAATGTGTAGAAAGACGTCCATCTTTCGTTGTTTCTGACCCTCTTTCAATGATTTTATCTGGATCTTCACCAAATAAAGCAGGAAAAATGAATTTGATTAATTCGTTACCAAAGTCTTTAGAAGCATCTTTAGGCAATTCACATGGAAGATTATCCACTGCCATTACTGCAATTGCGTTAGGCTGATCAAAATCCACCTCTTTTTCAGTAATCGGATCATAACCATAAATTGGATCTGCTATTGTACTTGGTCGAATTGTTGAGGCAATAGGTTCGTCAATATCACAAGAAATATCAGCAACAACAGACATTCTTAAGTTTTCTCTTTTTAAATCTTCTCGGGTGTACAAATAAGGAGAACCTGTCTTCCAATAGTGACAAGCGATATAAATATCAGCTTCACTTAAGTATTTTGGAAAAGAAGAAGAATGATTTTCTGCACTTTCATAAAATGACTTTCTATCAAATGGTTGTCCATCATCTCTTACAGTATAATCTGGCGTAGATAAATGAGTAAACACTGGAACATCAAAACTTCCTTCTAAAAACTCTTCAGGACTTACCTCTGTTATTGGTAGTTTATTGATGATTTCTAAAGCACCGTGACCTACACGTCCAAATCCTGTAATTACAATTTTCGCATCTTTTAAGAGTCTGACTTTCGTAAGCTCATTTTCCATTTCAACGCGATCTTCACATTGATTTGCTGGTTTTAATTTATACAATGAATGTTTTAAACCGTACGTTAAAAAAGCATTGTAGCATCCTACAATCCCAGCATACCTACCAAAACCAATTATGCGACTCCCTTTTTTATTCTTTAAAACTTCATAATCTGTCAATTGAATTTTTTTATCAATTACAGCTTGTAATAATCGTCTATTGTATGGTTGTTTTTTAAAAGTGTGAGAAAAGAAGAAAAAATGTTTATTTGGGATTAAATCTTGGATATTTACTTCCTTTACTCCCATTATAATATCACAATCACTTAAATCATCAACTACTTGAATCCCTAAATCTGAATATTCATTGTCTTTAAATGCACGAACAGAACTTCTTTGAACTTTTATTTCAACGTTTGGATATTCTTCCATAACGCGTAGACATTGATCAGGTGTAAGTGGCACACGTTCGTCAGAGGGAACCTTACCTTCCTTTATGATACCAAGTGTTTTCAACATATTTTATCTAGTTTTTACAAAAATAGCACAATTATGCGACTTTCAGTTGCGTTAACAATTAATTCAATTATGGAGAACAAAACAAACTTTTACAGTTATTTATTCTGAAATTTCAGCATCTTGAATCTTTTCTCTCAAAACCTTTTCTTTGGTCGTCAAGTTTCCAAACTTGTACGAAAGCGTCAAGTACAATCTTCTTGTTGTCCATTTGTAACGTGTACTTTGAATAACATTTCCGTCATTCACTTCAAAATTAAACTGCATTTGGTTAAAAATATCTGAGACACGTAAACCAACTACCATTTTCTTATCCATCAAAGTTCTTGTAAACCCAATATCAATACCTGGAGTTCTTTGATAATAACCTTGAACAGTGTAACGTGGAGCAATGTATTGTGCATTAATTTGAATTGCAGTTGTATTGTCGAAAAGAGAAAACGTAGTATTGATTTTCGCGTCCCAACTTACTCCTTTGTTGCTGAGTGTTGTTCCACCAATATTCGCAGAAAGTCGACTTTCATAAGCATTTACAGAAATCATATTTCTCCACCAAGGAAAAGGTGAATAAGAACCTATTAACTCCACTCCGTAATCATAACTTTCATCTACGTTAGCAAAAGTAGTAATGCTCAACCCATCATCATAAAACTGACGAATACGTTGAATTCTGTCTACTGTTTGTTTAAAGTATAAAGTACTTGTCAAGCTTAACTTCTTCCACATTTTTTCATACCCCAACTCAAAAGAGTTAATGTATTCTGGTCGGATATCTGGATTACCCATCATCAAATTCAAAGGATCGCTATATATTGGGAAAGGATTCAGTGAACGCGTGCTAGGTCTATTGATTCTGCGGCTATAATTAGCGAATACTTCACCTTGTTGATCATCACCATAAACCAAGTGCATAGAAGGAAAGAAACTAAAGTAATCGTTTCTAAATGACTCATTTGTAGTAAGTAATCTTGGTTCGGTAAAAGCCTGTTCTAACCTCACTCCTGCTTGATATCTAAACTTATCTGATAGCCTATGTCCTAAAATACCATACGCTGAAATAATGTTTTCAGAAAACTCCAATTCATTGTTTACGTTCACATCTGGAATTAACAATCCAGTCAAAGTATCGTAGTACTCAAGGAAGTTCGATTCATTTTGTCGATTAATGATTGTTTGAATTCCTGCTTCGTACTTTAATTTATCATTAATGGTTCTTTCTAAATCTGCTGAAAAAGTAAATTTATTGTTACTGTTGTCTTGTTCTTGATTTTGAAATCTGTAACTATTGCTTGTAGGCAATCCATTGGGCAAAAAGTAATTTTCTTCAAACTCTCCTATTGCCAATTCCTGTCCTAAAGATTGTGATGCTGCAAGAATAATATTTCCCTTTTCATCTTTAAAATCAAGTTTATAGTTTGCTTTTAAATCTATAGAGTTTCTATTTCTTGGATTATATACCTCTCTGTCCCATGTTTCAAAAAGTACATCATTATAACTTAAAAGATTGTGTTGTTTTCCCTCTCTATTTCTATCGGTATAAGTTCCACTCACCGAAAGTCCAATCACTTGATTTGATTTAATAAAAAAGTCAGCACCCACATTTCCAGCATGAGAACTTCTAAAATCTGTTCCCAAACGCGTTTGTTTTAAAAACTCAGTTGAATCACCTCGTGTAGAAGTTCTTTCGTTAAAATTATTCCTAAATCCTTCATTGTAACTATAAGAGTAATTGGCATAAAAGTTAACTTTTTCATTTCTTTTATTGAACCCTAAACTACCACTATATAAGTTTTCACTTGCCGCAGTAAGTTGTAAATTGATATTGGTCCCCCTAAGTTTTTTCTTCTTTAAAACAATGTTTATAATCCCTGCAGTTCCTTCTGGATTGTATTTTGCAGAAGGATTTGTAACCAATTCTATCCGTTCAATGGCACTTGCTGGAATCCCATCTAAAGCACCATCACCGCTGGTTAAAGCACTTTGTCTCCCATCAATTAAAATCGTCACACTTCCACTTCCTCGCAATGAAACGTTCCCATCATTATCTACCTCTACAGATGGAATATTATTCAGCACATCTGTCAATCCTCCACCAATTGAAGTCATATCTTCATCTACATTGTAAGTACGTTTATCGATACTTGACTCCATTAAATTCGTAGTTCCTTTTACAACTACTTCTTCAAATTCCTGACTTTTCAATTTGTTTAAAACAACATTTCCGAGATTAACCCTTCTTTGATCGGCAGAAAATGAAATAGAGTTGATTGTTTTATCCTCAAAACCAAAAAAGGTGATTTTACCGTAATATTCACCAAAGTCAATATTGTTCATCGCGATTTTACCATTAACATCTGAATATTCACCGCCTACAACGGACGAATCTTTTGGTGAAAACAATCGAAAGTTTGCATATTCTATTGCACTCCCCTGTTCATCAATTAATTTAAACGATAATTGACCTTGAGAAAGAGCTGAAAACGCAATAAAAACAAAAGAAAATGTATGTAAAATACGCATAAGTAAAATTTAAGTCACGAAAGTAATTAATCAAATGTAAAACCGATGAAATTTAACTATCTCCTAACAATGAAAAGATTCAACAATTAGAAACAAAGGATGTTTATTCATTTCTCAACTTATCCAGTAAATTGTTTAAAGTTTTGGCTTCCTCAACAGTTAGATTTTGATTAAAATAAGAATCTTCAAATTTTTCATCAATTTTTGATAGAACAGCAAGACCTTCATCCGTTATTTTAACATAAACAACTCTTCGGTCATCGTTCCCACGAATGCGTTTTACCCAATTTTTAGCTATCAGCTTATCTATTAAACGTGTCGTGTTGGGTGATTTCTCAAGCATTCTCTCCTTAATTGTTTTAATGCTTAACTTTTCATTTGCCCCACGTAAAACCCGCAGTATATTAAATTGTGGAAGCGTAAGATCAAAACCTTCCAGCTGATTGTTGTAAAACACCCCAATAAAATTAGAAGTGTACCGCACATTAATTACTGCTTTATGGTATTCATTCTTGAAGTTGGGCGTAATTATATCTTCTATTTTTTTCATATCGACAGCAAATATAAATACCTTGGTAATATATTCACCTATATTTACTTTATTAATTACATAAAAGCACTAATTATTTAACATAAAAGCGATATTAAATTTTGGACATTTAATAAAAATGTAAATTATGATTAGTTTTAAGCTATGAAAAAAACAAAGCTTCTTTATTGGATTATACAACTAATCTCTTGGGGTAGCTTTTGTGTGATGATCGGAGTAGCATCTATACTTCAAGGAGAGTTTACATCAAGCACACTTTGGAAACTCATTCTATTGTTTATATTTTTAATTCTCATTTCTCATACAATACGCTTGGTTTTAATCCGAAGAGAATGGCTCAACCTAAAAGTTGGTCAATTGATTCCGAGAACCTTGGCTTTAATCCTCAGTCTTTCCACGCTACTTCTCATCATTAACAACACCTCCAATCATTATTTATTTAACGAAGAATGGAGCTCATCAGCAGAGTTTTCTATCAATGTTCTAATGTATTCTATATTTTTAATCATGTGGACCGCTGTATATCTGTCATGGCACCTTATGCAAAAGTCAAGATTACAAGAAATATACAATTTAAAACTACAAACCAGTCAAACCCAAAACGAACTTAAAACACTACGTGACCAACTGAATCCACATTTCTTATTCAATTCACTGAATAGTATTCGCGCACTCATTGAATTTGATCCAGAAACTGCGAAATCTGCACTCACCACTCTTTCAAGTCTTTTAAGAAGTTCGCTTCTGCTGGGATGAAAGACGTTGATCACACTCAATGAAGAATTACAACTTGTGAGCGAATACTTAGCGTTAGAAAAAATCAGATTTGAAGAAAGATTAAATTACACCCTTGACAATGAAATCAAGGAATCACTTTACATCCCGCCATTTCTAATACAAAGTATGGTTGAAAACGCCATTAAACACGGTATATCAAAATCATCGAGAGAAGGAGAAATTAAAATAAGCGTTTACTACTCTGCTGATTCTTTGATCATGAAAGTCATTAACACAGGAGAATATAAAGAAAACGGGAAGTCTGGAATTGGAATAAACAATACAATGAGGCGTTTAGAAATTGTATATGGTGAAAATGCAGGATTTGAAATAAAAAACGAAGACAACAGGGTTAAATCTCATATTTGGATAAAAAAACAGCAACTAAAGCATACAGAAAATGAAAGCAGTAATAATTGATGACGAGCGTTTAGCAAGACAAGAGTTAAGACACCTTTTAAAAAAGCATGCTGATACAATAGAAATTGTTGATGAAGCAAGTAATGGTATAGAAGGCATCAATGCGATAAAAAAGCACTCCCCTGATATCATATTTTTAGATATACAAATGCCTGAAATGGATGGCTTTGAGATGCTGAAACATTTAGAAGAAATTCCGAAGGTTGTATTTATCTCAGCTTATGATGACTATGCCATTGAGGCCTTTAAGGTAAATGCTTTAGATTATCTTTTAAAACCAGTTGATCCTGCTCATTTAGCTGCGACACTTGAGAAAATTGTTACCGACACCGATGATGAATTCTCGTCATCTTTCAACAACACAAGAGAAGAAAGAAAACTCAACAACAATGACAGGGTATTCATTAAGGATGGGGAGAAATGTTTTTATCCCTACTTAAAAGAAATTCGTTATTTTGAAAGTCAAGGAAACTACGTCAGGGTATTTTTTAATAACGAGCGACCGATGATTCTAAGGAGCCTAAACGCATTAGAAGAAAAACTTTCTCCAGAAGATTTCTTTCGGGCCAACAGAAAGTATCTAATCAACATTCATGCAATAGTAAGTATAGAAAATTGGTTTAATGGAGGCTTAAAAGTAAAACTTATAGATGAAACAGAAATAGAAATTTCACGCAGACAAGCCATACGATTTAAAGATATAATGACAATCTAAACTTTTCCACCCTAACAGTGTTTTAACAAATAATTACAGATATATTTTAATTTCACTGTGCCATCTCAATAGTATAATGTAGATTTGTACGCTACAATTGGAGATTCATATTAGATAACTATGACAAATATTTTTATTGCCAACTTGGATTTTGGCATTACATCAGATGACCTAAAGGCCACCTTCTCGCAGTTCGGCGAGGTTACATACGCACATGTTGTATATGATAACAAAACGAAAAAATCAAAAGGATACGGCTATATTGAAATGGAAAACCTTTCTGAGGCGAATGCCGCTATTGGTTCATTAAATGGTATGGATGTTAACGGCAGGATCTTAGACGTAAAGCTAGCAACACCCAAGGACAAACGTCCACAAAATATTGATAAACCAAAAGAAAGGGAAAGCTATACTCCAAGGCCACCACGCGAAAGCAGACCAACCAAGCCAGTTAAAGAAGTAAAAACTGTGGAGAGAAGAGTTATGCGACCTCGTCGAAAGAAAAATGATGACTAATCAGCTATTTCTATCCAAACAAGATATTTAACAAGTTCGCCCCAATATTGCTATTGGGGCGAACTTGTTTTAATAATCAAAATAGCTGTCGTCAAACTTCAATTAACGAACAAACAGATCTGGATGCAATTGTTTATAATGCTCTAATTTCCCTTGAATATATCCTATCAACTCATAATCTGAAGCCGTACGAAGAAAGTGCTCGTCAATATTTAAGAAATTAATAAAGGCATTAAACTGCTCTTCTTCCAAATAAACAACATCATAAGAAACATAAGCACGCAATAATTCGCGTACAACAGCATTCATATTGTCCTTGTGCTCCATTTGAGCCACCAAACGTTTGGATTGAGCTGTTTTACTAAACCTTTCATAAAGAGCAGTAACAGGACTCTCCAAAACATTTATACCTGTAACAGTCCTTGTCTCGCGTTGACTCAAAGCCTCACGTTCTTGTTTGATTTTCTCTAAAGACTTGATCGGATAAATCGTCACCTCTTCAATTTTTTGAATGTTAGGACTCAAATTGATTACTGTATCAATAGAGCATATATCACTATGAGGTATATCAATGAACTTTTTTCCATACCCTTTCACAGAAAAAGCAATGCGATCACCAGGTCGGACATAAACAGAAAACTCACCATTTGGCCTTCCAAACACCCCTTGTTGGGTACTCATGTTGATTACCATTAGATTATAAAAGCTCTGTACCATAGCGGTGTCCTGAACCCTACCTTTTAAATAGATCTCTTTACACTGACCATAGGTGTGGGTAACACTAAAGCTTAAAAACAGTATGAATATCAGTCTTTTCATAGAGGTAAATATATGAAAATATAATATTAAACAAATTACATTTGTAACTTATTCAATTGTAAATATGCATGCGTTGTTTACTTTTGTAACAATTCTAAATATCGTAAACGCAAGACTTAATTACTTTTGTAAACATGACTAAAAATAGATTGCTAAACCTTCAAAACAAATGTAAACACATCTTCTTTTTGCAAAGCCATAAAACTTACGTAATTTTGCACTTCTTAAATATCGAATATGAAACGTGTAGTTGTTGGTTTATCAGGTGGTGTAGATTCAAGTGTAGTTGCCTACCTACTGAAAGAACAAGGGTATGATGTTATTGGTCTATTCATGAAGAACTGGCACGATGAATCGGTTACCCTATCCGATGAATGCCCATGGATTGATGACTCCAACGATGCACTATTGGTTGCAAACAAATTAGGTATTCCTTTTCAAGTTATTGATTTGAGTAAGGAGTACAGAGAACGTATCGTGGAATACATGTTTGAAGAATACGCTGCAGGCCGTACTCCCAACCCCGATGTTTTATGTAATCGCGAAATTAAATTTGATGTTTTTTTAGAAAAAGCCTTAGAACTGGGCGTCGACTACGTTGCCACTGGTCATTACTGTAGAAGAAAAGACAATGCAGACGGAAGTGTGAGTTTACTTGCAGGTTTAGACAAGAATAAGGATCAGTCATACTTCTTGTGTCAACTCAACCAAAACCAACTCAAAAAGGCCTTATTCCCTATTGGACACCTACAAAAAGATGAAGTAAGAAGAATTGCAAAAGAACAAGATTTAATTACCGCTGATAAAAAAGACTCTCAAGGGCTATGTTTTGTTGGAAAAGTAAGTCTTCCAGAGTTTCTACAACAACAATTAAAAGTAAAAAAGGGTAAAGTCATTGAAATCCCCGAGGACCTAGATGTTTTAAAGGAGTTTCATCAGATCCCAACTGATTTTGACAATATTGAAGAGTTAGTTAATCCAATTCGCTTTAAACCTGAAGATGGGATTGAAGTAGCAGAGCATCAAGGAGCACATTTTTATACAATTGGTCAAAGAAAAGGATTGAATATTGGAGGTCGTCCAAACCCCTCTTATGTACTCCAGGTAGATACAAAAAACAACATTGTTTACAGTGGTCAAAATGACAGTCACCTCGGCCTAAACAAAATAGCATTAAAGATTGATAATAAATCACTTGTATTCACTAATCAAAAGAATAACTTTAAGATAGATAGTCAAGTTAAAACACTGATTAGGATTCGCTATAGACAAAACCTTCAAGAAGCAACAGTCTTAACTAAAAAGGACTTTACATACGTTCTGTTTAACCAAATACAACGGGGAATCACACCTGGTCAGTTTTGCGCATTCTATGCTGAAGATGGTGAGTTGTTAGGCTCTGGAATAATCAGTCAATAGAAGACACTTCTTCAAACGTTCCGTCATTATAAAAAATAATGACTTTGCTTACCCTCCTATCCCTAACAGCATCAATGACTCCTGCTGACTTTTGTGCGTTTATTCCATCAGGCTTTTTACCTTCATAAATTTCTGGATCCTGATCTTTCACAACTGGCTTCTCAAATGGAATACTTTTTTGATCTTGACACCCTCTTAAAGGCTCATTGGTAACGCTAAGACTTTCACCAGTAGAACCTTCTGCGATCGTCCTACCCACTTTCTTACCTGTCACCAACCAATCCGCATCCACTTTAGGGAAAGCAACTAATATCTTTTGTATAAAATCGATACTTGGTTTATTCCTACCTGCTAATACATGAGATATACTGGAACGTTGAACACCAATCTTGTCGGCAAAAGAGGCGTTCGTCATGCTGTTCATCTTAATTACCATTTGTAACCTTTCACTAATTGCCATACTTTGTGCTTTTAATACAAATGTAACCATTTTTTTTAATACTAAATACAAATGTAAAAACCTTAACTTTACTTGCGATGCACTTATGTAAATGTTTAACCATTTTGTTAATTACTAATGTAAACAAAATAAAATGACACCTCTCTCCTATTTCCCGTTACCAGCATCAAAAAAACTGAACTCTATTCACAAAGAGAAATCTCCAAAATAGCAATTGGAAAAAAATAGAATGAAGAAAACATTAAAACAATGCATAATTTAGTTCAAACCTAAGCAAGATTAGCATGATTAACTAGAAACAATAAAGCTGTATTGATTAAATGGATAACGAATTGATACAGGGAAGGTTTAGATCAAAACGAATAGAATGATTTTAAATTGACCTGATCAAATACCAGCCAAAGTAAACAACTCATCATAAGTTGAAAATAAAGATACGTAAGAGGTTTTTAACAAAGGCTTTATGAAACAAATACTTAGTTTAGTGCAAAACCACATGTAAAGAGCTTTTGGTGCTCAATCTTATGCTCTGGATATTTACGCACCCTATCCATCAGTTTGGCAACCTCAGTGATTGTAAGTTTTTCTTCTAAGTTTTCGTTTGTGGTAACCTGATCCTCTACAATTCTCAAACGATTTAATGCTATTACGTACCGATTCATCATCTTAAGTATTTGAATTTCACATTTCATCTTACGACCAAATAGTCAACAGGTTACATAAAATCAAGGAAAATTGACATAATTAAATCATTGGATTTAAATTTAATTCAACCAATCGTCATTAAGTACCTTACAAACAAACACTTACTCTTTGTAGATGTTTTTTACATATCCCTCTTTCTTTTCACCATTTCGTGGCTTTAAAAGAGCAATCAGCAGTAAAATAACTAAGTAAAAAGGATACAAAACCACTTTAACACTCTTTTTCATCAAGTACTTTCCTCCTTTTCTCACTGACTTTATTGATTTTTTAATCTGAATCTTCTTTTCTCCACGATCGTTTTCTAATTTAAAAAACCGCATTGCGCGATTCATCAAGATTTCACCTAATCCATACTCACGTATATTGGTCAAAGAATACTCTTTATAACTAATTAAGAATTGAAACAAGACTGTCTTTAACTGAATTAATAAGGAAATACTTAATTTTGTTACTTCCTGCTTAATAATTAAAGCTTCATCTTTGAGTTCTTCTAATAAGACTTTGTTTTCTGCTGAGATTGTTATATTCATCGCTTATGTTGTTGTTCATTGCAAATATCTCCAGGAATCGCGTAACTTTTTGATCCATTAAGCAGTATAATAACATTAATTAAGTAAATTGAACTTAATTAAGTTAATTAAGCAGATTAAGTAAGTAATTAAGTTAAGTTTTTCTATTTTTGTTAAACTGATGAGACTCGCCGGCACATATCACCCCATCCCTTTCCTTTTAGAAAGGTTAAAGCACTACCTACCTGGTGTGACGAAAACAAGTGCGCTATGGCTAGATCATGACAAACAATTATACACTTCAAATGAAGAACAACCCTTACGTGAATACCTAAAGGTTAAAGCACAAAACATAAGAAACTCTCAAAGCGCTTCCGAATGGTTTAAACATGCAGATTTGTTTCGAACGGATGCAAATACCGAGTCACAACTCACTATAGATGATGAAGACGCCTTAAACGTTCTACGGCTTTACTTCACCTCTCCAATTGATGGAAAGAAAGACATTGTTACAATCACATTTCCAAATAATGTGTTCCTTAAGAGCTTGAACATTGAATTCAAAGGGATTAGCACGCAAGAGAAGCACATCTTAAGCAATATGTTAAGTTCCATCTTATCAGCAGAGCATCAAAAAGCAATTGATGAAAGAATGTTCTTGATGCGTGTAGAAGAAATAAATCAAAAACAATCTTCAAGAATAAAACAACTTACAGAAGACCTTAAATCAACAGAACAATTATACAGTTCTGCGATACGAAACATACTTAATGAATTTAAAGCTAAATTAGAAAGAGAGCTCAACAAAGAATTTGTATTCAACAATAAGGTCGTGTTTAAACTTGCAAAAGAGCGACTATCTATTGAAGAGATAGAGAATGCTGTTAAAAACGCAATCTATTTAGCTTACAACCTAAACCTTTCTGAACATAAGATAAACATTACGTCAGATCATATTCAATTAAAAAAGACACAACAACCATTTGTAAAAACTTCTTCAGCATTAGAAAGTGATCATAAAACCATTGCTCTACTTGACAGGTATGAAGAAGCTGCTAATCAAGCACTTTCCAAAGGCTTAGTTGCCAATGGCAAAAACATTGCTGCACAATTAGATCCGCCAGTAACTCCGCCAGCCATTACAGATGCAGTAAAGAAAAACAATACGAAAATCTCTTATCTCCTTCAACAATATCCTGAAAAATGGCAGAACGCAAGGAAGTCTATAAAGCCCATTTCAAACCTTGATGAAAAGATAGAAAACGCCAGAGCAATATAGCTATTTACTTTTGTAAACACATTGAGTCGACTACCTTTCCTTACACAAACCAATCACTATCAAGAAAATAAGCACAACACTTTATCAGCTGTAGAAACAGCAACAACAGATAATATTACTTTATTCTCATGAAGTTTTATTCAGTTTTCACACTGAATTGATCATAATTTAATCCCCTATTGAACAGATTACACTTAAAATAAAACCTTATAGGAACGAATCAGTTGTTTGTATAAAGTGAAATACCATATGACAAGAGCACTTTTCAAAATTCACAACTACTCATAAAAGAATAAGCTAAACGTCAAGTTGATATAGAGCAACTTAAAAGGCACTTAATGAACAATTTACACTCTTAAAAAAATTAGATGTAAAAGATATTACTCTGTTTTTACACTAAGTAATCCTTCTCTAAAGACAACAAAATACGAACATTCAAATAATGGTTTAACACAGAGTACACAAAACACATATTATTAATGATATAGAGATTTTTTTTAAATAATTTCAGCCTAATTAATTCATTTCGATCCTTCCGCCTTTATTTCAATTTAATCTTTAAATAAAATTAAATAGACTGAAAAACATCCAAGAGCCCTCACACTTTAAGTGAGATTCAATAAATATCCATTATCTTTGAAATATAAATAGTAGAATAAAATGAAAGAGTTTGATATTCCAGAGTTTTACCGCTCTCCAATTATATCCAAAGTTAAAAACATGCGTAAGTTGATGGATCCCCGAAAAAAGGACTTCACACCTACTGTATTAGACTTTGGCCCTGTTCGCTTCCACATATCACGTCATTTTGGTTTTTGCTATGGCGTTGAGAATGCAATTGAAATTTCATATAAAGCAATTGTTGAAAATCGTGGGAAGCGAATTTTCCTATTGAGTCAAATGATTCACAACCCAAATGTCAATGCCGATCTTCTTGACAATGGAATTCGTTTTTTACAAGACACAGAAGGAAATGAATTGATATCTTTTGATGAGTTAAAACCTGAAGATGTTGTTATAGTTCCCGCATTTGGTGCGCCAATTGAAACAATTGTTCGACTTGAAGCAAAAGGAGTTGACGTTAAAGCATACAATACTACCTGTCCATTTGTTGAAAAAGTTTGGAACCGCTCCAAAAAATTAGGGGAAACAAAGCACAGTATAATTATCCATGGAAAACACAACCATGAAGAAACAAGGGCTACTTTTTCACACAGTTCTTCAAACGCTCCTTCTGTAGTGGTTAAAGACCTTGAAGACACTTCAGTCTTAATGGATATTGTTTTAGAAAAACGTCCAAAAGAAGATTTCTATAGCTATTTCGAAGGAAAGTACACCAAAGGATTCGATGTTGATCTTCATTTAGACAAACTCGGAGTGGTTAACCAAACAACAATGCTAGCAACTGAAACGCAAGAAATAGCTGACTTTGTTAAACAAACGATGATAGAGAAGTATGGCGAGGATAAATTAAAAAATCACTTTGCCGATACACGTGATACATTATGTTATGCTACCAATGACAATCAAAACTCGACTTATGGCTTAATGGAATCCAATGCCGATTTAGCAATTGTTGTCGGCGGGTATAACAGCTCTAACACGACTCACTTAGTTGAATTGTTAGAAGAAAAGTATCCCACCTACTTTATCAATACAGAAGACGATATTAAGAGCAAGAAACAGATATCTCATTTTAACATTCACAATAAAGAGGTAGAAAGTACTGAAAACTTCTTACCAGAAATGAAAGTATTAGACGTTGTTCTCACATCAGGAGCTTCTTGTCCGGATGCAGTTGTTGATAGAGTGCTACACAAAATACTGGGATACTTCTCTGACACAAAATCAGTTAAAGAAGCATTGGCCAATATTGATTCAAAATAAAAATAATAATTCAGCAAGAATGCTTGTAGAGTAAAATCTAATTACTATTTTTGCGCTGGGGTAAGTCTTATACGACCAGCTCCCTCTGAATCCCCCAGGACGGGAACGTAGCAAGGGTAAGAGGTTGAGCGGTGCGATGTAAGTAGCTTACCCCACTTTTTTTTTTCAAATGGTTTTTTTTTAAAAACCAAACTCCAAAAAATCCTCGGGCTCCCCACTTTAATTTATTCTATTGATTTTTTTATGAGTGAATCTACCACTCTGTATCAAGTGGAGTCATTTGTAAATATTCAGCATTATTCATTCCTCCATCTATAAAGTAAATATTTACCTATTTCCAGGTCATTAGATGCCTCAAATACTGAAAATCAGAATAAATAATGAGGACAATGGAGAACTCACACCACGATGAACCTTCCTTACAAAGTTTTACGTTTTATTAGAGCAACAATCAATGAACAGAAAATTTCGATTTTATTCATCATCTTCTTCATCCACCAAAAATAAGCGATGGTATTGCAGTTCCTTTTCTAAAATAGCTTCAAAAAAAAATAAAGAATATATCTAACTCCTAAGTATTGTTGTATCTTTGCGTCCCATAGTTACAAATCAATTATAAAATGTCGAATTCTACAAAATATATCTTTGTAACTGGTGGGGTTGCATCCTCATTAGGGAAAGGAATTATAGCAGCATCTCTAGCTAAGCTTTTACAAGCCAGAGGATACTCAACAACTATTCAAAAACTTGATCCATACATCAATATAGATCCGGGAACATTAAACCCATACGAACATGGTGAATGCTATGTTACGGATGATGGAGCAGAAACGGATTTAGACCTGGGACACTATGAACGTTTTCTAAACGTGACAACATCCCAAGCAAATAACGTGACTACTGGTCGAATTTACCAATCAGTAATTAACAAGGAACGTCGTGGCGAATACTTAGGAAAGACAGTTCAAGTTATTCCTCACATTACCAACGAAATTAAAGAGCAAATTCAAAATCTCGGGAAAGATGGGAAATTCGACATCATCATCACCGAGATTGGAGGAACTGTAGGAGATATAGAATCCCTTCCGTATGTTGAAGCCTTGCGTCAAATGAGATGGGAATTTGCAGACGATTGTATAGTTATTCACCTTACACTTGTACCTTATCTAAAAGCGGCAGGTGAATTAAAAACAAAACCAACTCAACACGCAGTAAAACAACTTTTAGAGTTAGGAGTGCAGCCAGATATTTTATGTTGTAGAACTGAGCATAAATTAGATTTTAGCGTTCGTCAAAAGATAGCACGTTTTTGTAACGTAGTTCCGGAGGCTGTTATTGAAGCAATGGATGCACCATCAATTTATGATGTTCCATTAATGATGCAGGCTGAAGAGTTAGATGAAATCGTATTAAAAAGATTGAATTTATCGCGTAAGTCTAAGCCTGACTTAACTTCTTGGAATGCATTCTTAAATAATCTAAAGAATCCAACTTCTGAAATTACAATCGGTTTAGTAGGGAAGTATGTTGAATTAAAAGATGCTTACAAATCAATTAGCGAAGCATTTATTCATGGAGGGACAGCTAACCTTTGTAAAGTCAATATTGAATGGATTCATTCTGAGAAAATCAAGAAATCAAATGCCAAAGAAATTTTAGGAGACCTAGATGGTATTCTTGTAGCTCCAGGATTTGGTTCTCGTGGAATCACAGGGAAAATAAATGCTGTACAATATGCCAGAGAGAACAATGTTCCGTTTTTAGGAATTTGCCTTGGAATGCAATGCGCGGTAATAGAATATGCTAGAAATGTTTTGGGATGGGAAGATGCCCATACAGCAGAAATCTCACCAGAATCAAAACGTCCAGTTATAAGCTTAATGGAAGAGCAGAAGAACATTTCAGATATTGGAGGAACTATGCGTTTGGGTCAGTTTAAATGTGAGCTTAAACCCAATTCGAAAATATATGAAGCTTATAATACAGAGGTGATTAAAGAACGTCACCGCCATAGGTTTGAATTCAACAATGCTTATTTAGAGGACTTCGAAAAAAGTGGAATGAAAGCAACTGGATTTAATCCAGAAACTGGACTCGTTGAGGTAGTAGAAATAGAAGACCATCCTTGGTTTGTTGGTGTACAGTTTCATCCGGAATATAAGAGTACGGTTGATAACCCCCACCCTCTTTTCACGAGTTTTGTTAAAGCAATTATGAACAACAAGAATAAATAGTTACAGTTAGAAAAAATAAGGAATGGATAGAAATACATTAATTGGTTTAGGTTTAATTGGAGTGATATTAGCACTATTTACTTTCTTTAACCAACCTTCAGAGGAAGTTCTTAAGGAGCGTATGGCGCAACAAGAACAATTGGCTAAAGAAAATAAGGAGTCAGCAGAAAAAACTGAAAGTAAAGCAACAAAGAAACCTGAAAAGAGTGACAAAAAGAGTGAGGCTGTTGCTCAATTAGACGAGAACGGTGATCCTGTATTAGACAGTTTAGGAAATACTGTTTATGTCAATGATTCAGTTGAAGTTACTAAAAAAGAAGGGATAGTTAACGCTAGAGATGTTGACGAAGAAACTTTTGTTATTGAAAATGACAAGTTAAAAGTCGTTCTTACCAATAAAGGAGGAGGTGTTAAAAGTGTTTACTTAAAAGAACACCAAACGTATGAGGACTTCATCAAAAATGAAGGAACAGACAAAATAACTCCACTTCAACTGTTTAATGAAGAGATCGCGTCTAATGGACTGAGCTTCAAGTCAGATAAAGGTCAACAACACACCAGTGGAATTGCTTTTGAGCTTTCAAGACAGACAGATGACTATGTTTCACTTATTGCGCACTTTGAAGATGGAAAATCTATAGAACAGATTTACTCAATTACTCCAGAGCAATACCACATTAATTATGAAGTGAAAATGAAAGGTTTTGAAGGAGAAGTTAATCCTGATAGAGTTTTCATGGATTGGCATGTTGAACTACTGAAAACAGAAAAATTGCTTTCAGAACAACGTCGTATTTCTACAGTTTTCTTTCAAGAAAAAAACGGTTCTTATGACTATCTTTCAGAACATTCTGATGATGAATTCGCAGCAAAGACTGATGTAGACTGGGTAGCATTCAAACAAAGTTACTTCTCCTCTATCATGATGCCTGACAATGGCTTCAAAAAAGAAGGAACAACTTTTAAAATAGTAAATTATGCAGAAGGCTCTGAAAAAGATTCTTCACATATCAAGAATTACACTTCTTCAATGAATATTGGAATTGGTAATACAGGAAATGGTAGCATGCAAATGAAATGGTTTTTTGGACCAAATGATTATGATTTATTAGAATCATATACTAATGGTACAGAAGACATCATCAATTATGGATGGGGATTATTTAGATGGATCAACATCTTTGCTATTCAGCCTTTATTTGTTTGGTTGGCAGGATTTGGAATGAGTGCAGGAATTGCAATTTTGCTATTGACAATTATTGTAAAATTAGTCCTTACTCCTATTCAATGGAAAATGTTTGCTTCTTCTGCTAAAATGAGAATTTTAAAACCAGAGGTTGACGAAATCAATAAAAAATACCCAGAAAAGGATGATGCAATGAAAAAGCAAATGGAGATGATGACATTGTACCGTGAGTCAGGAGCCAGTCCACTTGCAGGTTGTGTTCCAATGCTTATTCAGATGCCCATTTTATTTGCAGTATTCCGTTTCTTCCCAAGTACATTTTCTTTACGTCAGAAAGGTTTTTTATGGGCTGAAGATTTATCCAGCTATGATTCTATTATGGATTTGAGTTTTAACATTCCATTCTACGGATCTCACGTAAGTTTATTTACGTTACTAATGGCTGTAACTACTTTATTCTATACAGTATTGAACAGTAGCAATATGCAACAACCATCACAACCAGGGATGCCAAACATGAAAGTAATCATGTACTTCTTCCCTATAATGATGATATTCTTCTTCAATAACTTTGCTTCTGGTTTAAGTTACTATTACTTTATCTCTACTTTAATGTCAATCTTGACAATGGTAATGATTAAGAACTTCTTTGTAAATGAAGATAAGTTAAAAGCTAAAATGGCCAAGCGTCAAAGCGCAAGTAAAAGTGAAGGAAAAAAGGGTGGTAAATCCAAGTTTCAAGAACGTCTTGAGCAAATGCAAAAAGCACAACAAGAGAAGTTAAAAGAAGGTAAGAAAAAATAAATATATATCTATATATGTTTGAAGCCCTGTTCTATAATGAACGGGGCTTTTTGTTTTAACTCTATTTCATAAGAAGTGATTTTGTTTAAATTTTGCCATTAACAAGCATTTACAATTTTTATCATTCAAATTAGTTTTTCACACAATTATTTCATTAACTTGATTGTGAAATTAAAACCCGAATACATGTTAATAGAAATTAATAACGATAACATCGACAAAAGATTAATTGAAGATGTCGTAAAAGAATTAAGAAATGGTGAAATCATCATTTATCCTACAGATTCAGTATATGCTATTGGATGTGACCTAAAAAACAAAAAGGCCTTAGAAAAATTAGCTAAATTCAAAGGAATGAAGCTAAAGCAATCTAAGTTTTCGATTATTTGTAAAGATTTGAGTCAAGTTTCTGAATACGTTAAGCACATACCTCAACCAACATTCAAAGTCATGAAAAGAACCCTTCCTGGGCCATTTACATATATTTTGCATGCATCAAGTGAGGTAACAAAATTGTTTGACACCAACCGTACTGAATTAGGGATTAAGATTCCAGACAACAACATCGTTTTGGCAATTGTTGAAGCGTTGGGAAACCCACTGGTTACAACTTCGCTAAATAATAATGCAGATGATATGTTAGAATACTTCATCGATCCGTATAAAATATACGAACAATTTGATGAAAAGGTAAAAACTATTATCGATGGTGGACCAGGTAAATTAGAAGCATCAACCGTTATTAATTGTACGGGAGAACAACCAGAAGTTATACGTGAAGGAGTTGGAAAGCTTTAATTAAGACTCCAGGTTTTTATTTTGCGGTCATCTCCTACTGTTGCAAAGGATTGTTCAGAAATTTTAGCAATTCTATTCACAGTATGGCGGTGACCTCTATTTTTGAATTCAATTCTTTCTATTATGGAGATATCTTCTGTATTCCATAGTTTTATACTCTTATCGAAACTTACAGAAACCATTTTCTTTTTGTCATCAATAAAATCAAGGTCATATACTGCGTAGTTATGCCCTGGAATACTTAACAACTGCTTCTTCTCTTTCCAATTCCATTTACGAATATGCGCATCTTTTCCTCCGGTATAAAGTATATCACCATCGAACAAAGCGCAATTTGCGCCATCCTTATGCGCTTTAAATTCTTGAACTAAATTGAAGAAAGAAGTTTCCAAAATTCTTATATATCCATCCTGTCCACAAATAGCAATATGTTTTCCGTCATCACTCAGAGTAATTTCTCTGATTTTACCACAGTTATATGGCAAAGTTATGAGTAAGTCAAATGTATTTGCATCCCACGCACAGAAAACTCCATCTTTATCACCAGAGTAAAACTGTTCTGTACTTGGGCAATAAGTCATAGCGAAAACTGCAGACTTATGTTGAGTAAGCAATCTTATCTCTTCTCTTTTCTCGACTTCAATAACATGAATTCCTCCATTATTGGTTCCAATGGCTAATAAATTGGATGTGGGAGAAAACGCAATATTATAAGCAGAACGATCGAGTTGTACAGCAAAATTTGTTTGTTCACCTGTTTCAATGTCCCATTTTGCAACAAACTTATCTGCACTTGATGTAAAAAGGAAACCATCGTGAAAAACAACATCATAAATAGCCCCATTGTGGCCACTTATAGAATGTAATAACTTCAATGATCCATCTTTTTTCATTTCTATTCTTCTTCTTCGTCCTCTTCAGAACCTACTTGTTTAAGTCGTGTTGCATAATCTGCAGGAAGGTTCTCAAAGAAAGTGTCTCCTCTTAAACCGATACGCAGACATTCCAATGGAATAATTTCGTTAGGTGCAATATTTCCAAGATTTACGTTCGCTCCAAATAGTTTAATAAACCAAACTTGTTGATTCTTCTTAGGTGCTTCCCACAAAATACTGTTTGGATCTATTTTGGCGATAATTTTATTAATTAAGAAAGTATGTGCAGTACCATTTGGTCTAAATACACCAACATTACCACTTTCTCTTCCTTCAGCAATAACCTTCCATGATCCAGCTTCTAATTCTGAACTCATCATTTTAATCCATTTATTAGGAGAAATGATAATTCCTGAATCTTTTGAACCTACTTCAGAAAGAACTGTAGTGTTTTTGGCCATTGTGCGAATAAGTTCACACTTTTCATCGTGAGGGATGATTATAGATCCATCAGAAATTTCTGCAAGATCTAAATTGAATTCGTCTATAAGTCTAAGGTAATCTTCAAACATACCTCTTGCATAGAAAGCTTCAAAAAGTGTCCCACCAAAATACGGACGAATATTATTTTCTTTATATAACTTTATTTTCTCCTTCAGCTGACGCGTAACGAAAGCAGTTCCAAAACCAAACTTTACGATATCTGTAAGTCCTTCATTGGCTTCTATAAAACTTGCTGCCTCACTAAGGCTAAGGCCTTTGTCCATCATCATGGTTAATCCTTTTTGACGTGGTTTTTCGCCGCGCTCTGGAATAAATGGTAAACTAAAATTCTTCATTATCTATATTTTCATCAAATTCTTGTAACCGGTCAATAAAATATGACGCAGTGTTCATTTCTGGAAAGTGCAAAAATAAACTTTTTGCTAAATTAGCATCATTTTCGAGGACTTCATCAAAAAACAACATGGATTCTGATTGATTCCCAATCATCCAATGACAATAACACAAGACCATAATGGCTACGTTATTCTTACGCAACTCAGGTCTCTTCTCTACTGCCTCGAATACCAAATCCATAGATATTCCCGCTAAAAATGATAAATAATCAATTATTACCTCTTTATCAGTTGGTTCGAGATCAATTGCTTTTTCATATGCAGCAATTGCCTGTTTGTTTTGTTTCTTACCTTCATAGGCATTGCCCAAGGCCCGCCAATAATCTCCTTTATCAGGTTCTAAATCTACTGCAATTAGTAATTCTTGAACAGCACGTGTATGGTTTTCTAAAATATCACTCATTATACCTTTACCCAACCAAGCATCAGCTAATTGTGGCAATAACTCAGTACTTTTGTGATACATTTCATAAGCCCTTTCTATCTCTCCTAACTCTTCATAGCATTCTCCCATAGAACAAAACACCATTGGGTCATCTTGATCTAATTCTAAACACTTTTTATAGTTTTCTAAAGCCGATTCGATATTATTCGCATCCAAATGAGCATTTGCAAGGTTATAAATTGCTGGAATAAAATCTTCATCAATTAATATTGCATATTCATAAGCCCATATTGCCTTTTCAGGATTATCCATCTTCGCATAGGCATTTCCTAAGTTATACCAAGTTGTATATGAATATGGCTCTTCATCAATGTATTCTAAAAAGCACTTTACAGCGTTGTCATAATCATTTATTTTCTCATAACAATGTGCTAATTCGTAAACCAATAAGTCATTGAGTTTACCCTCTTTTATTGCATCTTTTAATACATTGATTGCAGATTTATAATCATCTTTATTTTCATATTCCATTGCTAAATCAATAGCAATTTCAGTTTTTTCTTCTCCAGAAGAAGAATCAAAAGCTTTTTTGAAATATTTAATAGATAAATCGTTATGTTTTAGCTGACTATAGCATGTAGCAATTGAAAGAAGAACATCTAAGTTATTAGGTTCCATTCGCTCCAAATTAAGCAATAGCTTAAGTGCAGAATTAATAGCACCTGTCATTGATAAAACCTGGGCATAACGTGTTATGATTGTGCTGTTTGTAGGAAAGTGTTCAATTGCTCTTTCTGCAGCCCATTTTGCTTTCTTTAATTGATTTGAAATCATCAAATGATCTAAAATGTATTCTACTTCGTCTGAATCGATATATACGTATTCATTGAGAGCATACATTTGTTCGAAATGCGCCAATTGCTTTTTTAAATCGGGGTTTATCCAATCCTCTTCATTTTCTTCTTCAAACATAATGCTAAGATAAAAATTTCTTTCTCATTTAACCTTATTTTAAGGCATCACAATCTCTAATTTACGCTTTTCTTATATAAGAATGCTTACATTGTTTACCTTTATTTTTATCCAACACCTGTATGTGGACTAGGTGGAATTGACATAATAGAATCTTCATTTAATATTTTGTCTAAATTCCCTTCTCTTTTAGCATAAACTGCAGTTAAATGCTCAAATACTTCCTTCTGGCGATTTGGAAAACGTTCCACTATTTTCTCCGAAAGGTATTTATGACCTGGATCGTGACGTTCAAAAACTTCTTCCAATTTTTGTCTATACATTTCTGGTGTGTAATTCATAATTCTCTGTTTTGATTATAAAATATAAACTACACAAAAAAGTGCAAAAAATCAACTTAGTCAACAATCATTAACAAATCAACATCAAAAATCAATACTGTATTTGGTTTGATTGAACCTGCTCCCTTTTCTCCATATGCTAACTTAGAAGGAATTAGTAAAATACCCTTCCCTCCTTCTTTAAATTTGGTAATTCCTTGAGTCCATCCTTTTATGACCTGTTGAAGATTAAATGTAATTCCTTCTTCATCACTTTGGTCAAACACATTTCCATTGGTTGTATATCCTTTGTAACGCACCGTAACATCATCATTGGAGTAAGGAAAGTTCCCTGTTCCCTCATCCAAAACAACATAATGTAAACCGCTGTTGGTTTCCTCTGCATTCAGACTTTTATCAGCGATGTATTCTTTTATTATTTTAATATCTTTTTCAAATTGTTCTTCAGGACTAAGGTTTTTTTTACAACTGGTTCCAAACAGTAAAACACTCGATAATAAAAGTAAAAACGACTTCTTCATATTTTTTTTCTACAAAAATACGGAATACAGTCAGTATAAGCTGCTAATTTCATAATGATTATCCTTAATAATGTGATTCACCTCTAATCTCTGTCCATGTTTTCAGTCATGCAATTTATAAAGTTGCGTTATGAGTGTGTATTGACAGTTGTTTTATAAAAACATAGAGCATAAAAGAAGGGAACCAACTCACGTTGATTCCCTTCTTATTATTAATAACTCTTGTTCTAAATGATTAGAATCTCCATCCTAAACGGAATGCAGCTTGAGTACC
>Ga0079223_10000227_pt1 | contig 25463 bp, 19 predicted proteins | sample Stecom2011_FD_75072 | JGI IMG/M metagenome (GOLD analysis project Ga0079223, IMG submission 75072) | Agricultural soil microbial communities from Utah to study Nitrogen management - Steer compost 2011 | ecosystem: Environmental > Terrestrial > Soil > Agricultural land | place: USA: Utah...
CTAACAGTTTTAAATAAGTTGATTTGAACAGCCGGTCATTTTTGAATCTTTTTAAATATTCATAAATTCCAGTTGCAGAAAATGCCAGTGCTCGTGGTGAAATCAAGGTTTTAATTTCAGGAAGAGCTTTTTCCATAATTCTCGATGCGAGCTGGACAATCGAAGGGTCGTTTGATCTTCCTGCACATATTCCAAGTGCCCAAAAGGCTCTTCCCTGACTGTCTTGTGAACCCACCGATTCAAGCCAGTTTCTATTGAAGCTCATAAAATTACGAAAACAGCATTGACTTATATCAAATGCATGATACAAAAAAGCCAGATAACGTAAAGACATCTCTTTGATTTGAACAATTCCCATATTTTCCAGCAAAATCGTTAATATCAAGGCACGGGAATTATCATCTGTGCAATACCCTTCATTAAAATCCGGTACAGTGTATTTTGCATGCTGAAGAATTCCGGTAGAATCTGTAAGATTTTTCAAATGATTGAAACAAAACCGGGGAAGATAAAGGGTATTGTTTGACACTGCCAGAGGGTATCTGGAATTCAGAACTGGTCTCTTACGTGAATGTTCACAGAATTTAATATATTTGTGTAAGGATTCAGACAAAGAAAACTTATTCTGATTTAAAGAAGAACTTTCATCTTGAATCCTGTCCGGATCAAAAATACCGGTGTTGTCATAATTTTTGTAATACTGTAACTCCTGCTTTAACCCGATCGAATAAGGATAATAAAAATGGTCGGAAAAATTGCACTCGATCAGTTTTACATTGCTGTTCTTTACTGCATAAGTATTGTTTTGAACAGCTGATGAATTTTCCGGGATTATAACAAGTCCGGAAAGATAGTCTGCAAATCTGTTTATTAATGTTTGCTGTGGTTTCGAAAATGAATTTGACGAAGTGTGAAACGTCATTATTACGGGTGCATTTATTTTCCTTATAAATGAAGTGATATTTATAGTTTCATCCGGAAAAGATTCATCTTCTTTATACTGAAAACATACTGCATCAAATTCACATGAATTAATAAAATCTGCTGCATCCTGAAATGAAAGCAAATCGTTTTCGTCGATTTCCAACCTTATTTCGTCAGAGTAAACATATCCTCCCGGCTTATCACTAAGAGCAAAAGCATGACAATCAATCTGTGGATACAATTCACAAATTGATCTGTATAAATTACTGGTAAAAGCTGCAATTAAAGATTCACGCGGAATATAGCTTCCAATGATGGCGATCTTTTTGAGAATTGAATTTCCTGTCACAGCAGCCTCCGAATCTTATTAAAAAATAATGAACAGGCATTGTTACAAAAAAAACAGCTATTCTGACATTTCAGGAAATTTCTTAGCTAAAAAGGTATCGAAAACAGGGAGATGCCTGTATTATCAACACTTTTTGTTTTGCAGTTTATGTTTCCTGATTATAATTGCATAATAATACTCCTTTTTACAATTTTTTACAGATTTTACTGACTTGAAATAAAAAAAATCACCTAAGAACCAGAGACTAAAGCAAAAAAGAGTCTGAAACATTAAGATAACATTAACTGATTGGTAATCAGATATTGTTAATGGAAATTAATAAGTGGTTCAGAAAAACCATCACCGGAGAAATGAAGTTTCAATTTTCATTCCGGTTCTGCAGTTCCAATATTAATATGAGATTCAAGTTCAGGAATTTCTGCAATTAGTTTCCTGTAAGCTGTATAAAGATGTTCAGCATAACGAAAATGTGCTCCTGAACCTGTGCGGAGTTCTATTTCATAGATTAATTTATCCAAATGGGTAGAATGCTCAAAACATACCTGTGTGCCAAGAAAAAAACCATAAACAAATGAATAGCAAGAATCTGTTTGTAAAAGTTTTTCAAGAAATGCTTTTTGTCTGTTAAGAAGCTTGCTGCGATCAGGATGATCCACTCCTTCAGGCAAATAAAACCCTTGGGGGCAAAGTGTACTGAAACGATAACCGCTTCTATGGCGGTTAAGATCTCGAAGTTCAGCAATTGCCATATTATTCCATGCAGCACGAACAAAAATTCTTTTTATACTGTTGCCTGTCAAACTGTATCGGTTTGATTTTCCGAGAAACGAGTCGTGTATTGATTGGGATTTTGGAATAAAAGGTGGCCATTGCTGTTCAATTTGAAGGAATACTTCATCTTTCAGATTCCCGATATTGATTCCGCTTTCTTTCATCAGGTTTACAGGATTATCAAAAGCGAATTTTGTCTGAGTTATACTGGCTTCATCTGCATAACTGTGTTTTATCATGCGTGGAACATATTTGGCCAGTTCTTTTCTTATTCCCGATGCACATTCGCGGGCTTCCATAAGAGGTATCGATTCAAGCTGTTTTATTGTATCAGCCCAGGCGCGTGCAGTCATTACAAATGCTGCATTTGTCTTGGTCGCAAAAGGTATGAAATAGCGTGAGCGGTCTAATGCATAGTTTTTTCGTAACCGATCAATTACTTTGGGTCCGCTTCCAGAAGGATATCGAATAAGATCCGGATTGTCCCGGATCTGCTTGTCAAGCTTATCGTAAAGTTCATGATAGATCGTAAATGCCTGCTCCATCATTGATTCCCATTCAGGAATCAACTCCTGAGGTATTCCGAGTACTGAGGGATCCTGAAGATTGGATCTATCCATTTTTATATAACGGGTACTGGACTCCTGACCATCACACAACTGTGCAATTTCAAAAAGCTTATATGCCAGAAACATTGAACACCCATCAATAACAATGGCAATACCTCCGGTCATACCAGTAATTGATGCATGTCCGTAGTCAACAAAACGGAAAATTGAATCAACCGATTTATCCGGATTATTCCAGTCGATTGATGCAAGTATGGAATCAATCCCTTTGTTAGAACGTGAATAACGGGCAAGACAGCTTGCAAGAAGCTCCGGAGTAACAGAAAAATTATTCTGTGCTCCGGGTGGGGGACATATTCCTATTCCTTTAATTTTCATTCAGGATGATCCGTTTTCAATTTAAATGTAAGCTTAATAAATTAATTTTATAACTGCTTAATATCTGTAATGATCCGGCTTAAATGGACCATCTGCTGAAAATCCAATATAATCAGCCTGTTTCTGGGTCATTTTGGTTAGTTTTACTCCTAACTTTCCAAGATGTAGACGTGCGACTTCCTCATCCAGTTTTTTAGGTAAAACATAAACACCAGGCTTATACTCATCCCGTTTCTTCCACAAATCAATCTGGGCAAGTGTCTGATTAGAGAAAGAATTGGACATGACAAATGAAGGATGACCGGTTGCGCAGCCAAGATTAACCAAACGTCCTTCAGCAAGCAAGTATATTGAGTGGCCATCAGGGTATGTGTACTTGTCAACCTGAGGTTTTATTGTATCTTTTTTGATCCCAGGCCATTTATCAAGAAACGACACCTGAATCTCATTATCAAAATGACCAATATTGCATACTATTGCCTGGTCTTTCATCTTTGACATATGCTCTGCTGTAATAACATCAATATTTCCGGTAGTGGTTACATAAATATCACCTGTACTAAGAGCGTCTTCCACAGTTGTTACTTCATAACCTGCCATTGCTGCCTGAAGAGCACAAATAGGATCTATTTCTGTAACTAACACTCGTGCTCCCAATCCTCGCATAGATTGTGCACACCCTTTACCAACATCACCATACCCGCATACAACTACAATTTTTCCGGCAATCATGATATCTGTTGCCCTTTTTATACCATCGGCCAGTGATTCTCTGCAGCCATACAGGTTGTCGAATTTTGATTTTGTAACAGAATCGTTGACATTGATGGCAGGTACAAGTAATGTTTTTTGCTGCATCATCTGATATAGACGGTGCACACCTGTGGTAGTTTCTTCTGAAACACCTTTCCATTCTTTAACGACTTTATGCCAATGTCCAGGATCTTTTTTATAAACAGCACGCAGAACTTTTTTAAGCGCTTCCTCATCAGCACTGTCTGATGTAGATGAAGCCCATGAATCACCCTCTTCCATTCTGTATCCTTTGTGGATCATCATGGTAGCATCCCCGCCATCATCTACGACAAGGTTAGGTCCATAATCACCAGGAAATGTTAAAGCCTTGAATGTGGCACTCCAGTATTCATCCAGACTTTCACCTTTCCATGCAAACACGGGAATTCCACTTTTTGCTATTGCTGCGGCTGCATGATCCTGAGTAGAAAAAATATTGCATGAAGCCCATCTGACCTGTGCACCTAATTCAACAAGAGTTTCAATAAGAACTGCTGTCTGAATTGTCATATGGAGTGATCCGGAAATTCTTGCTCCCTTAAGGGGTTTGTCTTTAGAATATTTTTCTCTGATTGCCATCAACCCCGGCATCTCCTGTTCTGCCATTTCTATCTCTTTTCGCCCCCAGTCTGCAAGACTGATATCGGCAATGGCATTCTCAAGTTCATCCCAGATACCTATATGTGGTGCCATGTAAAAACTCCTTAATTGATTAAAACAACTGATTTTTTCTGTTCAAAGATATCAAAAATAACTCTAAAAATATAACAGGGAATTAAATTCCCAAAATATAAAGGTTAACAATACTTATTCAGGAAGAAATCATGTTTATTTAACGGTTCTGGTTATTTACAGGTTATCATATTTGTTAACAACAGATCTGTTAACATGCTTCTACACGGTATAGATAGTGATAACTTGCTGCAGGATGAGTTTTGATTCAATATAAAAAATCTTTTGGTGCGTATTTTAAAGGTGTTTACGCTGCTATAAGCGACTTTTTCGAGCTCAGCCGACTAATGCTGGAAGTTTTTTTAACACATATCCGCTGATTTTATTAATGTAACAGACTGGAAAAATCAGACACAGTTCTTATAACTCACCTTTTTCTATCAAGATATCTTTGAATTTCTCCATATACCTCTCGTCTGATATTATAACGGTTATTTACAAGAGAACGCATTTCAGACAAGGATATATATCGGGAATTAATAAAGGCTCGTAATAATGAAATCGGAATGTTTGTTGGGTTTTTCAATAGGGCGAGTGCTACTCCGGTATTTGCCTGGCCAGTATATAATTCACGCGTAGAAGCAATCTTTTGAAGTACTGACAGCGAACGGGAACTTTTTGCAATCTGTTCAACAATTCCTGGTTTATTAAAAACACGCGGATCAGATAACAACCCTATAATCAGGATATCATTTTGCATGCATCGAATGACGATCTCTCTCACAGTGGGTTCTCTTTGAGTGCCTGTTTGCAGACTAAGCAAATTATTACCGATTAACTGAGTAAAAGAACTTTCTGAAAAATTACCTTTCAGGCAGGTACCTTCAACTTTTACAGCACTATTTCGAATTAAAGGGTATACCTTTCCTATATCGTTTCCGGCATCAATCGTAAAACCGTCTCTGGTTGTACAACTCAGGGCAGCTTGGATCCACTGAAAAGGTCTCATACTACTGTTGTTCAAAGCTCTTATGATTGAGCATGCTGCTATAAGGTTTCTAACCGGAACTAGACGTTGTCTTTGTTGTTGAATAATCTTACTGAAAAGTGTGAGGTCTGAATCTGAATCAATTTTCTTCATCCATTTTTTAAAACCGTCCTCTTTCATATGTAATTCAAAATTGCAAACCGGTAAACCGAACGGATCGCCTTTTTCAATTATATAGCTCAAATCATCAAGATCCTTCGCGTACTCTTCACCTGCTGTTAAATAGGGGAGAAGTTTGGAGATAGACTTCATGTCATACGAGTCCACATTCTCTGATAACCAGTCCAGGCGAGCTCGTAAAGATCTGGATTCGCTGCGAAGTAAAATTGCAAACTGTTTTCGGCTGTTTGAACCGATCTCATCACCATCAGACAGAGACTTACTCCATTTTCGTGAAACTTTTTCGGATATCATTATGTCATGAGGTTTTTTTACAGGGAGTTTTTCTTTCAAATCAGAAACGATTTTGGCTTCATTGCCTGATAAAGAATTGTAGTACAAAGAATAGCGTACCATCAACCGGTGTAAATTCTTGAACCGGACAGCCACATTCAACAAATTGATATCTGATCTTGTAATATCAAGAAATAAGTATAGACAATATTCAATAAGTTTACTTTCTGCAACAGTGAAAAATTCGCTGATTATCTTTGCCGGATTCCATTTCTCTTCTGTATTTCTGAAAAATGAAGCAAGTTTTACAACTCCTGATTCAAAGTTGTCGGTAATTGAAAGTGACTTAATTAATATTGAAACCGGTTCCGAGATATGCATAATTCATAAGTATATAGATTAAGACCAAAGAAAACAATACGAATGGGTGAGTAGAATTATTACCAGTTTTGGAGGTATAGTTGTCTAATAATTGATAGTAACGATTATTTTTCGTGTATAATACGTATAATACCTGGTATAGGTGGAATATCAAAAAAGCAGATTCAGGCAACATTAAGATGTACACTTACAGCAGACTCAAAACCGGTTGGAATCTCTGTATTGATTGCATAGCAGCCGAGACTACAGCGGCAGTGATAACAGGATCATGGCTGATTTTTAGTTTTCGTTCAGGTTTAAATATTATTATATTGCTTTTCAATTTTATTTTTATTATAATATTCAACATCTCATAACAATAGGCAGCTTTTCCGGTCCGTAAACAGGACCAAATTATTGTGGTAATAATTTTGCCCAGAGTCCGGTATCCGTGAGGACCGGGACGCTCCTATTGGCGTTGAGAACTCTGGGCGTTTTATAATCTCAAAACAATAGGAGGTGACCAATGTCACATAATGACAAATTTTCAATTGCCTCGTTTGTTTCCGTTTCAGTAAGAGAACTTCAATCACAAATGTTTAAAAAACGGATCGAGATGATCCAGAATGGAAGTGAACTTCCTGATTCAGGTAGTAACACCTGCTGGTTCGAAGAATTCAGGGATAAAATGCCCGAAAAAAACATCGTAATACCTTCTCATTATAGCCAGAACGGAAAACAAGGGATAGATCTTTTGTTTTTCGATAATGACGAAACCGCATCATCCATTGGAAAATTTATCATTTCAAAAAATGAGATTACAGAAATGTTCCCTAAATTATCGCAAACCGATTTTATTGAAGGCAGTGGTTTGTTTTTCGGCTATCATTATTTCAAATCTGCAATCAAAACCGCTGAAATGTTAATACTAAGCGACGAAAATCTTACAGGGAAACCTAATGAGTGGATAGCACCATTTCAGAACATAACATTAAAACATATCAGGACTATGAAAATCGGTTTTATGATTTTTGAAGGGTTGCTCTGTACTTTTCAATTTGATGAACCTGTGAAATTTATTCAGAAAAGGTTTGAAGGGCTGGAATCATACTGGAAAGAGTGTTTGCGCAAAATTGTAAATGAAATCTGTTTAAATTTTTAAACACAGCCCCTTATGGGGCTGTGTTTTTAGTTCTTCTTATGAATAGCTGCAGTATTGCATCAAAAGTATTGTAAGAATACGGAAAATGTGATGTAATTTCCTAAAAAGGACTTAATTTTTAGACAAAAAGGGTGTTATTTATTAATTTTATCTTTTTGAGACACATTCTCAATCATTGTAGAGTGTGTGTATTTAGATTTTTATATTTGAAGTATTTTAAGAGAAAGTTTTAGATTAAAAGAGCAGGATCAGTTATGATATCAAAGTTGCTAATTATTTCATTTTTATTATTTTCTGCATTTTCAGCCTCTTCGAGGGAATCCTCACAAAATGACAGCATAAAAAATAAAGCAGATAAACTGATTATTCAGTTTTTTGGAGGGGCTACATGTGGTGACTGTATGGAGATAAAACATTCGATTTTATTTCCAGCTCAAAAGTCTAATGAAGAGAAAATAGATCTGCGTATATATGATATCGATACAGATTCCGGTTTTAATCTGCTGATAAAGCTGGAAGAAGATTACAATGTTAAAGCTTCAGCTCCCATTACAATATTTTTCCCCGACACATTTTTAACCGGTAAGGAGGATATTCGAAAACATGGAAGCCGTTTAATTGAATATTATCTCAATAACCCGCAAAAATGGATGGTTGTTTCAGAAAATGTTCATCTGGAAACAGAAAAGATAGCAGAGAAACTGGCTCAAAGGTTTAAAGAATACTCCTTTATAAGCATTCTTGTTGCAGGATTAATTGATGGAGTAAATCCTTGCGCAATTGCTACAATGATTTTTCTGGTATCATTCCTCGCGACCAACAAAAGATCACGTAAGGAAGTACTTGTTATTGGAATGTGTTTTACCGGATCCGTTTTTATTACTTATCTGCTGCTTGGTATAGGCACTTTTCGCATTATTACAGCTTTAGATCAGTACAGATGGATGTCTAAAGTGATACGTTGGAGTGCTGTGGGATTTGCAGGAATCGTTGGTACTTTAAGTTTTGCTGATGCATTCCGATTTAAAAAGTCGAAAAAAACTGAAGACATAAAACTACAGCTTCCCAAAGTAGTAAAACTAAGAATACACAAGGTTATTTCCGGTAACCTTGCCGGTTCCCAGTTGGCAACCGGAGCCGTTATTACAGGATTTTTAGTAACTCTTCTTGAAGCTGTTTGTACAGGACAGGTTTATTTGCCAACTATAGTTTTGATGACTAAACAGGAAGGCCTTCGTTTTACCGGATGGTTGTATCTGATTTTTTACAATTTTCTATTTGTCGTACCACTTCTGATTGTAATGATTCTGGCTTATTATGGAATGAAATGGGACAAACTTGCAAAAACTACACAGAAAAATCTTGTTGCGATTAAGATCATTTTTGGGATTGTGCTTATCGGGCTGGCTGTTTTTCTTGCAATCGCAACTTAGGAGTGGATAACAAGCTTGAATTATCTGTTAATACCATTAATAATAGTTGCTTTATTATCAGGGTGTGTGAATGGACCTGATGTACATGAGCCTTCAGTACATGAGCCACAAATTGCCAAAAAATTCAAAATCAATAATTATCAGGAAATTCTGAATCAAAATGATATTACATTAATTGAGTTTTATTCTGGTGCATGTGGAACATGTAATGATGTAGCGTGGGTTATAGACAGCCTTGCTGTCAGTTATAACGATTCTGTATTTGTAGGAACGAATAATATTGATGATGACACTTTATATGAAGTATTTCATGTAAAAAACGTGCCCACCTATGTTATATTCATGAATAACGAGAAAGTTTTGGAATTTAACACAATTGATTCTGCAATTATTTATGATACACTTTCTTCTCTTTTGGACAGTGCAATAGCAGGAAAACTGGTACAGGATACTTCTGATACTACCGAACCTGAAGATACAGCAACTTACGATTATCCTTTGTTGACAGATTCTACATTTGATACTACTGTCTTGCGTTACGGAAGAACAGCGATGGTGTTTTTCCTGGTAGAAAGGGGATACGAATGTATTCCAATGATACCAATTATTGAAGATATTGCAAAACTTTATGAAGGGAAAGCTGTTATTGCGCGATACAATGTAGTTTGGAGCCAATCCAATATTTATGGACGCTACGCCGTAAATCATTGTCCGGAATATCGCTTTTTCAAAGACAGCACCGAAATAGAACTTGAGAGGAGAAGAGGGCTTTTAACATTTGAAGAACTTGAATCAATTATAGATAGTTTGCTTAATGGTTCTGAGTGATTCAAAATCATGAATCATTTAATAATAAAAAATATCAAGAAATCAATTCTTATGTAAAATGCAATGTTGAATACAGAGCAGCTTTCAAGCAGGTATGTTGATGAAAATAAAATCGGCTTTAATTTTTTTAATGCTTTGCGGGTTCAATTTAAAATTGTCCGTTTACGCTCAATCAGATGTCAGAATTGTACAGTCTGAATTTGATAGATGTTTATCAGTTATGGAAAGAATTGAACGCTCATTGAAAAGATACGAAACCAGTCTCCATTCACTGAAACGAACCGTTACTGATATTAAAACTGCTGATAAAGACAATATTTCAGATAAGGTTTCTGCACATGAAAACCGGCTTGAGTATTTCAGAAATCGTTATGAAAGGATTCGTGGACAAGCCGATAAACTTCATGATGATCTCAAGAGCAGTGGACCTGTATGTCCATCGTGCATCGAATCAAGTGTTAACCTGTTCTGCAGGAGTAATGAAACGCTGCAAAATGACCTTGATGATTATTTAGTTAAGTTAAGTGAACTTCAATCAATTACCGGATTGGGTAATGATAGCAAAAGCAAAGAAAATAGTTTTAAACATCGACTTGGTTATATAAAAGAACTTTGCAAAACGTTAAATAAAAAAATCGAATCCTGTAATGACAACGCAGTAAATACGCTTTGGGAACAGGCCAGGATTAATTTAAAACGGGCAGACAGCCTTTACAGTTCAAATGAAACCGGATCAGCCGTAAGAGCACTTGAAATAAGTGAATCATTATTGCAAAAAATACAGCTCAGGTGTGAATAAAAGTTATGAAGTCTAAAATTTTCACAGCTTTAATATCTCTTATGATTTTTTTTATTAATGCTGTTTCCCAGGAAACTTCCGATTCTCTTTCTTACACAATACTTCGTGACAGCCTGATACAAAAAAATTCTTCTGACCAGATCTTCCTGACCACAGATGCACTTGCTGAAGCCGGGCTGTATTCTGATGCGCTTGAATTATTGAACAATAATTTCAAAGATGGATTCAGCGAAAACACCAGTCCAAATAAACAGGGAAAAAAACAGTGGCGAATTTCAACCGGAATCGATTACTATCATCATGAGGATGTTGATACTGCAACCATGACACCTGAAGAACACAAGGAATATAAACGCTTAACAGAAGCACCGTTGTCTGTATGGGTACGAACTAAAAGCACTATTAAACCAGACCATTCTCTTGTTGACGAGATAACCCCTGAAATTTATGTCTCCGAGCGCAAATCAAAAATTGAAACATCAGCGCTTTTTTCATCATTTAATGGACTTTTGCAATATGAACCATCTGTTAAGGCAGAAAAGTGGTTTCGGTCTGATGCTTCCGGACAATCACCATTTAAACCTGCTTCAAAACAACCTTCAGATATGGGTGGACTCTCCTTAAGAACCAAAATTAACAGTATTGCAGAAAACAAAAATTTCAACTGGATTGTACCTCTATGTTTAGATTGGGAACATTACAGATCTGACAGACCCGGATATGAATCATTTATCGAATACAGCTTGTTTCCTTCTATAGAATTAAAGAATAAAACAGTAAATTCAAATCTTGGCGTATTGATGGAATATGAAGATTATTATAGCACAGATTATGATTCACTTGATGTACTTCGTTTTACAGCCAGTGTTGATGCTTCAGTACGTGTATCAAAAATGTTTTCTTTTTTTAATCTGATCTGGATTGGAGACAGATACACAAAATCTTCATCAATTAAATCAATAAATCGTTTTGAAGGTGTTTGTCGTGGTAATTTCAATGTGAATGAATCTTTCAGAACTCATATCAGCTTACGTGGAATTTATGAAAATGAACTTGATAAATCAATTCCAGATTCTGCAAATCCCAGGTTGAATGGTAAAGAGATGTTTCTTTGCCCTGGTATTGAAGTAAATATCAAGAAAAAGCTGCATTTTGGACCAGAATTTCAGTGGGAACACCGGTGGACAGAAAAAAACAGTGGTTTTTTTCTGTGGGAGCAGAGAAACGTAATGGAACCTGGACTGCGTATCCGATGGGGATCAGAAATGACTGATGCTTCTGTGAAATGCTCTTTCCGTTATGAAGATATTGAAGAAAAATTTGAAATGTTCAGATCTGATAACCGTTCAATTCGGTTAAGTTCAGAAGCTTCAATTACTCCTTTCAGCTTCCTGATTTTAAATTTGTTTGCTGATTATCAGTATCGAAAACATGCTCCTTTTGGGATAAACGGGCGATTATCTGAAAATTTGTCTGTTTCGGGTAGTGTAATGATAAAATTGTAAATATGACTTTCCTGCCGTGCCAATTTAAAAAAACATATAGGCTTACTTTTTGCTCCATTTCTGATTATTAAAAAATCTTGATTCCAGGTGTTTATATGACAGTACACAAGTACTGGTATTATTAATCAGATGGCGTACACCACATTAATGGAATCTCTTTTCCGTTTATTAAAAGAAATCTGATCATTTTTGGTTGAAACATACCATTTGGAGCATACTAAAGAACTGTTACTATTCAAAAATAATCAACCAAAATTCAAACCGGTTTGAATATGTCATCAAAACAGATCACAATTTTCAGGTTTTCAGCATCAATTTTTTTAACTGTAATAATTTTTTTAATTGATATTATCATACCTTATGAATATCTGGAATGGCTTCTTTATGTAATACCCATTCTTATTCTCTACAGAATCGACAATCCAACTTATATCCTGATTGAGCTTGGGTTAATAGCTGTTTTACTTTTTGCAGGTATCATCATAGAACCGGATATAGATATACCACTTATCAGAAATATTACACACAGGGTGGAGGGCTTTCTAACATTTGTAATATTTTCATTTTTGGTTTTCCGGTTGAATAAAACACTTAATGAACTAAAAACAGCCAATATTCATTTAGAGAAGCGAAGCAGGGAGCTTGCTGATAGTGTAAGAGAACTGGAGTCATTCTCATATTCTGTTTCGCACGATTTGAGATCTCCTTTAGGAACAATTTCCGGTTTTATCGATCTGTTAAAAGAGGATTATTCAGGGTGCCTGGACCAGTCTGGTCTGGATTATTTAAATGTCATTAAAGTAACTTCTTCAAAAATGATCAGGCTGATAAATGACCTGTTAAGGTTGTCAAGAGTATCCAAACACGCTATTGAATCAAAAAGGATTAGTTTAAGCAGCCTGGCTGAATCAATTATTGATGATTTACAGAAGTTAAATAGAAGAGAAAATATGAAAATAATTATAAATCCAGATATGATAATCAATGCAGACCCAAATCTTTTTGGAATAGCGATCTCTAATCTTATCAATAATGCATGGAAATACACGGCAAAAAAAAACGATCCATTAATTGAAATAGGAAAGATTCGTAAAAATTCACAGATCATATTTTTTATAAAGGATAACGGAGTGGGTTTTGATCCTGGTAAATCAACTGATCTGTTTGAACCGTTTCGTCGTTACCATTCCGATCAGGAGTTTCCAGGAACAGGTATAGGTCTTTCAATTGTAAGAAGAATAATCGAACGGCATGGAGGCAGGATCTGGGCTGAGGCAGAACCGGGAAAAGGAGCAACCTTCTTTTTTACTTTAGATCAATAAAAGGAGTTCCAACAAAGGTGAACAATGATATAAACACCATTTAGGGTTTGCGAACAATAAGCTTATAACATATCATTGTTCGGGAATGATCATACAAATAAGACAAAATCCACCAGTATCGGACAAAATGGTTCAACCAGAAATCGTCTGGAAGTGGCTGAAAATTGAATCGCATTGAAGAACAGTTACGGGTCAGGATTTAATCATTATTCTGATTGTTTCAATCATGTTTTTTGATTCCTGTTCAATTTCACTTATTGTACTGTCGTCATCAATATCACCAAGTACAGCATTGAGTTCTTTTTCTGTATCGTATATCATTGTGCGAAATGGATCATCAAAATCTTTACTGCGTGACAATCTTGTGTTTCTGACAATCTGCTCACATATTGGAATCGCTTTTTCTATAGCTATTTTTAAAGTAGAAGAGTTGAATTTTTGAGGTTCAACCCCTTCCAGCGTTGCCAGACAACCAAGAGCATGTCTGATTTTCAGTTCGTTATAACGGGATTCGTAATTCTTATAAATAGCATGTATATCATTCCAGGTAGAAACAGATGAATCGTTCAATATTTTGTCAATCAAGCCGGTCAGATCCTTTTCTGCCCATATCTGTCCACCACAATTGATCCATTTCTTTTCCCTGAGTGGAACAAAAAAATCAAAACTGGCAAGGTCAGAAAAGTCGATAATGGTTTTTACAGAGTACCACCTTATCATCTCCAGGTAAGATTTACGGGCTTGAAAAGCATGTTTTATAAAAACCGGTCGGTTACCTCTTTCGATTTTTAAAAAAGATTCAAGTTCTTCGGGAATGTATCCATTATGTTCAAAAAGAGTTTTTCCTTTATATTCACACTCCTGCATGGATGGAACTTTACCACCATTTTTCCTGAACCAGTTTTCTCCAACTGCAATTTCAAGTAATTTTACCGCTTTAAACATCTCTTCAACAGTATCTGGTGCAAGTGGGTCGTGTTCAATTATCTGGTCTTTGTGAATTCTTTTATCTCGTTTACTGAATTTGAGGCGGCTTCGCATTAATGCATACATGTTACAGTAAAACCAGTATGCGGGGAATAATAAAAGGCAGTTTCTGGATATATTATTTACTCCCAAGCTGAAAGGAAAGGGGATGTTCAGTTCTGATGGATAGTCACCTTTTACGAGCATTGTATATGAAGCGAATTTGCTGTTATGCTTGAGGCTGGTACATAATCCTGGCCAAAATCCGCGTGAAGCCCAGATTTCACCGTCATTAACCCTTGAATTGTGATTGGAACCAATGGTTGCACCAGCAGCAATATTACATTGTCCGCCAATTGCAGATGCAATGAGAAAGGAATTGTTATGATGCTGTGCATGAGATGGAAATAAAAGGCAATGAGCAATTTCACAACAGGAGATAGCAGAATTATCTCCAATATAAGAGTGCATTATCCTTGCACATTGAGATGTCGATACATTGTTGCCGGTAACAACTGAATTTAACTGTGTACCAGAGTCAATACTGTTACCAAAACCGATCAATGTATTCCGCAATTGAACGCCAGCTCCAATAAATGATGATTCGATATCATCACTGCGTATAGTAGTGTTAAGTATAACCTCAGCACTGTCTATGATGGCGTTTTTACCAATTTTGCTGTCACGAATACTTTTTATATTGCGTAATACCGATTCGCTTCCGATTTGGGCGTTTAAACCGTAATAAACAGAACAGGTTGTATCTGTTATCTGTTCAAGACGTTTAATAAAATCTTTGTTTTCCCTATATTTTGCCCATAAGAACGCATCCGGACAAATTATTCCATCAAAAGGAATTATTGCACGTCCTCCATTTTCATTAATGAGATCAATACAGGAATAATCACCGCATTTTGAAATCCCGTTTCCGAATTTTGCAGAAGAAGAGGATACAAGCTCTCCTACATTATGAATAAGAACTTCATGACCTATTTCATAATGTGAACAATATTGAAGGTTATTTATTGCAACAAAATGACCTATTGTACAATCTACGAAGGTGCTGTTGTATAAACCTAAAGGTATCGAAAAGCCAGATCGATCCAAAAAACCCTTTTTAATTGCTCCAATTTTAATATTTCCAAAAAAACGACAATTGGAAACATGATCAGGGATAAATTCATCTGCAACCATGATAGAATCCCACGACTGAGCATAATTACCCTGTTTTATCAGAATCGATTTTTCTTCTGAAGAAAGGTGTCTGTAACGATCATTGTTATGAGGTGATTCAATTTTTTCCATTAATTTCTCCATATTGGCTGGAAAACACAGAGATTGGTTAAATAATCCTTCTAAAATTTGCGTTTATGCTTTGACCGCATCTGTTTTGCCAGATTAAAAAGATAAAGTTTTTCCCACTGATGCCACTCGTTGTAGAACTGAAACTTTCTTTCAGCCATTTTATACTCAGGTCCATGTATAACATTTCTTCCATTCTTTTTATAGGGTGGTATTTTTATATGAAGCATTTCATGATACATAACAGCTTCAATGGCAAATCCGGGAACATCCGGATGATTATATACACCCGCAATAGTTATAAGATGAAATTTAGAGCCATTATTGTCTGTTTTTGTTGTTTGATAAGAAGTTGTTGAAGCATAAGAACCCCATCGGACGATTGCTTTTATCGTATTCTCAAAATACTGAGAATTGATTTTATTAAAAACTTTTGTTAGATCATATCGGTTACCTTTGGTTTTGAATTGAAGAGATTGAGGATTAATAGTTGATGTTTTTTGAGTTACAAAGAGCTGGCTGCTTATGTATTGATGAATAATGTTTTCAAGGCGTGATCTTAATGGTTGAATTTTTTTTTTCTTTTTTCCAAATTTACATAAAGGCAAAAGTGCCCATTCTATAAGAGCTTTTTTAATTTCATCCGGAGCTTTTTCCATAAAGGCAGGGACATTTAGTATCCGTGAACCTGTAAGATTACTGATTTTTACATTCCAGCTTTTCATCATGCGTGGATTAAGTCTTATTGACAGCTTTCTGATCCCTTTGGTAGACAGAAGATCATCAAAAGAAGAGTTTCCAAAAAGCTGCAAACTGGTTTGATTGTATTTATCCATGTTTTCAGGTTTATAAAATACTCTTTGGAAAAAGTTTTACCGCAATTAATTCATTAGATCCAGATAGTAATATTTCAAACCGCAAAAAAAACGATTAGCATGAATTTCAAATGAAATCTCTTGGTCTGATTAAATAAAAAGTGTCAAATTCGACATTTTATAATGCAAGTAATGTTCCAATTGTGTAGAATCATTAATAAACGTATGTTTATTATTAAATCAATACAACACCTGATTAAGCAGACGGTTTTTTCCACGCGACAGTTCCAGAATCTCTATTTCCATCTTTTTTTCTGTAACTTTCTCGTATTTAAGAGTTCTTAGGATAAATCCGAGCTCTTTGGCACGCATTTTAAAAGGATCCCAGTACCGCCTGCAAGGATCTGCAATCCATGCTTTACCATCAGGCAACAACATTGAATTCATACATGAAAGAACAGGTTCTATCCATCTGGATTCGTATATAATGTCTGAAGCCGCAATAAGATCAAACCTTTTATTTAATCCGATGTTGCGCCAGTCACTGCACAGTACTTTAGGAATACAACCATTTAACATTATGTTTTGATGTGAATATCTGCAGGCATGATGGGAGATATCAATAGAAAAAGTTTTGCATTTACGAATCATGAAAGCTGTCGATAGTACACCCAGCCCGCATCCCAGTTCGCACACCTCAATATCTGTTTTGAAAGGATACTGTAAGATATAGGATAGAAACTGTTGTGCTGAAGGCCAGTGTTGAGCCCAGTATGGAAGAAACTGATCTTTGTTATAATCGCTATCACTTATACTATCAAGTACAATATCCGGATTTTCAGGACAAAAAAATTGAAGCGAATATCCTTCAGAAGAAAAAGCAAGTTTTTTGGGAGAAAAGGGGAGATCGTTGAAATCTGCAATTTTATTCATAAAAACTAAAAATACATATATACAGGAAAAGATGAAAAATAAAAACGCTTCAGATAACCATATTGACCATTCTGTTATATGCAAGTATAATTTAGCACATAAAGGGATGTTGAAGAAAAAAATATAAATAGTTATAATACTGTGGGATAAAAAACTATCTGATAAGGCCATTTATTGATAAATTATTCATTTTATCGTGGAATATGCAGGTTTAAAACAAAGAAAAAGGGGGAATGTTAGATAAAACAGATTTAATGGAATATTAATGTGATGAACATCTCTGGCTGAATAATTAATACTGGAAATAGATTAAATCTTCCGTAAAAGAAAAGGATGATCATGGGAAGTAAACATTGCAGATTATATGACGAGAATCTTGTACATAGCATAATAATATCGACAGGTTTATCTGTTCTTGAATATTATAAAAATAATGGAGAAATTGATATTGATGAGATTTGTGAATACCTTGAAATTAATGCTAACTGTATAATCGAAGAAACGATAGATCAATTGAACTCTCGTGAGAATTCAAAACAAAATACAGATAATTGTGAATCAGAAGATGATTCGTGGTCTTTTCCAGATCCGGAAAATGATATATAATCTGTCGGATATTCAGTTTTTATTGCTATTTTGCAGGATAAATATTAATTTAGGTTTTTTTTAAGCCGAAGTGGCGGAACTGGTAGACGCACCAGACTCAAAATCTGGCGGTGGCAACACTGTCCCGGTTCGATTCCGGGCTTCGGCAAATAAAATCCTTCTTGAATATTTCCTAATATGGTATTGTAAATAAATTCCATATGTTTTTATCCTCTTATTCCAGCCATTTCGTTGGTTTTAATAATTAATAATTCAGATAAGGACTTAATAATTGAAGAAATGATGGTCCATAGTAGCGCTTTATTAGTTACAATATTAGTTTTTTTTAAATTATCCACTTGTTGAGGTTTAGAATATATTTTTTGTAATGTGTAGTGTATTACAAATCCTGCAAAAAAACCGGCCAGAGCTATGTACGTTGTTGAGTAATTATGGTATCTTCTCATAAACTCACTTTCGTTCCTTTTAGCGGATAATTAAAATACACATGCAAAAAGCAGAGCATATTTTTGTACAATGGGATGAATTTTTAAATACCTTCAAAAGGTCCTTTATTATGAATTTCAAAACCAGCAAAATTACCTCAAAATCAAGTTTTATTTTCACTACGCTGATTATGGATTCTAAACCAGTTAAGAGGTACCACTTGGAATTATTTTTTTTCGGATATAATTGACATATTATCCGATTTTTTAATTTGATAATGTACATTAAACTTTTTTTAAATCTTTCTTTTTGTAAGCCGGGGAGAAAAACATCTATCAGTTTGCATCAGATCAAGAATCAATACTGTATCAAGGTTTGTTAAAGTTTAAGCAGCAAATTAGGTGCTTCAAGAAGTCGGCAATTATAATCTCATGGATTTAATTGGAACTGTAACAAATAAACACACCACATAATCATTGAAATAACATTTCTAAACGGTGGAATAGGTATGAGTAAAGATACATGTGAAAAACTGCTTATCGAACTGCAAAAAGCACAAAATAAAATATGTGAACTGAAAGATTCACTTGACTACCAAAAAGTCAGGCATTTACGTGAAAGTGAACGAAAATATCGCAAAATATTTGAAGAATCAACAGATTACATATTTACAATATCTTTTGATGGTTATTTTATTTCGGCTAATAAGTCTGCTTTGACTAAATTCGGGTATTCTTCAGAAGAAATTTCCAGAATACATTTTCTGGATCTGATCGATTCGTCATTCCATTCCCTGATTAAAGAAATCAGTAATAAAAAACAGCCTGTTCATACATATTCTGAACCTTATGAGTTGCTTAGCCACACACGGAATGGAGAAAATGTGTGGATAGAGGTAAGAACACGAATAATCAGCGAAAATAACCAGTTATCAGGTATTCAGGTAGTAGCTCATAACATAACTGAAAGAAAAAAGGGTGATGAAGAACTGCGCGAAAGCCGTCAAAGGTTTATGGAAATTGCAGAACTGCTTCCTGGAATTATATGCGAAATGGATCTTTCCTTCAGGCTTACATATGTCAATAAGATGGGGCTGAAAACTTTCGGTTTTACAGAAGATGATTACAAAAGAGGAATTAATGTCAGTGAACTGATACCTGATGATATGCTGGAAAAAAAAGAAGTTGACATGTATAATCTTTGCCACGGTGATTATGGAAATCCGGTTTTATATACATTGCGAAAAAAAGACAAAACACCCATTTATGTAATTATTAATTCTGCACCTATTGTCAAGGATAATGATGTCGTTGGAATGAGAACCTGTATTATAGATATCTCCGACAGGGTCATTGCAGAAAAAAAACTGCGATTAAGTGAGGAACGATTCAGGACAATTTATGCTGAATCACCAATAGGAATTGCCCTTTTCAGTTCTGAGGGTTATATGATTGATAAAAATCGATCTTTTAAAAACATGTTTGCCATTAAAAATGATACAGAGATTCACTTGTTTATAGATGTAAGTATTCCTGTTGAAAAAAAAGAAAAGTTACTTAATGGTGAAGGAATCAGTCTGGAACAGCAGATAAAATCTGATACCGGAATCGATTCCAGATATTATGACTGGGCTGTGACTCCAATTGGAATTCAGGAACTGGGGCCATCTGTATTTCTGGCTCAGGTTCAGGATATTACCGAGAAAAAACTTGCACAGGAATTAAGAATTAAAAAAGAACGAGAAGCTACAGCAAGAGCTGAAGCCATGGTTGCTGGATTGCGTCGCGAATTACTTCAAAAAGCAACATTCAACAATATGGTAAGCAGAAGTCCGCAAATGAAAAAAATATTTGAAATTCTTCCACAGATTGCTAATGCTGCGGCAAATGTTCTGGTCTGTGGAGAAAGTGGTACTGGTAAAGAATTGATAGCAAAATCGCTTCATGAAATGAGCTGTCGGAAAAATAAGCCGTTTATCGCTATTAACTGCAGTGCGCTACCTGATAATCTCCTCGAATCTGAACTGTTCGGATATAAAAGCGGGGCCTTTACAGACGCTAAAAGGGACAAGCCGGGGAAGTTCGCTCTGGCTGAAGGTGGTACAATTTTTCTGGATGAAATAGGAGACATCTCTTCGGCAATGCAGGTCAAATTGTTGCGTGTTATTCAGGAAAAAACTTATGAACCTCTCGGTGGTATTTCTACTGTAACTGCAAACGTTAGAATAATTGCTGCTACCAATAAAGATTTACCTTCTATGGTAAAAAACGGAGAATTCAGGGAAGATCTATATTATCGGATAAATGTTGTTACGATTACCCTTCCTGCACTTAAAGACAGAAGGTGTGATATACCACTTCTCGTTGAACACTTCATTTCCATTTTTAACGCACGATATGGCAAGTCTATCCAGGGAATAGCAGATTCAACCTTGGAAAGGCTTCTTGCATACGATTTTCCAGGCAATATCCGTGAACTTCAAAATATCATTGAACATGCGTTTATTTTTTGTAAGGAACCTGTAATCGAACAATCACACCTGCCTGGAGCTTTGAAAGATACAAAAACTGATGAAATAAATGCTGTTTCAAGAATTAAAAACCTTAGTGAGCTTGAACGTATTTATATAAAAAGTATATTGGAAGAAAGTGGCGGAAATAAGGTTAAAGCAGCTCAACGCCTTGGAATTCATAAAGCTACGCTATTTCGAAAAATGAAACAACTGGGTTTGACTGAAAACTTTTCACGTCAAAGTACAAATTCTTAATTATTTTTTATCTAAAGTGATGAATCATTCAAACCTGAACATTCAGAAACTTTTTGCAAAATGTGGTAGTCTTTGGCTGCTTGGAATCATTTTTCTACTTGCTGCAGCCGGTTACATTCTGTATAGTCTTATCTGGGTAATACGCTTAATGCAGACAAAAATAAAATTATTTCTGTTTTTTTTGGGAGTTTGCTGCCTTATTCTGGGTGTTGGAGCTGTTTATTATTTGTTCTTTCCTTTAGAATCTGAGGATTCAGTTGAGTTACTTATCCCGGAAAATGCATCATTATATGCTGTTGCAGATTCGTTAGTGAACAGAAAGGTTATTACAAATAAAAAAGCTTTTCTTTTCTGGCTCAGAATAAGTGGAATAGAACGAAAAGTTCAAGCTGGTAAAGTCAGTTTTATAAAAGGCGAAGGGGCTTTGAGAGCAGCAGAAAAGCTGTTGAATGCAGTTCCTGTCGAAATATTAATAACTATTCCCGAAGGTCTTACTATTCATCAGATCGCACGGTATGTTGCAGAACAAACAGATATAGATACTGCAGAATTCATTGAACTTTGTCATGATACTGCTTTTATACATTCTCAAAACATTGATGCATTATCTCTGGAGGGATATCTTTTTCCCGATACATATCGTTTGGGGCAAAAAGAAAATGCTCGTGAAATAATTAAAAAAATGATATTTCAATTTGAAAAGGTTTATAATGAACTTCAAATCGATGAAAAAATCGGTTCAAAATATTCCAGACATGAACTGATCACACTGGCTTCAATTGTAGAAAAGGAAGCGACACTGGCCTCTGAAAGGGCTCGAATCGCAGGGGTTTTCCATAACAGGTTAAGGCTTGGGTATCCTCTTGGTGCAGACCCAACGGTAAGATATGTATTACGCAAATTCAGTGGGCCTTTAAGGGTTTCCGAACTGAATAGTTCATCACCTTATAATACTAGAAAATATTCCGGACTTCCTCCCGGACCGATCTGTTCTCCTGGCAAAGGGGCTCTTCAGGCTGCTGTTGCTCCTATGGATACCAAAGAGCTGTATTTTGTAGCTAAATGGGACGGAACTGGTGCTCACGACTTTTCTCTGACAAATGAGGAACACACAAGAAAAAAACTTGCTATAAGACGGCAAAATAAATTGCGTAAAAAACAGAAGGAAAAGGTGGTTAATTGCAAAGAAGATTCTCCAAATTAAGCTGTGTTGTTCTCTTTCTGATAGTTTCAACGTGTCTAAAAGCTTTTCCGGAAACTATGTTACAACCCCGACGTCTGGTTGATTCACATACAGCAGGTGTAATTCCCAGAGCACACTTTGATTTTGAATGCCGAGTCTATCCTGCAGGTAATCCTGAATATGGGTCAGGTATACTTTTGGGAATGGCAGTTGGAATCTCAGACAGGTTTATGCTTGGTTTAAGCTATGGGGGAGAAGGATGGGTTGGACGAGGGAGAAATGCAATAGCCAATCCTCTTCCAGGGTGGCTCATAAAGTACAGGGTTTTTGAAGAAAGTTATGCATTTCCTGGAGTAGCAATAGGTTATGATCATCAGGGGTATGGTGGTCTTGCAGAAAAAGCTGGTTTTGGTTATAAAGGTTATATCTTTAAATCTCCAGGATTCTTTTTGTCTTTAAGTAAAAACTATCTTGTTTTCTCAAAAGCTCAGCTTGGGTTACATGGAATGATTAATTACTCTATGGAAGAGTATAAAACTGTTACATGGCCTAATTGTTATGCAGGCATAGACTTTGGAATCAATGAAGAACTTTATTTCGTTATGGAGTATAATATGGGTTTCAATCAAAAAGATCCTGATCCTCCAAATCGTGCTTTATATGCCAGAATTAATGAGGGATATCTGAATCTGGGAATAAGATGGGCTTTTTCACCAAGTTTCAATATAGAATTTGATGCCAAAGATGTCTTTGAGAACAGAAGACGTCTTGATGGATCCACTCTGGGATGGGGCAGGGAGCTAAAAATAGTTTATATAGCTTCTTTCTAAGAGGAAAAAATTATGCACAAACTGATTTTGTCTTTTTTTGTATTTTTGTTAATGACGGTTTATTCTTTGCATGCGAGCGATTCACATGTTATGGATTCTTCACAACTTATTGCCGACAAAATTATTAAATCTGAAATCCCGGTACTGGTCGATTTCTGGGCTCAATGGTGTGCACCATGTCGTATACTGAATCCTTTAATAGAAGAACTTGAAAAAGATTTTAAAAATAAAGCCATGTTTATAAAAGTAAATGTTGATATTAATAAAGCTTTAGCCAAATATTTTGAAATTACAAAAATTCCTGAAGTTTTTATTTTGAGCAATAAAACTGTTGTCAGAAAGATTTCGGGTGTTCAGCCAAAAGAAATTTATGTAAAAACTCTTAAGGAAGTAATCGATTCTGTTTCCAGTTTAATTCCCGAAAAACCGGATCCCATATGAAAAAAATTCAGCTCCTTTCTCCTGCCGGAAGTTTCGATATTGCAGAAGCCGCATTTGAACATGGTGCTGATGCTGTTTATGTTGGTGTGGGACAGTATAATTTACGTGCTCACTCTCCGAATTTTCTCCCGCAAGATCTGCCGGAACTTATGAATTTAGCCAAAAATCATGGGAAACTGGTTTATGTTGCAGTAAATATTATGCCCGATCAGAATCAATTCTCAAAAATGGAACAGATGTTTGCCTTGATTGCAGAGAATAAAGCTATACCGGATGCTTTCATTATCAGTGATCCAGGTGTATTACTTCTTTGCCGAAAACATTTTCCGGAAACAGCTCTGCATTTGAGTACGCAAACAGGTACTTTTAATGAGTACTCAATGAAATTCTGGAAGAATCAGGGAATAAATAGGATCATTTTTCCAAGAGAATTGTCGCTTAAACAGATCTGTGAACTATGTTCTTCAGAAATTGTCGAAACTGAAATATTCATTCATGGTGCAATGTGTATGTCGATATCTGGCCGATGCCTTATGGGTGCATACATTGCTCAAAGACATCCTAATCTGGGAGATTGCAATCAACCGTGCAGATTCAAATATCGTATTTCACCATCTGAAACGAATTGCAAGAAAAACGGAGAATGGTTTGATGTTGAAGAGTGTGAAAACGAAAGTTATATACTCAATTCCAGAGATCTTTGTACTTTGGATATTTTACCGGAAATTATAAATAGCGGAGTAAATTCTCTCAAAATTGAAGGACGTAATAAAAGTATCCATTATGTTGCTTCTGTAGTAAAAACATACCGTGCTGCAATTGATTCCTGTTTGAAAAATCCTTCACAGTATAAGGTCTTACAAGAATGGAAAACATGTTTGGACAGGGTTGAACATCGTCCTTATACAACCGGGTTTTTTTGCGGTGAATTGCTGCTTCAGGAAGTATTTACATCTAAAGCTTCATCCAATGCCAGAATCGTTGGCGTTGTTAAAGCATTCCTTGATGGATTGCCTGTAATTGATGTAAAAAACAGTTTTTCTGCAAATGAAATGCTGGAGGTTTTGCCAGTTCAGTCTTCACTTTCATCTTACAAAATCGAATTATCCCAAATTACTGATTTAAATGGAAATACCATTAACATTGCTCCATCAAATCGTCTGATCAAAGCTTGTTGCAAAAGTAATCTTCGTCCCGGAGATATGCTAAGAAAAGTTATTTAGAAAAATCAATTCTTGTTAAATAATATTGAAAACTGAACTAATTCTAAACAGGCATGGTTTTGGATATAATTATAACCGTTTAACATAATCAGATGGCCTGATAAACAATCAAAGAACGTTTGGGAGGTTCTGGGCTTTGAATAACTGATTATATGCGGTATATAGAGCCGAAGATTTGCTTAATAATTATTTCTAACTAAAGTGGTTTGGGCATATTAATTGAGATCAATTATTATATTAATCCTTGTAAAAAAAATAAAATCAGATATAATTTTTTATAGCCGCAGCTTTAGATATGTTGCATTTTCCTGAAAAATACCAGATTCTTTGAGAAAATGATATGAAAATGAGAGCATTTTTAACAATACTGTTTTGTACTCTGATATTATTCTTTTTTTCATGCTATCATGGATACATTAAGCGATCTAATGATACAGAAAGTGCTGTTTTTTTACTTTGTAGTGTTCGCAAATCGGAACTGCCATACACAAACTCACAAAGATTTGGTTTTTTTTCAAGCAGATTGTGGCAAAATTACAAAGAAAATCTGAAACAGGAAATTGATGTATTTGGGGCTGTTCCGGGGTACATATTATGGTATCTACAAATGGGTGATGATTTTCCGATTAAAATTGCAGAACACAATAAAAGCCTTGGAATCTA
>Ga0079223_10000229_pt1 | contig 25412 bp, 22 predicted proteins | sample Stecom2011_FD_75072 | JGI IMG/M metagenome (GOLD analysis project Ga0079223, IMG submission 75072) | Agricultural soil microbial communities from Utah to study Nitrogen management - Steer compost 2011 | ecosystem: Environmental > Terrestrial > Soil > Agricultural land | place: USA: Utah...
ATCAAAGGTGGTTGAGCTTGTCCGCATAAGAGGAGCTTGGCGGTAGGGGGAACTTGGCCGCCGAAGCTGGAAGAATTTGAATAAGACGAAAGCCGTTTCAAATTTGTATCGAAGCTACCGACTTCCTTTTTATAAATTAAAAAAGCCACCTGTGATTATCACAGGTGGCTTAGTTTTAAGTGGCTTATTAAACCCCTTACTTCTTAACAATCTTATAGACTCCTACTTGTCCATTTACAGTAGCCTTCATCATATAGGTGCCCACGCTCAATCCTGAGATATCCAGGGTTGCGCTGGTGGCGCCCACATTGTCCGTAAGTACTGTTTGGCCCAGCAGGTTATAGATGGTTACCATCTCGATGTTGTCCTTACTGCTAAGGTTCAACACACCATTGGTCGGGTTCGGGTAATAGGTGAAGCCCTCCAGGGTGTTGTTGCTAACGCCAAGGTTGGTCCCGTCTATAACTATATCCGTAACTGCCCCACTATTAAGAACAAACACGTAATAGATCTCTCCCGCCAGCGTATAGATGGACGCCGAGGTGCCCGGTACACACTGGTTAGAGTTCTGTGGCACCAATACCAGATCAGTCTCCACTGCATTCAAGCTAGGAGCGCTATAGAAAGTCACCGAGCTAGCACCACCAGGGGTGATGATAGTGGCTTCTGCTATTCCGTCTCCGGCTGAGGTAAAGTGGTACCATACCCCGTTGGCTCCAGTAAGGTCACAATCTTGTGGATTGCCATCTTCAGTGGTTGCCGCAGGCATAGCGACCGCAGGGTCGGTATAAGGGAATCCGATATCGCTTACATAGATAGAGTTGGCGATCTCGTCGTTTGGCGGAGGTGTTGGGGTACAGATAACATCAAGTGTAAAGGTACCGGTTGCCCCACCAAAGCTGTGGACTAGGATATAATATTTAGTGTTCCCATCGCTGGTGATAGTCACCTCGCTCTGAAGACCACAGAAATCATCGTTACCAGCCACGCACTCAAGTGCGGCGCAAGTTCCCTTGTAAACAGAAAGCTTGGTGTCAAAATTGGTGCTGCCGTCGCACAGGGAGAAAGTGAGCTCTCCAGGCATACCTCTGTTGTCATCAAAACTGTACCACACCCCTGGGGAAGTGATCGATGGGCCACAAGTTGGCGCATCAGAATCGATAGTGGCACCCACGGTAGTTCCGGTAACGGACTCACCACAGTTCATCGCAATGGCTCCGGTACAGAAATCGTTCGGTAGCGGATCCATACACGTAACATCAAGGCTGAAGTTACCACTGTTTGAACCAAAACCTTCCACCATAATATAATAGGTAGATGTACCGTCTGATAAAAACGTTACCTCCGACTGCGAACCGCAGAAGTCGTCGTTCATTGCGATTTCGTTTGAAAGATCGCAATCGTCGAAGATTCGAAGCACCGAGTCATAGTCGGTACCTCCTCCACAAAGAGAGATGGTCACGAACTGAGCGGCTCCACTTCCGGTGTACTTATAGAACACATCTGGGGCAGGGTTTCCGCCTGAATCTGTTGCCAAAGTAGTCTGTCCTGAAACGCTATCACCACAGGATAATGCAAAGGCACCAGAACAACCGTCGTTAAATGGAATACCAGTAGCTGGGCTACAAGTACCCGCAAAAGTATAAACTCCTTCGTTTGCTGGTTCCATAACATAGCCTGAGCCGTCGTCATAGGCAAGACCGTACCCGATAACACCTGCACTGGAATACTCCCAGAAGGTATTGCTACCATCTGTGGGCTCCAATGAAAGTCCGATCCAGTAGGTTGTAGTACTTCCTATTTGTCCTGGAAGGTAAACATCGGTAATATCCAATTCCACATCCCACAAATCGTAACCGAAATTGTTTCCGATAACAGTTTGAGAAGTTGGAACAAAACTCAATTGAGTGTTTATTATATCACCCGGGGAGCCCGTTCCTGAATCGCGATAGATAAAGACATCCACATTGGAGGCGTTTACGCCCGATCCAACACTTCCGATAAACGCTGAAATATTAATGGTTTCGAGCATCATATCCTCACCATCGGCAATTGTGATGTCGTTCGCCACAATACGGCCAAGGTTTTTGGTAAAGCTCTTACCGTCTTCCATGTTATTGCTTGGTCCTGTGGTAGCACAAGGATTTCCTGGAGCCATTGGCTCACAATCCCCGCTAAAAGTATAGATAACTTCTTGTGCTGGGTCTTCTATCTCCCAAGTCCCTACAGTAGCATCAAATTTCGCATAAGGCTGTCCCTCTACAGGGATGTCGTCTGTATATTCCCAGAAAACCGTGCCTTGGTTGGTTGCGGTTCCCATACTTACTTCTATCCAATAAGTAGTATCGGAAGTAGCATCTCCCGAAAATGTGAAGGGAGTTACATCCAAACTAGTCATGAACTGAAAAGCAACTGGGTTGGCCCAGGGACTTGAACTTAAAATTGTAGGAACCACCGTTTCACTACCTATTACAGCTCCTGGTAAGCCAGCAGCATCAACAGCATAATATACTACATTTGCTGTTGTAGGAGGATCAAGGGGTGCAAAGGTTAGGAAAGGAACCTCTATATTATTCAATGTAAAGTCCTCGCCGGTAGCAACTACGATGTCCGCAGCCGTTTTAAAGTCAGAATCAACAGATGATCCAGAACCCCCTGCAGCTATTGCTCCAAAAGGATGATCTTGCGCACAAGCGGTACTTCCACCCATTGGCTCACATTCTCCGCTGAAAGTATAAATAACTTCTTGAGCTGGATCTTCTATCTCCCAAGTCCCTACAGAAGCATCAAATTTCGCATAAGGCTGTCCCTCTACAGGGATGTCGTCTGTATATTCCCAGAAAACCGTGCCTTGGTTGGTTGCGGTACCCATACTTACTTCTATCCAATAAGTAGTATCCGAATTAGCATCACCTGCAAATGTGAAGGGAGTTACATCCAAACTAGTCATGAATTGAAAAGCAACTGGGTTGGCCCAGGGACTTGAACTTAAAATTGTAGGAACCACCGTTTCACTACCTATTACAGCTCCTGGTAAGCCAGCAGCATCAACAGCATAATATACTATATTTGCTGTTGTAGGAGGATCAAGGGGTGCAAAAGTCAAGAAAGGAACTTCAATTGTATCTAAGGTAAAGTCCTCACCTGCAACAACTATAATGTCGGCAGCTGTTTTAAAGTCGGAATCAACCGATGATCCAGAACCACCTGCTGCGTCCACTCCAAAAGGATGACTTTGGGCACAAGGTCCACCTGTACCGCCACCGGTATCGCAACTAAAGGTTCTAAAAGTATAATCAAAATTCGGGAAAGGGCTATAGTTGTTGGCATACGTCATTCCCCCTGCATAGGGGTTATTGGTTGACCCAGAAACACAAGGTAAGGCAGCATCTCCATCTATAACGATATAATAGGTATCTCCGACGGTAACATTCACCACTGGATCCCATAGCACATCGGCCCAATTAGTGCCATCAGTTTGGCTTGTTCCGCTGGCAAGCATAACTCCTCCAGCATTCGGAAGACCGTCCCATAGCGAAAGATCAACATCCAATCCTGTAGAGGGGTCTCTAAACTTAATCCCAGCACCAGCAGCTTCGGTTTCAAGTGGAATATAAGATTGCGCAAGACCACCTTGGCCAATGGTGGCCATACAAGTATCATCCACATCTTGGTTTACCTCAAGAATTGGGTTTGCACAAACAGTGCCAGTACCTCCTCCGGCTGTTACGTTGATTGTATAGTCTTCAGCCTGTCCCCAGCTAGTGCCAGTACAGGAGTCTACTGAATAAGTAGAGCCGAATCTTTTCAACACTCGCATTCTGGTAGGACCATCCACAACCCCTGCAGGAACTGTAATTGTATTGGTAGCTTGTTTACCGTCAATACCTGTGGAACTATTAATTGTTCCAATTTCGTATCGCTCTGAAGCATTGTCCAGAATTCCGTCTTGGTTCCAGTCGATAAAGACTGTAAAACTACAGGTAAAACCACCATTGGTATTTCCTTCTAGAGCTATAGTGTAGCTATCGCCTTCCACCATATTACCTACAACAGAAGTAAAGTCTTCATGAGCAGGAGATCCATCTATAACCTCACTACTTCTATTGCTTATGCCAGCAACTTCTACTAGACTAATAGGTTCAACGGTTCCGTAGGTTACATCACAATATGGAGCAGGGAAAGGTCCGCCACCACCGCCACCAGAAAGAACTTCAACTTCCCAACCACAAGTGTTTACTACTGAGGTTGCATGAAACTCAAAAGTTAAAGCATCGGTTGTAGAATTAAAAACACCTGAACCGTGTGCGGCAATCATACCTGCAAGTGTATCTGTATCGCTATTTAAGTTACTATCGTATATTTTTGGAGAGCTTGTATTTGGCCCATCATAAATGTTTAAGTAATCAAAGGTTCCAAAAACTCTAAATGTTAAAAACTCGACGGATAGATCGGTACCCGTTAATGTTGTTACGGTAGTACAATTACAGTTAGGGTAGTCTCCAGGATCACCTGAAGAAGTAGTGGAGCAATCTCCTCCAGGCCCTCCGGTTACACCGTCGGATGGGTCGTAAAAGAAATCTCCTGCATCGACGGCAAAACTTTCAGTTGCTCCTGCAGTAGGAATAATCTGCGCCATAATTTTATTCTGCCCTTCTCCATTTTGGAAGGAGGAAACACTGTAGGCTCCTTTGGCATTCTCGGCCTCTGCCGCTAATATTTCTTCTTGCGCCGCAGTTCCAAATAGGGTTTTCTCTAATTGGACAACGTTGTTATTACCCGAAGGCTGTTTCCCTCCAAAAACGGGAACATGGCTCTCATCAAAAGTAGCACTTTTTTCGGGGGTTCTAGATCTTGTATCCGCAGCCTCCGATTTCCTTTGCCTTTGGCTTTCGGGAATCATTATATTCGCTTCAACAGCTCGTTGCCCCTCTGGGATAACGACTTTGGGATTTGTTTGCCGTTGGCTTTCAACACTCGGCTTGGTTTTGTCGAGATTTAAGATCTCGGCCTCAGCTTTTCGCTGACTTTCAGGGATAACAACAGATTTGGGTTTCTGCTGTTGGCTGTAATGGGTTGGATTATCCACCCCATTTTCTTTCAATGTTGTTTGCTGGGCAAAACTGACTGCCCCAAACAGCATTAAAAGAAGCATTGTAAAATTCTTCATAATTTATTCTTAATTTTAGTTAATAAAAGCTAAATATATTCAAAATATTGATAACCACAAAACCCCCTACCCACCAAATCCCTAGAAAACACTGGGTTTATCAACGCACAACTTTATTGAATTTTAAAATTAATTAAAGGTAAGATAATGCAAGTCATATAGTTAAGGCGCTTTTAAAAGTTAAAAATGGAGGAAACGACTATTTCGCCAATTTTAATGTTAAAGTGAGCAACTATCGAGGATTACAGAATTATAAATCGCGAAAAAAATCCCGCTTCAGAAACTGAGCGGGATTAACAAAAAAATTATCAGGGATTCGGGATTACTCTCCTATAAAGTCCTGCATCACTGCATCGCTGACTCCCATTTGGGAGAATCCTCCGTCGTGGAAAAGGTTTTGAAGCGTTACTTTTTTGGTGAGATCACTGAACATAACCACGGTATAGTTGGCGCAGTCCAAAGCGGTAGCATTTCCCAGCGGCGACATTTTTTCAGCATAGCTGATAAAACCGTCAAAGCCTTTTACCCCTTGTCCTGCCGTGGTAGGAGTTGGCGATTGCGAAATAGTGTTTACACGCACCTTTTTGTCCCTACCAAAGAAGTAGCCAAAGCTTCGAGCTATACTTTCTAGATAGGCTTTATTATCAGCCATATCATTATAATCAGGAAATACCCGTTGGGCAGCCATATATGTAAGAGCCACAATACTACCCCAAGGATTCATGGCGTCTTTTTGGTAAAGCACCTGCATCGTTTTGTGAAAGGAAACTGCGGAAACATCCCAACCTTTATGGGTATAGTCATAATTTTGGTTGGTGTAATGGTTTCCTTTACGAACGTTAATTGACATCCCGATGGAGTGGAGAACGAAATCTATCTTTCCTCCCAAAATTTCAACGGCACGATCTACTAAATTTTCCAGATCCTCAACACTTGTTGCGTCAGCTGGAATAATTTCAGAATTCGTTTTCTCGGCCAAATCTTTTATCTGGCCCATTCGCATGGCTATTGGGGCATTGGTCAGTACAAATTTACCACCTTCTTCGTGGACGCGCTCAGCTGTTTTCCAAGCTATTGAGTTCTCGTCTAAGGCGCCAAAAATTATTCCCCTTTTTCCTTTTAGTAGATTATACGACATATTATATTAGGTTAAATATTAATAGTTTTTCAAAAAAGTAAATATACGCTTAATTCAATAATTCCTTCGCATTTGCAATGGCTGCATCGGAAAACTTCTCACCTCCCAGCATTTTTGCGATTTCCACAATTCGTTCTTCCTCAGTCAAGTTTTTTAAATGAGTAACTGTAACTTCCTGAATATCTTCTTTATATATTTTTAAATGATGCTCTCCCTTAGCAGCTATTTGCGGTAAATGGGTAATTGACAACACTTGCATAGTTTTTCCTATTTGGAACATAATATCGGCCATTTTCTTTGCTATTTCCCCGGAAACTCCAGTGTCAATCTCATCTAAAACAAGGGTAGGCAGTTTGGTATATTTGGCCAGCACTGATTTTATGGCAAGCATTATTCTGCTCATCTCCCCCCCAGATGCCACTTTTTTGAGTGATCCTAGAGGCATTCCCTTATTTGCAGTAAACAGAAGATCTAAGGAATCTGTTCCATTTAATTTAAAATCCTTGGATGCAGTCAGTTCGAATTGAAACTGGGCATTTGGCAATCCCAAAGGCAGAAGGATTTCTTCCAATTGTCGTTTTAACTCGGGGATGGCTTTTTTTCGGTTTTTATGAATTTCATCGGCTGTGGTGGAAGCTGCCAACTGAGATTGTTGCGACTGTTTTTCCAGCTCTTTTATTCTGGCATCGAGGCCAAGGGTAATATTCAGTTTTTCCTCTAATTCATCTTGAAGTTCTACAAGTTCTGCCACTGTTTGCAAGCTGTGTTTTTGTTGCAGTTTATACAGCAATTGCAATTTCTCATTAACCTGAACCAACATTTCTGGATCTGCAGCAAGATTTTCGCCAGTATTTTGCATTTCCTCTGAAAAGTCCTCCAACTCAATAATAATACTGTTTAATCGCTGCCAATAGGCGTCAAAAGTGGAAGAAAAGCTCTTAATACGGCTTAAAATAATTCGAGCTTCCTTAGCCGTTTCAACCGAACCAATCTGTTCTTCAGATAACAACATGACCGACTGGGCCAGGGCTTCTTGGATGGCTTCCGCATTGTTGAGTGAATCAAAGGTTTCCTCCAGTTCTTCTTGGTTTAGGCCTTTTAAGTTAGCTTGTTGCAGTTCCTCAAACAGAAAGGTATTGTAATCCAGTTCCTTTGATTCAGCTTCTTTTTGCAATTTGAGGGTGTTGAGATTTTTTACAATTTCCTTATATTCCTGAAGTTGGCGTGAATAGGTTTCTATATTTTTTGAATTCTCGGCTATGGCGTCAATTACAGTCAATTGAAAACTCTCTGACACAATTTCGATGGTTTCTCCTTGACTATGAATATCCACCAGATATGGGGCCAAAACTTGCAGCTGTGCTAGGCCTACCGGAGAGTCGTTTACAAAGGCACGGGATTTCCCACTAGGAAGAATTTCACGACGAAGAATGGTTTGGGGGTCATAATCCATGTCATTGTCATCAAAAATTGACTTTAAATCGTAATTTCCAATCGAGAAATGACCTTCCACTATACATTTTTTGTTAACATCTTTGACGCTTGATAAGTCGGCACGTTTTCCGAGCAACAAAGCCATGGCGCCAAGCAAGATAGATTTTCCGGCGCCAGTTTCGCCTGTGATAACTGTTAAGCCTTGGCCCAAATCCACTCGAATATCTTCGATAAGAGCAAAGTTTTTTATGGCAAGGGTAGTAAGCATAGAGAAATGGAAGCTACAGGTTTAAGGATTAAATTTAACCTTTACGATTGGATTTGGGAGTACAAAGCCATTTAAAGCTTTCGAAATAAGACCATCGTTTCTATAGGAACGAGAACTATTTAAGAATTGGGCTGTGTTTAAAACTTGATCTCACTCCAATTACTTCTTTTGGTTGGCGCCATTCTATTAAGGTTCTCTACCAGTTGCGCGATATTTACCTGAGGTCCGCCGCTAAAGATAGCTTGGATTTCATCGCTTTTGGCGTCAAAAAATGTTCTCAACAAAAAGGAGTTGGGGCGTCTGTCATTGATCCCCTTCAATAAATTAACAGCATCCGCTACATTTTGTTTGGCACCTTTTTGGTCGGAAGCCATAAGATCTAAGCCTTCGCGATGGTATTTATACATAGCTTGGTGAAATTCATTGAACACCGATGAAAGGAGGGCGTCATTGTAGCGATATCGGCTCTGATTGCCATCGGTAGCTTTCCATCCTGAATAATTACTAGAGGCCGCCGTATTTGTAATCTGTTTGGCAATTTCAAAATAAGGAATTCCACCGCTAGGGGAATAAGTATCGGCGTCCAGGCCTATAACAGTGTAAACATGGAAAGCTACAACCGAAATCAAGTTAGAGCCAAATGTGTTTATGTTGAAGCTCAATGGCTCGTATTCTTTATACTTAAAGTTAACCTGTCTATCAAAGTAATTGTAGACGGGGGTGTCGTAGGTAGAGCCAAATACGGGACGGGAAGATTGAATCTGCAGCGTTCCGGTAAAATCTTCGCCATCGATCTGGCTAATAACCAAAGTCATATTACAGTCGATGCGCTCTTGGTTTTTGTAGGTTTTGTCGGTCCAAGTATTGTTGTTAATAAATTCCCTCAGTTGGGTTTCTAAGGTTTTGAACAATTGCAAGTTTGGTTGCCCAGTTTGTTGGGCATCGATGGTAACAGTGCAGTTGAGTTCCTGTGCTTGACCTGAAAAGGCCAGCAGGGTACAAATGAAAGCAAGTAAGGTTTTACGCATGGGTTTTATCAATAATGTATTGCAAAATATCTTTAGCAACTTCAGTTTTAGGTTTAACAGGGAAAGGGATCACTTTATTGTCTGGACTTATCAAACTGACTTTATTGGTGTCTTTTTGAAATCCCGCCCCTTCGTCTCGAAGCGAATTTAAAACAATTAAATCTAAATTCTTTTTTTTGAGTTTCGATTTCGCGTTTTCTACTTCATTTTCTGTTTCAAGAGCGAAACCAACCAAAAATTGCTTCTTTTTAATTTCTCCCAAAGAAGCGAGGATATCCTTGGTCTTTGTGAGTTTAAGAACTAGGTCGTCATCCTTCTTTTTAATTTTTTCAACGGCTTGTTCTAGGGGCCTATAATCAGCCACAGCCGCGCTTAAAATAGCGATATCGCATAGTGGAAAGTATTTATGAGTGGCCTTGTACATCTCTTCTGCAGAGGTTACGCGAACAACTTTCACAAAGTCATTTTCCAGTTCCAAACTTACGGGGCCAGTGATTAGGACAACCTCAGCGCCCAGTTCAGCGGCGGCTTCAGCAAGGGAGAATCCCATTTTCCCACTGGAATGATTTCCGATAAAACGGACGGGGTCGATGGCTTCAAAAGTAGGACCTGCCGTAATCAATATTTTTTTGTTCTGAAGTGGAAGTTTTTTCAGAATATCATTTTCCAAAAACGTCACGATTTCTTCTGGTTCTGCCATTCTCCCCTGCCCTACCAGTCCACTTGCGAGTTCGCCATAAGCAGCGGGGATTTGGATATTTCCATAGCTTGCCAATTTGTCAAAAATCTGATTGATGGTAGGATGTTGATACATATCCAGATCCATAGCCGGTGCGAAGTACACAGGGCATTTGGCAGATAAATAGACCGCGAGAAGAAGGTTGTCGCAGCTGCCCGATGCCATTTTGGAAAGGGTGTTGGCGGTAGCTGGAGCTATTACAATCAAGTGGGCCCAAAGAGCCAAATCGACGTGATTGTGCCATAGAGGCTCCCGATGACCCATCGCATTTTTTTCTGAAGGATCTTGCTCCTCGTCGGTAAAAGTTGATAGGACTTCATTTTTTGAAAGTGTTGAAAGCGTCAATGGGGTAACAAACTCCTTGGCGGAGGCAGTCATCACTACTTTTACGTCGGCGCCCTTTTTTACAAGGAGCCTAACCAAAAAAGCCGCTTTGTAGGCGGCAATCCCACCGGTAACGCCGAGCAAGATATTTTTACCGCTTAAAACAGCCATTTGTTTAATTTAGGAATTAGAATTAAAGGTTTTAGGCAATAAGAATCACTTCTTCGCCTCGTAATCAATAACCTTTAATCTTCGATTATTTCGTCTGCGGTATTTCGGTAGTAGATTTTATTTTGCAACCACTCCTCAACAGCAAGAGCGTGGGCTTTTGGAAGTCTCTCATAAAATTTAGAAACCTCAATCTGTTCCTTGTTTTCAAATATCTCCTCCAAACTATCGTTGTAGGTGGCAAATTCGTCTAGTTTTTCAAGAAGTTCCTTCTTGATGTCACCATTTATTTGCGCAGCTCTTTTTGCAATAATAGAGATGGCCTCGTATATGTTGCCAGTTGGAGCGTCGATCAAATTTCTATCGTGCGTAATCGTGTTGATAGGGGCTTCTGAATTTTTAATATCCATGGTTTTTAATTATTAACTATTAGGTTTTGTTTCTGAGGGTACAATTCTCTTTTCTATATCCTGGTAAATTTTATTTGCCTCAGCAGCAGAATCTGTATCCTTGTAATATTTTATAAAATTATTGTAATATGATTTTGCGGTCAGCAAGCGCTCCTGCACCAGCATTGGGATGCTATTGATGGCAAGTTCGTAAGCTGATTTCAACTTGTACAGGAAGGCCTCCTCGCGGTAGGACGTTCCGGGGTTGTCTTGAATAAAGTTGTCGAACGCCTCAATAGAAGCTTTGTAATCCGTTATCCTGTAATATTGTTTTGCTATTTCAAACTCCTTCTTTTCCAATTTTCCTCTTAAGTTGGCAACAAGGATATTGGCCTCTTCCCGTTTCGTTGAGTTGGGATACTTATTTAAGAATTCCTGCAGTTTTTCTAGACCTTTATAAGTTTGTTTTTGGTCAAGGGAGTAGCGTTCCGACAAATTGTAAAAACTTTGGGCCGATTTGAAAGCGGCAACTTCCACACTGTCACTTTGCGGATATGCTTGGGTAAATCGCTCAAACTGATAGCCAGACATATAGAAATCGCCAAGATTGTAATAGGTATTGGCGTAAATATACGTCAGTTTTTCTGCCTGTGGCTTACCGCGATATGCTGGAACAATTTGCTCCATCAATTTTAAAGCTTTTTTGTATTTTCCTTTACTGTAGAGCGAATCCGCAAAAGCGTATTTCTTACCAATATCGTCCTTCCGGAGTACCTTTTGGTATTGGCTACAGGATGAAAAAAGAATTGTAATGCAGAATGTAATAAATAAAGTGAATCGCATGGGCTTCAAAAACATCGGACAAAAGTAAGGAATTATACGTGATTGCGCAAACTTATTATTGGGCTAAAATAGAAGATGAAAGTCCGATTTCATCCAGTCTTTTGAAATATTTAACGAGATATCTTAAAATGACTTTTAAGCATTTTTTACGAAAGCATCTATTTTGGACCTGAGGCCTTCACTCACACCGACCAAAGGCAAACGAACTGTATCGCCACAAATTTCTAGGCTTTTGAAAACAGCTTTAATGCCAGCGGGGTTTCCTTCGGCAAAAATATAGTCGATGGCTGGTGCCAATTTATAGTGGATTTTATACGCTTCCTCTGCCTTTTTTTCTAGGCCGAGCTGCACCATTTTGGAAAACTCCTTCGGAAAACCTTCGCCGATAACTGAGATAACCCCTGCCCCACCTGCAAGAATCATTGGCAAGGTAACCATATCATCACCAGAAATAACAAGAAAATCTTTTGGGCAACCTGAAATCAAACGCATGGCCTGTATTATATCGCCGGCGGCTTCCTTGATCGCGACTATCATTTCAAAATCGTTAGCCAAGCGGATAACGGTTTCTGGCAGCACATTGGAGGCAGTCCTTCCCGGAACATTATATAGGATAATAGGGATGGGTGCAGCTTTGGCTATTGCTGCAAAATGTTGATAAATCCCTTCCTGTGTCGGCTTGTTATAATAAGGGGAAACCGAAAGAATGGCAGTAAAAGCTGAAAGATCGCGGGTCTTCATTTCGGAAATAACTTCCTGTGTATTATTCCCACCAATACCCAATACCAACGGCAATCTTTCATTGTTGGCAGCAATCACCGTGTCTATCACCAGCTGTTTTTCGTCGGAGGAAAGCGTTACACTCTCGGCCGTTGTTCCCAAAACAACTAAGTAATTGATTCCGTTATCTATATTATAATTCACCACTTTTTTAAGGCCTTCCACATCAATGGAAAAGTCTTTTTTAAACGGAGTAATCAAAGCTACACCCGTGCCCATAAGTTCTTTCATCACAATTTATTTTAATGTTGATATATATTCATAACGGTTCATTATATCTTCTTTAGGATTTCCAAATATTTTTTCAATTCACTTTTAAAAAGGTCGATATTTTGTGGATCTATGCCCAAAAGAAGGTCGTAAAACCTGTGGTCCATTTCTTTAAAACCTATTTTAAATTTTGCTGCGCTCTTTACTACCATAGCCTCCATAAACTTGTGTTTTCCTTGGTAGTAACCAATGAGAACATCAAACGGAAACTCCAGAAACTCCTTGGCATTCTGGTTAATTATTTCGCCACCCCAACTAAATTCTTTGTTTGAAATTTGGTTTTGGCGCAGAGAGGGTATTTTTTTTCGGGTTTCTATAAAGGTAAAAAGCTTAACGTCCTTCCGCTGCAGGCCGAGTTCCATACCAAATTCATACAACAGTTCAAAGTCGTCAAAAAAAGCTTCATCTACCACAAATCCCAGGTATTTCAAGGGAGCATTCCGTTGGGAAATATCCCTTTCCGACAGTTGTTTATTGGCATGCTTTTTAAGCGAACGGTATTTTACTTTTTTCAACATAAAACGTCAAACTATAGATGACAAAAATAGACATTTAACAAACATCGATTTTAAAATGGCTTAAATCATTCCTAGAAAATCATCCTCCGAAATAATTGGCACGCCTAAACTCTCAGCTCTTGTTTTCTTGCTGGGCCCCATATTTTCACCGGCGACCACATAGTTTGTTTTGGACGAGATTGCACTGGACACCTTTCCGCCGTTGTCCTCTATCAATTTTTTCAACTCATTGCGGGAAACTTTTGTAAAAACTCCTGAGACTACAAAGGTATGGCCTTGCAGAACATCTGTTTGATCGGCGAGTTCTTCCGCAGAGATTTCCAATTGGACCCCATAACTTTTCAATCGCTCTATGGTATGAAGATTTTCTTTGGAAGCAAAAAACGAAACTACACTTTGGGCAATTCTTTCTCCGATTTCATCCACTGTTTGCAATTCTTCTTCAGAGGCGTTTTTTAAGGCTTCGATAGTTTTATAATGTCTTGCGAGTTTTTTGGCAACGGTTTCACCTACAAAACGAATTCCCAAGGCAAAAAGCACCCGTTCAAAAGGGATGTTTTTTGAGGCTTCAATACCGTTGATCATGTTCTCGGCGCTTTTCTCAGCCATACGCTCCAAGGGAATTACTTGTTCTTCTTTTAGCAAATACAGGTCAGCATAATTATTAATCAGGCCATTGTTTACCAACAGCGCTACTGTTTCAGCGCCCAGTCCCTCAATATCCATCGCCTTTCGCGAAATAAAGTGTTGGATTCTGCCCATAATCTGCGGTGGGCAACCATCTACATTTGGGCAATAATGCTGTGCTTCTCCTTCGGTGCGAACCAAGGGAGTATTGCATTCGGGACAATTGGTTATATAATGGGTTGGATTGGAATTTGGGTCGCGTTGGGAAAAATCAACGCCAATAATCTTGGGTATGATTTCTCCACCTTTTTCAACAAAAACGGTATCGCCTTCGCGGATATCGAGTTTTTCTATTTGGTCGGCATTGTGAAGGGAAGCTCGTTTTACGATAGTCCCCGCAAGTTCGACGGTTTCTAAATTGGCGACTGGTGTAATTGCTCCTGTTCTCCCCACTTGATAGGTTATTTGATTTAAAACGGTAGAAACCTGTTCCGCCTTAAATTTATATGCCATCGCCCATCGCGGAGACTTAGCTGTGTAGCCGAGTTCCTCTTGTTGTTGTAGGTTATTTACCTTTACCACTACCCCATCGGTTTCGTAGGGAAGTTCGTGGCGGTGGGTATCCCAATAGTTGACGAATTCCAGCACCTCTTCCAGATTTCTGGCAAGTTTGGCTGCCTCAGGCACTTTAAAACCCCATTCTCTGGCCTTTTGCAAGCTTTCAAACTGGGTTTTTAGCGGAAGGCGGTCGCCTACAATATTGTACAACAAACAATCTAGGGGACGGCGCGCAACTTCGGCGCTGTCTTGTAATTTTAAGCTACCCGATGCCGTGTTTCGCGGATTTCGATACGGTTCTTCACCCAGTTCAACTCTTTCGGCATTCATTTTAGAAAAGCCTTCAAAGGGCAATACTATTTCGCCTCGAATATCGAATAAAGGGGGATAATCTCCTTTTAAGCGAAGGGGGATGGAACGAATTGTTTTCACATTGGCGGTAACATCATCACCTTGAAAACCATCGCCACGGGTTACCGCTCTTTTCAAATTGCCATCTTCATAGGTCAAGCTGATGGATGCACCGTCGTACTTTAGCTCGCAGGTAAATTCTACTATTCCATCCACCATTTTTTCGATCCGCTTTTCCCAGTCCTCTAAATCCTCTTTCGAATAAGAGTTTTCTAGGGAGTACATTCTAAGGTTGTGCTGTACGGTTTCAAAATTCTTGGTAATTTCTCCCCCTACCCTGAGGGTGGGAGAATTGGGATCGTAGAACTCAGGATGCGCTTTTTCCAATTTCTGAAGTTCCTTAAGTTTTTCATCAAACTCTCGATCGGAAATAGTGGGATTATCAAGTACGTAATAATTGTAGTTATGCTGGTCGAGTTCCTTCCGAAGGGTATTTATTTGCTGTTCAATATTCATAAATCAAATATAAAAATTTAAAACCTCACGAATTTCGATAATTCGGGAGGTTTATCCATATAATTTTCAACAAAAATCTAATAAGAATCTTCTAGAAATATGTTGCGTACTAGCGCTGCACAAAGACCACCTGCAATAGGTGCTACTATAAACAACCAGAGCTGTTGTAGGGCCAAACCCCCAGCGAAAAGCGCCGGACCCAAGCTCCTTGCGGGGTTTACCGAGGTGCCAGTAATTGGAATAACAACCATATGGACAAGAGCCAAGGAAATACCTATTGCGACCCCAGCCATCATTGGCGAGCTGTGCCTTTCAGCAGTTGTGCCAAAGATAACCATCAAAAAGAGGAAAGTAAAGGCAAATTCAGCTATTAGTGCTGAAGTCATGTCGTATTCTCCGAGATAGCCTGGACCCCAGCCATTTGCTCCCAGCCCCCATTCAGGCATGACAAAGCTTGCGCTACCAGTTGCCAAGAGATATAGCAAACCTGCGGCTGCCACGGCTCCGATACATTGGCTTATTACATAACCGATTGTGTCTTTGGCAGATAGTTTTCCAGCTGCCAGCATGGCAATTGAAATGGCTGGATTGATGTGACATCCGGAGATGGGGCCAATAGTATAGACCATTACCAAGACGGCGAAACCAAAGGCAAGGGCGATACCCAAAAGCCCAATTCCTGCTGGACCCGCGTGGGAAACGCTGGCAATTGTGGCGGCGCCACAGCCAAATAAAACAAGGGCAAAAGTGCCGAGACCTTCTGCAAAGTACTTTTTTGATGATTTCATACTTAAATTTTTAAGGTTAGATCTTATAAATTTAAGAAAAGGAAAACAATAATTAAGCTTTGTTAAAAAGTATATCGCATTGTTAATAAGTAGCTTAGGCTTTATCCGAATTCAACCATTTTGTAAGATCGGGTCTTTCAAAATTCGTCATTTTCACTAGAAGTTTCTTAGGATCGGAATCAACCAATAGCAAATTGAAGTTTTCTTGGGACAGCAAAGCCTTTCGGACCATATTTTCAAGGAGGGTGATTAAATCGTCGTAAAAACCATTCACATTCAATATACCTATGGGTTTTTTGTGCAGGCCAAGCTGGAGCCAGGTTACTATCTCAAAGAGTTCTTCTAAGGTTCCCATCCCACCAGGAAGAGCGATAAAAGCATCACTTTCTTCCTGCATTTTCATTTTGCGTTGGTGCATGTTTTGAGTAGTAATAAGCTCCGTAAGACCGAGATGGACGACTTCTTTCATTTTTAGAAATTCTGGAATAATGCCAATTACCTGTCCGTTGTTGTCCAAAACACTTTTCGCAAGCGTGCCCATAACCCCTATTTTAGCGGCACCGTATACCAAGGTAATATCTTCTTGTGCAAAGATTTCGCCCAAGGTTTTGGCAGCTTCGGTTATTGCGGGGTCATTACCATCGCTACTGCCACAGAAAACGCAAATTGTGTTTAATATGTTCATGTTTTTTTTCTACAATTATAAAATGCTTTAAAATTCGCATTTCAACATTCGATTTTTTCCGTAAATATCCCTTTTTAGTTGGATGTTTTTAAAGCCTTCATCAGTTAAGAATACAGACAGTTCTTCTCCGAGAAATTCATTGATCTCGAAATAAAGTTTTCCAGATGGTTTTAAATGAAATTTGGCCAATTGGGCAATAGTCCTATAAAAAAGCAAGGCATCATCGTCCTTTACAAACAATGCAATCTCCGGTTCGTAATTTAGGACATTAGGCATCATTTGATCCTTTTCAAGTTCACGGACATAGGGTGGATTAGAAACAATAATACTGTATTTATCAGGAAGCGTTTTTTCGCTTAAAACATCCTTTTGAATAAAATTCACAGCCACTTCATTCATCTCAGCATTTAAACTCGCGAGCTTTAAGGCTTCCTCAGAAATATCTATGGCTGAAACTTTCGCTTCTGGTAAGTTTTTTGACAAGGAGATAGCGATACAGCCACTGCCGGTGCCTATGTCCAACACCTTGAGTTCGGTAATTGAAAAGTCATTTCGGGGCTTTATTTCTGAAAGGTCCGCAAGAATCCATTCCACTAACTCCTCAGTTTCGGGTCGGGGAATTAAGGTATGCTCGTTTACTTTGAACGGGAGTCCATTAAACTCCGTTTCTCCAATAATATACTGTAAGGGTTCATTCTTTTTAAGACGAATTAAAGCCGCTTGAAATTCCGCTTCTTCTTCCTCTGAAATTTCCCTATTGGGATTTAATGCTATTTTGATTCGCGAAAGTTTTAAATATTTTTCCGAAAGAATGTTGAAAATGGATTCTATTTCCTCTAAAGGATATAGACCCAACAGGGTGTTTTTAAAATTATTTTTTAGTGTCTGTATTTTCATCGATAAAACGTCTTCAAGCCTGGGAGAAGGATTTCATTATAATTGTTTGAGCATTTGAATTGGGCAGGAAAAATGACCCGTATCGCCTAGAGGGCCATCTAGATATTTAAAACCCGATTTCTTATAGAGCTTCTGGGCTTCTTCCATATTATCCAAGGTTTCTAGGTAGATTTTTTCGAAATTGAATTCACGTGCCTTGGCAATACAGAACTCCATCATTTGGGCACCTAGGCCTTTATTTCGGGCTTGGGGAAGAAAATACATCTTCTGAAGTTCACAGACATTTCCTTCATAATTATCCAATTTTGCCAGTCCAGCTCCTCCCAATACAACATGGTCCTGAACTACTACAAAATAGGCCGCACGAGGCTTTTGATAGGTTTCATATAAACAATCCAAGGCCTTATCGGCATAGGCAGTGCCAACCTTGGGCACATTGAGGTCCTCCAGTACTTTCCGGATGACCTTGGCAATTTCGGGATTGTCCTTCTTTTCAAGAAGGCGGATGATGGGAAGCTGCATCTAATTAAAAGCTTGTATTTTTACGCTGTGAAATTACAAGAAAAATATATGCAACGCTGCATACAATTGGCCAAAAATGGACTGGGAACAAGCTATCCAAATCCGTTGGTGGGCAGCGTGATTGTTAAAAACGACAGGATAATTGGCGAAGGATGGCACCAAAAAGCAGGCATGCCCCATGCAGAGGTGAATGCTTTCGCTAGTGTGGGAAAAGAATTTTCATTAGAAGGTGCTACCTTATATGTGAGTCTAGAACCCTGCAGTCATTTTGGAAAAACCCCTCCCTGTGCAGATTTAATAATTTCAAAACGGGTAAGAAAAGTGGTTATTGGAAGTACGGATCCCAATCCTAAAGTTGCCGGCAATGGTATCAAAAAATTAAGAGAAGCGGGTTGCGAAGTGATAACGGGAATTTTAGAAAGGGAATGCATTGAGTTGAACAAGCGATTTTTTAGATTTCATCAAAAGAAAAGACCTTATATTTTTCTGAAATGGGCGCAGACCTCCAATGGATTTATCGCGCCTTTGAAACAGGCCAGAAACGAGACGAAACCCGTTTGGATTACCAATGCTTATTCCAGGCAATTGGTTCACAAAATGAGGAGTGAGGAAATGGCTATTTTGGTTGGTACCCAAACCGTTTTGGACGACAATCCTTCATTAACGGTGCGGGATTGGGCTGGCAGCAATCCACTACGGCTAGTTATTGACAGAAAACTACAGATTCCCGATACATATTCTATTTTTGATCCACAGGCCAAAACCATAGTGTTTAACGAAAGGGAATCTAGGAGCTCGGACAATATCGAATATGTAATAATAAACTTCAACGCTAAGTTGCCGGAGCAAATAAGCGAAGTGTTATTCAAAAAGAACATTCAATCCTTGATAGTAGAAGGTGGTGCAAAAACGTTACAAAGCTTTGTGGAAGCCAATATTTGGGATGAAGCGTGGGTATTTACTGGCCCTAATAGTTTTGAAGGAGGGATAGAGGCCCCGGGATTTTATGGAAATCTCTTTTCCCGTCAAAAAATCAAGGAGGATGTTTTAGACATCTTCAAACACTCAACTTCGTAAGCACTACGGATTAAGGAAAAAACCAATAGTTGGAAATAGAAAAAGACACATATAAAACTATTTTAAAACCTTCAGAAGAAGTTCTTTTTAAGGAAAAAGGAAGCAAATTTTTAGGTTATGCGTTCCCCATCTCCAATGAAGAAGAAGTAAAGGAGCATTTGGAAAGCTTAAGAAAACAGCATCACAGTGCCCGACATTGGTGCTATGCTTGGCAAATGGGATTGCATTATGAAAACTACCGCGCAAATGATGATGGAGAACCTTCAAATAGTGCTGGCATGCCAATTTACGGGCAGTTGCAGTCTTTTGATGTTACAAACATATTAGTAGTAATTGTACGTTATTTTGGAGGCACCAAATTGGGCGTAGGCGGACTGGTTCAGGCTTATAAAACTGCTGCTCAAATGGCCCTTGAAGCTTGCCGCATTGTGGAAAAAACTATAGACGAGGAATTTGTCATCAAATTTGAATATCCCGAAATGAATACGGTGATGCGAATTATCAAAGATGAGGATATTAAGTTAATCGATCAAAAAATGGAATTGAGTTGTGAGTTTAAGATTTCCGTAAGGAAAAAAGATGCGGCAAAAGTTTTCGAGATTTTTCAGAATACCTACAAAGTATCAATTAAGAAGATTTCTGAGTAATAAAAAATCCCACAATTTAATTTCTGAGGTTATTCTTCAAAAAACTTAAATCATTAGAAATCCTCTCAAAAAATATGATTGAGTTTTAAATTCAAATACTTTTAGGTTTTACAAAAGTTTGTCGATCAAGTATTGTGGAGCATGCGTTATCTTTTTTGTAGTGCTATTTATAAAAACCAAAATTGTGGTGGCAGTTATCAACAATTGTTTGGACTCATTATAAATTTCATAGTAAAACTCAATTTTTACCGAGGGCATTTTTTTCAGGGTAGTCTTTACGGTCAACAAGTCGTCATAGCGCGCTGGAAGCTTATAATCTATGCTTAAATGAACCACAGGCAGGTGTATATCATTGGCTTCCATCCATTTATAAGAAAAGCCGAGTTCCCGTAGCCATTCCGTGCGGCCCTGCTCCAGATATTGGGCGTAATTGCCGTAATACACAACGCCCATTTGGTCTGTTTCGGCGTATCGCACTCTGATTTGTGTAAGGGTTTTCTTCAAAATATTTTGTCGATTAAAGAAAGATTTTTTGTAGTTTTAGCAAAGTGAAGTATGGGAATAAAAAACGAATATTTCAAGAGGCATGTGGTTTTTTTTATAACTATTTTGTTCACATATTTGCACTGTTAGATAATAGCTCGGAAAGTACTCCACCCCCTATTTTTTGACCAGAACTTTTTTAAAACACAAAAAGAACAACCTTTACTATGAGCAAAACTGCAGAAACAGTTTGGAACAATTGTTTGGCCTTCATTGAAGATAATATAACTTCTCAAGCGTACAAAACTTGGTTCGAGCCGATTAAGGCAGTAAAGTTAACCGATACCGCACTCAGTATTCAAGTTCCCAGCAAATTTTTTTACGAATGGCTGGAAGAACACTATGTGAAAATCCTCAAAGTTGCTCTAACAAAAGAATTAGGAACCAATGCCAAGCTCGTTTACATCATTAAAATGGAAAACACTTACGGCAACAAACAACCTTTCACCGAAAAAATCCCCAGCGCCAACCGAAGCAATCTGCAATCGCAGGAAGTGGATGTACCGCTAAAAAATAAGAGTCCGCAACTAAAAAATCCCTTCGTAATTCCAGGGATTCGCAACGTAAAGATCGAGTCTCAATTAAATCCCAATTACAATTTCGAGAATTTTCTTGAAGGAGATTCCAACCGATTGGCAAGATCGGCGGGATTAGCCGTGGCCAATAAACCAGGAGGAACTTCCTTTAATCCCCTATTGATATTTGGAGGGGTAGGATTAGGAAAAACCCATTTGGGGCACGCTATTGGAGTGGACATCAAGGATAAATATCCAGAAAAAACAGTGCTTTATATTTCTGCGGAAAAATTCACCCAGCAATATATTGAATCGGTAAAAAAGAACAATCGAAACGATTTTATCCATTTCTATCAAATTATTGATGTTTTGATTGTGGATGATATTCAGTTATTGTCGGGAAAAGCTGGTACCCAGGATGTGTTTTTCCATATCTTTAACCACCTACATCAAAACGGCAAGCAGGTGATTCTCACCAGCGACAAGGCTCCTGTAGATATGATAGACATTGAGCAGAGACTGCTATCCCGTTTCAAATGGGGGCTTTCGGCGGAACTCAACCATCCGGATTACGATACTCGAGTTGCCATTATAAAAAACAAACTCTATCGAGATGGCGTGGAAATGCCAGATGATATTGTTGAGTTTTTGGCCAACAATATAAAGACAAATATTCGCGAGTTGGAAGGCGCCATAATCTCCTTGATAGCACATTCTTCCTTCAATAAGAAGGAAATCACCATTGAACTGGCGCGCAAGATTGTTGATAACTATGTGAAGCACACTAAACGCGAGGTGTCAATAGACTATATCCAAAAGGTAGTAAGTGATTATTTCCAGATGGATGTGGACACGTTACAATCAAAGACGAGAAAAAGACATATAGTACAAGCGAGACAATTGGCGATGTTCTTTGCAAAGAAATACACTAAAGCCTCATTGGCGTCCATCGGCTCGCAGATTGGCCAGCGAGATCATGCTACGGTACTACACGCTTGCAAAACCGTGGACAATCTTTCATCTACTGACAGGCAGTTCAGAAAATACGTGGAGGATTTACAAAAGAAGCTGACCTTGTAAATTCAAAATTTTTTATTGTGAAATAAAAATGGGCTTGGACAGTGTTTTAAACTGTTTTAAAGCTCATTTTGTTTTTTATACTCTATTTTGAAGAATCTTTTAGTTCCATAGACAAAAGTTTCTACGAAAGTTTGAATTAGAAGTTAAAAAGATTAATTTATCTTAACTTTGTATTTTAATATTAAATTCTAATTTTCTTTTAATTTCCACTACACTTTGCGAAAAACAAAAATCCTCATGGTCTGTCTCGGCAATATCTGCCGCTCTCCCTTGGCGGAGGGAATTTTGAAATCAAAAATCAATCCCTCTAATGTGTTTGTCGATTCTGCCGGCACAGGGCATTGGCATGTTGGCAATCCACCGGATGAGAGGAGTATCGAGATTGGCTTAAAATACAATTTGGATATTACCGAACAAAGGGGAAGACAATTCAAAGTTGAGGATTTTGACGATTTCGATCAAATTTACGTAATGGATAATTCCAACAAGGACAACGTTTTGGCATTGGCGGAAACTGAAAGCCATAGAAGAAAAGTGAAACTTATTCTCGACGAGATTTTTCCAGGGGAAAATGTGGACGTACCGGATCCATATTATGGGGGAAATGAGGGTTTCGAAAATGTATTTAAGATGTTGGACGAGGCTTGTGAGAAAATTGCAGGAAAACTTTAACCATTATATCCCTTTCGATTTCTTAATTTAGTGGTATTCCTAAAAAAGACAGCCATGCAAAGAAATCTCCTCCTTCCTATTTTATTATTTCTCATCGGAATTGTGGCCTATCCACAATCCGTAGAAATCGAGCTTTTTAAAGATGGCTTTTCGTCTCCTCTAAATTTGCAACACGCCAATGACGCCCGACTTTTTGTTGTGGAACAGGGTGGAAAAATTAAGATCATTCAGGGCGATGGCACTGTGAATTCCACGCCTTTTCTCGACATTTCCTCCCAAGTCTCCTCAGGAGGCGAACGAGGATTATTGGGGCTTTCATTTCATCCGGACTATTCCAGTAACGGTTATTTTTACGTAAACTATACCAAAACCAATGGTGATACAAGGGTTTCAAGGTTTTCAGTGGATTCAGGAAATCCAGATTTAGCAGACACCACCTCTGAATTCACAATTATAGAATACTCCCAGCCATTCTCAAATCACAATGGAGGCTGTATGGCCTTTGGACCCGACGGTTACCTGTACATTTCCTCGGGAGATGGCGGCGGGGGAGGCGATCCAGGGAATCGTGCCCAAGACAAAAATACACTTTTAGGTAAATTACTGCGTTTGGATGTGGACACTCCCTCAGGCGGAAACAATTACGGAATTCCTGCCGACAACCCTTTTATAGGTGATCCCAACGCTCGTGGAGAGATTTGGGCTTACGGCTTGAGAAACCCTTGGAAATTCTCGTTTGACCATACTGAAAACACTCTTTGGATAGCTGATGTGGGCCAAGGGAGTTTGGAAGAAATAAACCGAGTAGCAGTAACCGAAGCCGGCCTTAATTATGGCTGGCGCTGCTATGAAGGATCCCAACCTTTTAACACACAAGGTTGTCCCCCCCAATCGGAAATGACTTTCCCCTTTGCCGAATATCCACATAATGGTGGCAACTGCTCTATTACTGGCGGTTACGTTTATAGAGGAAGTGTGTATTCGGATATTGCAGGGCTCTACTTTTTTGCGGATTTCTGCAGTGGTATTATTGGCACTGTGGACAGTTCGGGAAATCTAGTAGATTACGGTTCTTTTTCTGGGAATTGGGCCTCTTTTGGGGAAGATGTGAATAAGGAGCTCTATATTTTAGACCTCAACGGCGGAGATATTTACAAAATTAAAGGCGGACAAATTGCGGGAACGGATGACAATATTTTCGCAAATTCACTTTCAATGGTTCCCAATCCGGCTTCAGATAAGGTTTCGTTCACTTTAAAAAACGACAGTATTAAAAGCCTTGAAGTCTTCGATGTAAGGGGTAGCAAGGTTCTGGTCGAAAAAGGATCCCCTATAAAAAATTCAGAAGGCCATGTTGATGGTCAAAAAACGCTTTCCACGGCAAAATTGAGCGCGGGGCTTTATTTTGTAAAAGTAACTGGCGGAAGCGGAAAATCAATATTGAAAAAACTAATTATCCAATAAAAGACACCATGACGAATAAGATAGGGAAAGTTTATCTCATCCCCTGCCCTTTGGGAGATGTACACCCTTTGGCGGTGCTGCCCCTTTCGGTGAAGCAACATATTGAAAATATAGACCATTATATAGTTGAACACGAAAAAGAGGCACGGCGATTTATCAAAAGTATAGTACCCGAAAAGAAACAATCAGTTTTAAAAATTCAACAGATAAATAAATTTACTTCACCCGAGGAAATTCCCTCTATGCTCGATCCATGTTTTGATGGATTTGATGTGGGTGTAATCAGTGATGCCGGGTGTCCTGGCATTGCGGATCCCGGCGCGAGAATTGTGGCAAATGCGCATGAAAAAAACATTAAAGTTGTTCCTTTGGTCGGTCCTTCCTCCCTCCTTCTCGGAATGATGGCAAGTGGGTTCAACGGGCAGAACTTTGCATTTAACGGATATCTGCCTATTGAAAAAGGAGAAAGAAGGGCAGAATTGAAACGTTTGGAAAAACTTTCAAAGGATCAGAATCAATCCCAACTTTTCATTGAAACCCCTTATCGCAACAATCAACTGCTGGAAAGCATGGTAGAAACCCTAAACCCGCGCACTAAAATATCTGTGGCCTGTGATCTTACTTTGGCTACGGAGTATATAAAAACGAGTTCGGTAGAGGAATGGAAAAAAATAAAGGTGGACCTTCATAAAAGACCCACCTTGTTTATTCTTCAAGGATAGACTATTAAACCCTCCGCGGTTTCTTATTCGCGACTATGTGCGAAGTGTCATAACCTGAAAACCTTTTCAGATAATAACGGATCGAGGTGCCATTGGCATCGGAGAAACCAACTTCTCCTCGGGTTCTCAGGAATTTTTTAACATTACCTGGGCCGGCCAAATGTGCGGCAGCCAAAATACCCGATTCGGTAACTTTTACACCACCGACGGTTTTACCTGCATACTGTTTAATTTCGCGTCTCAGAATCCATTTATTTAAGGATGTATATGCCAAAAATGCGGCTTCTTGCTGGCGCGTGTCATACAGAAAATTCTCGGTGTTTTTAAAACCCATCATTCTAAGGGTTGCCCGAGAGAATTGATATTTTCCCATATAACCGTAGTCGTTGACTACTTGATAGTTTCCTCTGGACTCTTTAAAGCCGAGAGCTTCTTTAAAACCTAAATAAGATTTTCCCAAAAACAAATAAAATTTTGGGGTAAGGGGCTCGATGAGCGGAGTAAGTTCGTCCTCTGTGGGAACGTTGTAATTTAGCTCCAATCCTTCCGTACTAAATGCGGAAAAATCATACTCGTCTTTTGAATTGAAACCTGTCCCTACCAGTACGGCAACAACAAGTAAGACTGGAATAAAGTATATTCTTTTTTTCATTAAGTTAAAATTCGGATATAGAAATTA
>Ga0079223_10000231_pt1 | contig 25388 bp, 19 predicted proteins | sample Stecom2011_FD_75072 | JGI IMG/M metagenome (GOLD analysis project Ga0079223, IMG submission 75072) | Agricultural soil microbial communities from Utah to study Nitrogen management - Steer compost 2011 | ecosystem: Environmental > Terrestrial > Soil > Agricultural land | place: USA: Utah...
GCCTTCTGCTCCTCGGTAGCCTCCGTCTGATACTTCGCGCGCCATTCGGCATAGGGCATGCCATAGACAATCTCGCGCGCCGCCTCCTTGTCGATGTCCAGTCCCTTCGCTTCGGCGGCTTCCTGGTACCAGCGCGACAAGCAGTTCCGGCAAAAGCCTGAAAGGTTCATCAGGTCGATGTTCTGAACATCAGTGCGCTCGCGCAGATGCTCCACCAGGCGACGAAAGGCCGCTGCCTCCAGTTCGGTGCGCGTGGCCGTGTCCATTTTTTCTACCATACCAGATCCTCTTCCCATGCGGTCCATTCAGGGCGCTTTCAGCAGAAGGCGCTGTACGGCGGAACGCATCCCGCTCCGCTGCGTGAATCTGCTTTAGAACTTGGTGTCGCCTTCGGCCGCGGCAATAGAGGCGGCCTGCGGCAAGAGGGGGGCGAGCACCTCATGGAGAAGGTCCGCCCATTGCCGCACCCCTTGGCGAGTATCGATTAAGTCCTGCCTTACCTCAATCAGGGCACACGGCAGTCCTCGCGCCTCCGCATGAGCATGCAAGCCATAGTCTTCAGTGGAAGCGCCTGAATAGGGTTCATTGTCACCGGTGGTCAGGCCTTTCGCCCGAAAAGCCTCTATGAGAAGACCAGCCAAGCGTCGGTCCCTGTTCCAGAGGATTCCGACTTCCCACGGCCTCTGAAAGCCGTCCATCACCGGTGTGAAGGAGTGCAGGAAGATCAGCAAGGGGCGCTGCCTTATCGCCAGCTTGGCCTCGATCAAACGGACGACGGCCGCGTGGTAAGGCTTGAAAAGCTGCTCGACCCGCGCCTCCCGCTCGCGCTGCCCCAGGTCCTGGTTGCCCGGCACCCGTGTGCCGTCACTGACCACGGGTATGGAACCTTCGGATCCCGTGCGGCGGTTTGCGTCGATCACAAGGCGAGAAAACCCGGCCATGACCGTGGGGCAATCGAGCCTTGGCGCCAGGAGTCTCGCCACGTCGGCAACGCCGATATCCCAGGCGATGTGCCGTGCAAGATCTGCGCCATCCAATCCCAAGCGATCGAGACTGGCAGGTATAGCCCGGGAGGCATGATCACAAATCAGCAGGGCCGGAGCGGCCCCAGCCTCCTGGATAAAGCTGAAGGGCAGCGCATCACCGGGCCCGAGCAAGACCGGCAGATCGTCGCCGCCCGGGCGGAAGAGCTCACGGATCGGCGGCTGCGAAAGAGCTGGATGGATCATGAGGAGCGGCTGCGCCGTCACTCGGTCATGAGCTGATGTTTCGCCGCGGCTTGCAGCTCTTCGATCTTCTTGCGCAGGCGATGTTCCGACAGATCTACGTTGGCTTCCTGAAAGTCGCCCATGATCTTGCGCACCACGTCGTCGATGCCGGGTTCGCTGAGGTCGCTCGAGATGACGTCTCGGGCATAGGCTTCCGCCTCGTCGCCCTTCTTGCCGAGCAACTCGGCCGCCCAGAGTCCGACCAGCTTGTTACGCCTGACCTCTACCCGAAACTGCAATTCCTGATCGTGCTTGAACTTTTCCTCGAAGGCCTTTTGACGGTCGGTAAAGCTCATGTGGGCATCCTTCCATTGTGCTTGCGGGCCATAGCGATTGCCGCCGCGCGGCCCCAAGTGCTATCGCGTGAGCCTTATAGCTCGTTGGAGCGGCAAGGTGAACAACACCGGAGTCCCTTTAGAAGGTGTGCACTCTCATTCTACTTCGGCGCCCCGGCTCGAAGTGGCCGCTCTTGCTGGCCGCCAATCGCGATGAAATGGCGGATCGCGCGTGGCGGCCACCCGGACGTCACTGGGCCGATCGCGCTGACGTCGTTGCCGGCCAGGACCTGCTGTCCGGGGGGAGCTGGCTGGGACTCAATGATCACGGGGTGGTGGCAGCAATCCTGAACCGCTACGGCTCCTTGGGCCCGGCGGCGGACAAACGCAGTCGAGGTGAGCTGGTTCTGGAGGCGCTGGATCATGCGGATGCCCAGACGGCAGCCGACGCACTGGCGGAGATAGAGCCGCTTGCCTACCGGAGTTTCAATGCCGTTGTTGCGGACAATCGCGATGCCTACTGGATCCGCCATCTGGGGGACGAGAGTGCCGTGGTGGCGATGCCCTTGCCCCCAGGCCTTTCCATGATCACGGCGCGCAACCGCAATGACACGCGAGGCAGTCCACGGCAACGCCACTATCTTCCGCTGTGGCGCAATTCAAAGACGCCGGACCCGGACCAAGGCGACTGGCAGGAGTGGGAAATCTTGCTAGGGAGTCGTGAAGAGGTCCCCGGCGAAGGGCCTGCGAGTGCGATGAACGTTGAGCTTCCGGGCGGTTTCGGAACTCTTTCCAGTAGCTTGATCGCGCTTCCGGCAGATATACGGCAACGGCCGATCTGGCGCTTCGCCGCTGGTCCGCCTGATCGCACGGCCTTTGAGCCTGTCGATCTCGAAACTGGCATGACGGGACCTATCTAGAGGCGCCCAACCGGTTTCCCAACCTCCCGAGAGCGTTCCCATCAGCGCGGTTTCCCTTTAAAGGGGCTGTAGCGACTCCATCCGAATCACTATATTCTTTATGGTGAATGGGTATCGCTGGATGGGCTGGATCGAAGATGAATGCCATCAGAGGGATAGCCCGACGCTTTTGGACGTATACAAATAGAGGGCCGATCGTTGCGCGTAATACCGCTGGTAAAGACAGGGTAAGTACGCAAGATTTAGTGGAACGATTGGGCCGCTCTTAAATTCATTTATTGATAAAGAAGAATTGCAACGCTTGGCCGCAAGCAGCGGCAAGCTGTTGAACAGAGAAGTTCCCTTCGGAAACGGAGGGAAGGAGACGGGCGCCAGGACCTTCGCGGTACCTTGGACGAAAAGCGCCGGTCGAACAGCCACCAAAAGGCGGCCGGCAGATGTGAGGTCTTCGCGAGGAGTGCCCGCCACCAGAGGAGACGGCCATTTTGCCGTTTTGGTGTCAATCGGTAGCGAGGTGCCTACGTCATGAAAGACGTGTTTACTGAGTACTCGGAAGCCTATCGGACACGCAAAGAGTCCGAGATGAGTCTGATGGAGTATCTTGAGCTCTGCAGCACGGACCCGATGGCCCATGCTTCGGCCGCAGAGCGCATGGTAGAGGCGATCGGCGAAGCGACGGTTCTGGACACCTCGAAAGATCAGCGGCTCGGCCGCATATTCATGAACCGGACCATCAAGGTCTATCCCGCCTTCCATGACTTCTACGGCATGGAAGATACCATCGAGCGTCTGGTGGGCTATTTTCGCTATGCCGCTCAGGGGCTCGAGGAACGCAAGCAGATCCTCTATCTGCTCGGCCCCGTAGGCGGCGGAAAATCATCCCTGGCGGAGCGTCTCAAGACGCTCATGGAAATGCATCCGATTTATGTGCTGAAGGCCGGGGACGAACTCAGCCCGATCTACGAGAGCCCCTTGGGCCTCTTCGATCCGGAAAGGATGGGTCCAAAGCTGGAGGAGCGCTTCGGCATTCCGCAGCGCAAGCTGAGCGGGCTGATCTCTCCCTGGGCGGTCAAGCGCCTGGACGAGTTCGACGGCGATCTCTCCAAGTTCACGGTGGCCAAGATCTACCCGTCCAAGTTGCGGCAGATCGGGGTCGCCAAGACCGAACCGGGGGATGAGAACAACCAGGACGTCTCCAACCTGGTCGGCAAGGTCGATATCCGCAAGCTGGAGTACCACAGCCAGAACGATCCGGACGCCTACAGCTTTGCCGGCGGCCTCAACTGCACCACCCAGGGGCTCCTCGAGTTTGTCGAGATGTTCAAGGCCCCTATCAAGGTGCTGCACCCCCTGCTCACCGCTACGCAGGAGAGCAACTACGTTGGCACTGAGAACATCGGCGCCATTCCCTATCAGGGCATCATCCTCGCCCACTCCAATGAGTCGGAATGGCAGAGCTTTCGCAATAATCGCAACAACGAGGCTTTCCTCGACCGGGTCTCCGTCATCAAGGTGCCCTACTGCCTGCGGGTACAAGAGGAGCAGAAGATCTACGAGAAGCTCATCCGCAACAGCGAGCTCGCGAACGCGGCCTGCGCCCCGGGCACTCTCGAAATGCTGGCGCGCTTCAGCGTCCTGACCCGCCTAAAGGAGCATGACAACTCGGACCTCTTTTCCAAGCTGCGGGTCTACGATGGGGAAAGCCTGAAGGACACTGACCCCAAAGCCAGATCCATTCAGGAATACCGCGACGCGGCGGGCGTAAACGAGGGGATGGACGGGCTCTCCACCCGCTTCGCCTTCAAGGTGCTGTCGCGGACCTACAACTACGATCCGACCGAAGTGGCCGCCGATCCTGTGCACCTCATGTATATGCTGGAGCAAGCGGTTCGCCAGGAGCAGTTCCCGGAGGAAACCGAGCGCCGCTACCTCGAGCTGATCAAAAGCGAACTGGCTCCGCGCTACGCTGAGTACGTGGGCAACGAGATCCAGAAGGCGTACCTGGAGTCATACCACGACTACGGACAGAACCTCTTCGACCGCTATTTGGACTTTGCCGACGCCTGGGTCGAGGACCACGATTTCAAGGATCCCGATACCGGCCAGATGATGGATCGCGAGCTGCTGAACCAGGAGCTCAGCAAGATCGAGAAGCCGGCGGGCATCGCGAACCCCAAGGATTTCCGAAATGAGGTGGTGAAGTTCGCCCTGCGTGCCCGTGCCCAGCATGGGGGCAAGAACCCCTCCTGGACGTCCTATGAAAAGATCCGCGAGGTGATCGAGCGGCGGATGTTCAGCCAGGTGGAAGACCTGCTGCCGGTGATCAGTTTCGAGAGCAAGAAGGAGTCCGAAACCCAACGCAAGCACAGTGAATTCGTCGAGCGCATGATCGAGCGTGGCTATACCCAGCGACAGGTCCGACGGCTGGTGGAATGGTACATGCGGGTCAAGCAGGCCGGCTAGGCCGAGGGGGGAGCAGGTGCGGGTAATCGATCGGCGGCAGAATCCCCAAGGCAAGAGCCTGGCCAACCGCCAGCGCTTCGTGCGTCGGGTCAAGCGCCAGGTGGCCGAGGCCGTGCGCCAGGCCTCTGCGGAGCGAAGCATTCGCGATCTGGCCGATGGCGAGCAGATCGCGATCCCTTCCGACAGCCTGCGCGAACCCCGGTTCCGCCACGACGGGAAGACTGGGCGGCAGCAGGGGGTTCTGCCCGGCAACAAGGAATACAAGGAAGGCGATCGCATCCCTCGGCCAAGTGGGGGCAACGGCTCTGCGGGACGCGAAGGAAGCCCGGATGGAGAGGGTGAAGACAGTTTCGGCTTCGTCCTGTCACGAGAAGAGTTCCTCGACATTTTCCTCGAGGATCTCGAACTTCCCGATTTGATGAAGAAGAGCGTAACCCGCTCCGAGCAGATGAGCTTCCAGCGAGCGGGATACGCCACCAGCGGCACGCCATCTAACGTCAACCTGCTGCGCACCATGCGTAACAGCCTGTCGCGGCGCATCGCCCTGCACCGACCGCGCACCCAAGAGATGCGGGCGCTGGAGGAACGTATTCAACTGCTCGAGGCGGAGCAGCCAGAGGATCCGGAACTGGAAGAGTTGCGCGCGAAACTCCACCAGCTTCGCCGGAGGCAGAAAGAGATCCCCTTTCTCGATCCCATCGATGTGCGCTTCAACCGCTTTGAAGCCGTGCCGCGGCCGATAACTCAGGCCGTCATGTTCTGCCTGATGGACGTGTCGGGTTCCATGTCCGAGGAGATGAAGGACCTCGCCAAACGTTTCTTCATGCTCCTCTATCTCTTCATCCAGCGCCGCTATCGCCACGTGGAGATCGTCTTCATTCGCCATACGCACCACGCCGAAGAGGTGGACGAGGAGACGTTCTTTTACAGCCGGGAGACGGGAGGCACGATCGTTTCCACGGCACTGGAGGAGATGCGTCGGATCATTCGGGAGCGCTTTCCTCCAGCGGACTGGAACATCTACGGTGCGCAGGCTTCAGATGGGGACAACATGACTCCCGACGGGCCGCAAGTTGCCTCCATCCTGGAGCAGGACCTGCTGCCGATTTCCCAATACTTCGCCTACATCGAGGTCTCTGGGGGCGTGGGGGAATTACTGCGGACCCAATCGAACCTTTGGCAGACCTACGCCCCTTTTGCTGCGGCGCACCGGAACTTCGCAGCGCGTCGCGTCGCGAAGCGGGGCGACATCTACCCGGTGTTTCGCGAGCTCTTCACGCCGGAGCCGCAAGGGAGCTGAGGAGAGCGCAACATGGGCAGCAGCCTTCTTTTCACCGGCGCGGAGTGGTCCTACGACGCCCTCGCCCGCGCCTACGAGACGATCGAGCCCATCGCTCTTGGAGAGCTGGGATTGGAGATCTACCCCAATCAGATCGAGATTATCACGGCGGAGCAGATGCTCGACGCCTATGCCTCGATCGGCTTGCCCCTGATGTACAACCACTGGTCCTTCGGCAAGCAGTTTGCCTACAATGAGCTGCTGTACCGCAAGGGCGCCCGGGGGCTGGCTTACGAAATCGTCATCAATGCCGTGCCCTGCGTCAGCTACATCATGGAGGACAACTCCATGGCGATGCAGACGCTGGTCATGGCGCACGCAGCTTTCGGCCACAACCACTTCTTCCGTAACAATCACCTCTTCCGGCAGTGGACCGACGCAGAGGCCATTCTCGACTATCTGGAATTCGCCAAGAGCTACATTGCTCGCTGCGAGGAACGCTATGGCAGCCGGGCCGTCGAACGACTGCTCGATGCCGCCCACGCGCTGATGGACCAGGGAGTGAACCGCTATCATCGCAAGCGGCGCGGTGGCATTCGCTGGGTCGAGGAGCGAGAGCGCGCTCGCCTGCGCTATGAAGAAGAAAGCTACAACGATCTCTGGCAGCGCACCGTGCCTCAGGGCGCGCCGCATTCTCAGGCGGAGCGCGGAGGCGTACGACAGGAACGTGCCGCCCTGGACTTGCCGGAGGAAAACATCCTCTACTTCCTTGAGAAGAACGCGCCGAAGCTCGAGTCCTGGCAGCGAGAGATACTCCGGATCGTGCGCCAGTTGGCTCAGTACTTCTATCCGCAGAAACAGACTAAGGTGATGAACGAGGGCTGCGCTACCTACGTTCATTACCGCATCATGAACCGGCTACATGAGACGGGCCGTCTCTCGGACGGCGGCTTCATGGAGTTTCTGCACTCTCATACCGCCGTTATCTTCCAGCCGGACTTCGACGATCCACGTTACTCCGGGATCAACCCCTATACCCTGGGATTCGAGATGATGCGCGACATCCAGCGCATCTGCGAAGAGCCCACTGAAGAAGATCGGGAGTGGTTCCCAGATATCGCCGGCTCAGGCGCCACCATGGAAGTATTGCGCGATGCTTGGGCCCAGTACCGAGACGAAAGCTTCGTGCTGCAATTTCTGAGCCCGGCGCTGATCCGCAAGCTCAAGCTCTTCGCCCTGAGCACGGAAGAAGATGACACCCACTACCTCGTGAACGCCATCCATAATGAGCGCGGCTACCAGAAAATCCGCAAGAACCTCGCCCGCAGCTATGATATCGCGCTTCAGGAACCGGATATTCAGGTGGTGGAGGCGAACCTCAGCGGAGATCGTACGCTGGTGCTGCACCATCAGGTCTATGAGGGCCGCAGACTGGAGGATGAGGATGCCGCCATGGTACTGCGCCACGTCGCCCGTCTGTGGGGCTACCCGGTAACGCTGGTTGAAATCGATGCTGTCAGTGGCGCGACTTGGCGCCGGCACCACAGCAGCTATCCGGACGACTAGAGCAGATTCACGCATTTGACTGAACCCCATAGTGGTTCAGATCAAACGCGATCCGGTCTAGCTGCCACAAGTGGAAGAGGCGGCCAAACCATCGATAGCTTGACCGCCTCCAAAGGAAAGAACTTAAGGGTTCAGACCGTCCTTACACGATATCCACACCTGCCTTCCGCGCGGCGTTTAGGTCTCTGAAGAAACCCCGAACGATCACGGAAAGGATGATTGCCGAAAGGGCCGGCCAGATGAGGATGTAGAAGGTTAGCCAGAAGGTAGTCATGAAGTTTCCTCCTATTCGGCTGGGGTCGCTTGAGGCGCAGCGGCGCCGGCCACTTGCGCCTGCGTCTTGTCGGCTTCCTGGAAGAGCTGCACCCGCTGAGAGATGAGGTCGAAGTCGAACTCCTCTCGGCTCATCAGGCTGAGCGCAACGCAGATGATGGTGCTGGCGCCATAGGCCGTGAGAGAGGCCAGCAGCACGGTGTAGTCCGTGAGAAAGCCCGCGAAATACCAGGCGCTCACCAGCGCGGCGATGACGCCGACTACCACACCAACCAGGCGGCCGAAGAAGCCGAAGCTCATGAGACCGAGCACGACGCCTGCGCCCACCGCTGCTACCATCTCAAAGAAGAAGCCGATGACACCTTCCATGGGAAGCAGCTCGAAACGGACGGCGGTGAAGAGCAGCACCCCGCCAGCAACGGCCCAGGTAAAGGCGCTGTTTGTCACCCGCGGCCAGTAGCAGCTCGCAATCACGGGGAAGACCACCGCTCCCCACAGGGCGCCCACGAAGACCAGCATGACCAGGATGTCGAGCGCCAGGCTGGCCAGGATCAGACCGACCATCGTGGCGACGATCATGGTGACACGCCCGATCAGGAGCATCTTCCGCGGCTCCGGACGACCCTTCACGATATTCTTGGCGTAAACATCCGTCATCATGATGGCGGAGAGCGCCGTAAGATCCGCGTCCGCGGTGGAGGACAGGGAAGCCACCACCAGCAGGAAGAACAGGCCGATCATGAAGGGCGGCAGGTAGGTCGAGGCCATCTGCGGGATGATATTGTTCAGGTCACCGCCGTCTGGCTGCACACCCAGCAGCAGAGCCATCAGCCCCAGCATTCCCAGGCCGATAACCACGGCACCATAGCCGACGGTTGCCGTCAGGAAGGTCGGCTTGATCAGATCCTGGCGCACCGCGAAGAGGCGCTGCGCGATCGTCTGGTTACCGATGGCATAGGCGAGCACCGCCACGAAGAAGGGAGCTCCCTGGTTCAGGATCGCTTCCGTTGAGAAGAAGTTGGCCTGCTCAGCGGTCAGGCGCTCCAAGCCCTGTGCCATGACATCTGGACCACCGGCACTGAACAGGACCCAGGGGATGATGATGACGGCGACACCCATCAGCGCAATGAGCTGCGCCACGTCGGTAAGGATGGAAGCGCGGAAACCGGACCAGAGCGTATAGGCCAGGGTCCCGATACCGGCAATCAACACCCCATGCACGAACGACAGCGGCGACAGGATCGCGACGACGGCGCCAGCGGCGGTGAAGTTGACCATCAAGCTGATGGAACTGCCCAGAACGTTGGAAACGGCCAGAATCAACTGGCTGGACGAACCATGACGCGCGTGGATGAGTTCGCCCAGGGTGTGGGCGTTCGGCGCGAGCTGCCGGAAACGCTGCCCGAAGGGATAGATGAAGAGAATCATCAAGGCGCCCCAGAAGCCGTAGTGAATGGCTCCTGACAGACCATAGGTATAGGCGGAGCTGGCTGCGGCATAGAAAGATGCCGCCCAGATCCAGGTCGCGGTCATGCTGGCCGCGGAAATCCCGAAGCCGACCTTCCCACTGGAGACCATATAGCCGTCAACGTTCTCCTTCTTGTGACGTACAAGGAGAGACATGAGAAACGTGCCGCCATAGAAGAGCAAGAGCAGCAACAACGTGGTTGTTGTTGTGAATTGATAATATGTCGCTTCCATACTGATAAACTTCCCCCCTCCTATGGGATGCTCTTTTTATTGGTGTGAAGCGAGACTGTGTGACTCACAAGCAGAGCTACTTGCGACTCACCTGAACAGCTTCATCTCGCTTCAGAGATACTGGAAACACAAAGCCCAGGGTTCTGGAGCGACCCTGGGGCTAGGAGTTAGGCGTAGTTGCCCTTGACCCGCTCCTTGGTCGGATCAAAGTGCGGCGCTCTCACGACCACGGCCGGAATCCGCTTCTGGAAGCCATCCAGCTGGCCGACCTCCACTTCCGTGCCCTCTTCGGCATGGGCCGCATCCATGCGGCAGAGCGCAATCACCTTGCCCAGGATCGGAGAGCGAACGGCAGAGGTGATTTCACCGACCTGCGCCCGGCCGATGCGCACGCAGTCACCCTTGGAGGGCACCTGGTTACCCTCTAGGTCGAGGCCTACTAGCTTCCGGGTCGGATGCACCTTGCGCTCCTCCAGGACGGCGCGGCCAATGAAGTCGTCCTCCTTGGACTTCAGCGGCACGGTGAAACCGATACCCGCCTCGAAGGGGTTCGTCTGGTCGGTGAACTCATAGCCAGCGAAGATCAGCCCGGCCTCGATGCGCACCATATCCAGCGCCGCCAGGCCAAAGGGCGTGAGCCCGTGCGGCTGACCCGCTTCCCAGATGGCGTCGAAAACGGCCTTGGCATCCTTGGGATGGCAGAAGACCTCGTACCCGAGTTCACCCGTATAACCGGTCCGCGACACGACGACCGCTGGTCCGTGAAAATCGCCGATGCGCCCCACGGTAAAGCGGAAGACACCCAGTTCCTCGACGGTCGGCCGCTCCGGCTTGGTCCAGATGATCTCGCGAAGGATATCGCGGCTACGCGGTCCCTGAACGGCTACGTTATGAAGCTGATCCGTGGAAGAGCGGACCCAGACGTTCATGCCACGCTTTTCTGCCTGCTCGCGCAGCCAGAGGCCTGAAGTGCCGCAGCCGCCAACCCAGCGAAAGTTGTTCTGGTCGAGGCGGAAGACCGTGCCGTCATCCACCATGCCGCCGTGCTCGTAGCACATGGCGGTGTAGACCACCTGGCCGATGCTCAGCTTCTTCATGTTCCGGGTTACGCAGAGCTGCATCAAAGCCTCGGCGTCGGGGCCGGTGATCTCGTACTTGCGCAGCGGGCTCAGGTCCATGATCACCGCCTTTTCGCGGCAGGCCCAGTACTCGGCGATCGCGCCGTGGTCGTTAAACTTGTTGGGCAACCAGTACCCGTTGTACTCGACGAAATCCCGAGTGTGCTTCTCGAAACACTCGTGGAAGGCCGTCTTCTTTGTCGGCTGCAGATCGGCGTCGGCGGTCATACGGAAACCTATTGATCGAGGAAACTCTTCGTGATGGTCGTAGACCCGCACCTGAATGTCGGTGGGATCCCAGCCATTGGCAGGATCGACGTCGCAGGGGCAGGCTGTGGAGACGCACAGGAGGTCGGTCATGGCGCGCAGCAAGACATAATCGCCGGGGCGCGACCAGGGGTCGTCCATGTTGATGGCGTTGGCGTCATCCAACAGGGTGTTGAAGAAAAAGTTGATTGCCGGCCATCCGGCCCGCTTGGGCAGACCGTAGGGATCCAGCTCTCGGTTGATGTTATCGCTACAGTTCACGTGCCCCGGGTAGCCCAGGTCCTCGTAGTAGCGCGCGGTGCAAGCCAACCCGAAAGTATCGTGGCGCCCGCAGGTGTCCTGGATCAGGTGCACTAGAGGCTGCTGGTCGACCGAGTAGTAGCGCGCAAAGATCCCGGGCTTCGGATAGAGCTCTCCAGAGAGGGTACGCGTCGTGGTTGGATCAATGTCCGCTATCCTCCCCTCCTCGACCGCTCGCAAGTCCAGGGCCTGGAAATCGGAGCACTCCCGGCCCTGAACGTCCAGCACCTGGATGTACTGCCCCTTCTTCACCTCATAGACGAAGGCCTGTCCCGGCTGAATGTTGTGATCGAGCAGAGGATCCGCCAAGGGATCGGGCGGCGAAAGACGCTCCTTGCCGATCACCGGGCGCGCCCGCCGGACGTAGAGGACCAATTCGGTCAGGGCATTCTGCTGGTCGACGGCCATTGCCTCTCCAGGCGCCGCCACAATGAGCAGACCTGGACCTTCCGCAGTGAAGCTGGCGCTGTTGCCGGCCCGCGACCCCTCCCCGAAAAGGCGGATACAGCGCGCAGCAGCAAGGTCGAAGCCCGCCTTCTGCAGCGCATTCCGAACGCGGCGCGCCGAAGCCTCCTCGGAGCTGAGGATCTTGCGCAGCCCTGTCGGCTCTTCCAAGGAGGCCGAGCCTAGCCGCTCGGGATCCGAACGTCCTTCCGGATCAAAGAAAACGATTTCACATGCCTGCAGACCTTCACGATCAACGACCGTGATGACGTCACCGGCTTCGATTGCAACTGCTCGCGAACCGCCTCCTGGTACAGGATGGCGTTCCACGCCTGGCGGCAGCACGGGTAGGCCCGGCGTCAAGACACCGCCGCGGACCATAGGTCCCTCGAACTGCTGGATAATGCCCATTTGGCGCTCTCCCTTACTTATGCGCCCATTGGCTATTGACACACCGGCAAGGTAAAGCAGCATTGTTTGAGGCTCAGGCTCAGGAATCTTGATGCGAAGACGTCGGACGCGGTTACCCCCTCTGGATTATCTCATTGCCTTCGAAGCATCGGCCCGCCTCGGCGGATTCACCGCGGCAGCAGAGCGGCTTAACCTGAGTCAGGCCGCCATTAGCCGGCAGGTGAAGCTCCTCGAAGAACACTTGGGCGCGCGGCTGTTTCGCCGCGGCCACCGATCGATCCAACTCACCACCGAAGGCCGGAACTTCCTTCAGCACGTGCGAGAAGCGCTGGATGCCGTGGAGAGAGGTGTTGAAGGCTTGCAGGAGGCCGGGCGCCGGCCGCGAGTTTCGCTTGCTGCGACCCAATCGGTTTCCACCCTCTGGCTTATGCCCCGATTGCCACGCCTGCGCCGCGACCACCCGGATCTGGACATTCATCTCGTTTCAACCGATCTGGATCGGGAAGCACTCGCCAGCGAGCACGACTTGATCATCCTGCGAGGCGAGGGTCAGTGGGAGGACTTTCACGCAGAACTACTGCTGGACGAGGAGATCTTTCCCGTCTGCGCCCCCGCCTATGCAGAGAAGAAAGACCTCGATCGGCTGGAAAGCCTGCGCCACTGCACGCTCATCGAGGTAGCCAGCCACCATACCGAGTGGATGGACTGGGCGCGCTGGCTGACCCGTAGCGGATTGCCCGACAATACAGGAGCTGCCAGCCTGACCTTCAATACCTACGCGCTCGCCATCCAGGCGGCGGTCGATAAGCTGGGTGTAGCCTTGGGTTGGCGGCACCTGGTAGACGCGCATCTCGCGAAAGGCACCTTGACCAGGCCCCTGCCCAACAGCATCCGCACGACCTCTGGCTATTTTCTGCTGCAGCGGCAGGACGGTCCATTGAGCCCCGCCAGCCAATCCATTCGCGACTGGCTCTTCGCCGAAGCGCGGCCCTCTAAAGGCGCCGCGCTTCAGGAAGATTCTGCCCTACCCGTTTAGGCCAGCTTCACGCACGCCGCGCCCGCTGCACCAGGGCCGCTGCGCAGGCGTCCAGAATGGCGTCCTGATCGATGCCATAGTGGCGATAGAGGTCTCGGATGTCGCCGGATTGACCGAAATGCTCGACCCCAAGCGCCTGCACTCGGTGCCCGCGCACGGAGCCCAGCCAGCCCAAGGTGGCGGGATGCCCGTCGAGGACGGTCACCAAGCCGGCGTCCGGCGCCAGAGGCGCCAGGAGTCGATCGGCATGGCAGGCTGCGTCCGCTCTGCCGGCCTTCCGCGCCCGGGCGGCGGCGGTCCACTCCGCGTTCAGGCGCTCTGCCGAGGTTACGGCGAGAAGGCCTGCGCCGGGAACCTCCTCCACCAGCGCTTCCCAGGCCGCCGAGGCCTCCGGCGCAATCGCTCCGCTGTAGACAATGGCCAGCTCCGCGCCTTCGGCTGGAGGGCGCAGCCAATAGCCGCCGGTGATTATCTGCTCTCGCAAGGAGGCGTCGACGTTGCGGTCCGGCTGATCGAGAGGACGGGTAGACAGCCGCAGATAAACAGAGCCACCCTCTTCATCGCGGAGCCAAGGCGTACCCGGAACCGCATCACGCCCCGGATGCTCCGAGTCCCGCTGCAGATAATCGAAAGCCCACCCCAAGATCAGCGCCAGTTCATCCGCGTAGGCCGGCTCGAAGGCGGCAAGCCCGTCTTGTGACATGCCGATCAAAGGGGTCCCGACCGACTGATGGGCCCCGCCCTCCGGTGCCAGACTGATGCCAGAGGGCGTGCCGACGACGATGAAGCGGGCGTCCTGGTAGCAGGCGTAGTTGAGGGAATCCAGGCCACGCTGAATGAAGGGATCGTAAAGCGTACCAATGGGCAGGAGCCGCGTTCCGAAGAGCGAATGCGAAAGCCCGAGAGCCGATAGCGCGATGAAAAGGTTGTTCTCCGCTATGCCCAGTTCCACGTGCTGGCCTTCCGGCGACATGGCCCAGCGTTGAGCTGATACCACCTTCTCCGCCCGGAAGATGTCCTCACGGGGATGCCGATCGAAGATGCCGCGGCGATTGACCCAGGCACCCAGGTTGGTCGAGACGGTCACATCGGGCGAGGTGGTGACGATGCGCTCGGCGAGCAGGCTGTCCTGCCGCGCGATGTCACCCAGGATCCGGCCAAAGGCCTCCTGAGTGCTCATGCGATGGCCCTCCGGTCGCGGCAGTTCTTCCGGCACGGGCACATAGTCCGCGCGATAGCGACGGCGCCCCTTCGCGTTGAAAGGCACATTTCGCAGGAAGGACTGCAGCTGCTCTGGCTCCAGCTTGAGCCCGGCAAAGGGCTCCCACTCTTTGCCCTCCGGCACTCCCAGGCGACGCTGAAATTCCGCCATCTGATCCGGATTCATAAGGCCGGCATGGTTGTCCTTGTGACCCGCCAGCGGCAGTTGGTAGCCCTTCACGGTGTAACAGATGAAGCAGGTCGGTTGGTCGTCCTCGATGCTGTGGAAGGCTTCGAGGACCGTTTCAAGATCGTGACCGGCCAGGTTGGTCATCAGCCGTTCAAGTTCGAGGTCGCTCAGCTCTTCCAAAAGGTCACGGATCCCCGGCAAATCGCCGAGATCGGCGGTAAGATGCTTGCGCCAGCCGGATGCTCCAGTGAAGACCAGCGCCGAATAGAGACTGTTGGGGCAATCGTCGATCCACTGGCGCAGGGCTTCACCGTCTGGCCTCTTGAAGGCAGCTTGCAGCAGCTTGCCATACTTCAGGGTGACGACCCGCCAGCCCATGGTCTGGAATAGCTGGTCGATTTGCCCAAACAGGCGGTCAGTGACGACGGAGTCGAGGCTCTGGCGATTATAGTCGATCACCCACCAAACGTTCCGTACGTCATGCTTCCAGCCCTCCAGCAGGGCCTCGTAGACGTTCCCCTCATCCAGTTCGGCATCGCCCACCAGCGCGACCATGCGACCGGGCTCCCGTCCCGCCGGCAGAAGCCCCTTCATATCCAGATAGTCCTGCGCCAGGGAAGCGAAGGATGTCATGGCGACGCCGAGGCCGACCGAGCCGGTCGAGAAATCGACATCATCCTTATCTTTCGTACGCGAGGGATAGGACTGGGCACCACCGAAAGCGCGGAAGTTCCGCAAGGCCTCTACATCCTGATTCCCCAGCAGGTATTGGATGGCATGGAAAACAGGGCTGGCGTGCGGCTTGACGGCGATGCGATCCTCTGGCCGCAAGACGTCGAAGTAGAGAGCTGTCATCAGGGCCGTCATTGAGGCCGAAGAGGCCTGATGACCGCCTACTTTGAGACCATCGCGGCTGTTTCGCAGATGGTTGGCCTGATGGATCGTCCAGGTCGACAACCAAAGTACCTTGCGCTCCAACTCGGATAGAAGCTCGAGCTTCTCCTGCAAAGGAGCGGCAGAGGCAGAGGCTTTGGTGAGGGCAGTCGACATGAAAGGCTCCAAGACTAAGCGTGGCAGCAGCACGGCAGGGAGCCGCGTCACGCGGCCCCCTCCAGATTTAAAGTCCAGCTATGCTCCGCTCATTCACCCGCATCTGTCCAGTGCGCTAGTGAAGGCAAGCAACAGCCTATCATCTAACGGCGCAGGGGCGGCACTTCCAGAACGATTGGGGAATCCCAGCGCACTCTCTGCTCCGGTTCTATTGCAGCCGATCCTGGAAGAGGGCTTTGCTCTTGTATTTTGAAATGAACTTCTCGAACTGCGCGAGAAAGTCGGGGTCATAGAAGCGCTGGTCTCTGTTGAGAATGTCCAGGGCCTCCTTCGGCGAAACGGGCTGCCGATAGGGACGCTCGCCGGTCATCGCATCGTAGGAATCGATGATGCGCACGATGCGCGCCAACCAGGGAATCTCATCCTGCTTGAGATTCAGCGGATAGCCTGATCCATCGAAATTCTCGTGATGGTACAGTACAATGTCCTCGATGCTTTGATCGAGCCGAAGCGGGGTCATGAGGTCCAGGCCGAGCCTGCAGTGCTGCTGAATGTGCGCAAACTCCGCCTCTGACAGGCGGCGAGGCTTCTTCAGAATGTCTTCGTCAACCGCGAGTTTTCCAAGATCGTGGATCGACGCGCCGTAGGTCAACTGGAAGGCTTCCTTGTCGCTAAGGCCCAGATGATCCGCAAACGCACTGGCATAGGCGCCGACGCGGCTGTGATGACTGGCGGTATAGGAATCGCGGAGCTCCACCAAGCGCGCAATGAAGCCGGCAATTCTGCGCATGTGATTCCCCCAAAAACCAAGAACACGCGCAACGCTTGCCCGCGCTCGTCAATACTACTGACTAAGCGTCCAAACCTCTAGCAGGCTGCTGAAGAAGTTGTCGGGGGAGTGATCCAGCGGTCGGTTTTAGCCTCACGCTTAACTTATAGCCCTCTCGCTCACCAACTGATTGCGGGAGGATGCGGCAAAGGTGGGCTGGATTGCGTCCCAGAACCTATACTCCGATTACCCGCAGTAGGGTTGGTTCCAGCGGCAGGAGAAGGGCAAGCATGGACATTGCGGCAATGTTCTTTCAGGACTGGGAAGGGATCGTTCGGACCGTTCTGGTCGGTCTGCTCGCCTATGTAACGCTGGTGCTGTTCCTACGCATCTCCGGCAAGCGGACGCTTGCCAAGCTCAACGCCTTTGATCTCGTGGTGACGGTGGCGTTGGGTTCGACGCTGTCGGCCATCGTGTTGCAGGAATCAGTCGCCCTTGCGGAAGGGGCGACGGCGCTCGCCCTGCTGATCTTCGCCCAATATCTCGTCGCCTCCTTTTCGGTGCGCTCGAGGCGCTTTGCCGCCGCGGTGCGCTCGGAACCAGCGCTGTTGGCGCGCAACGGCGCATTTTGTGACCAGGCAATGAAGCGCGAGCGCGTGACGCAAGATGAGGCGATTAGCGCCATTCGCTCTCAGGGCGGCCATTCAGTGGCCCAGGTGGAGAGCCTTGTGCTCGAAAGCGACGGCACGATCAGCGTAAGTTTTCTGGCAGCGTGAGTTTTTTGGCAGCGTCAGCTTCCTGACCGCGCATCGACTGCGGCCTATCACCGCATAGCTTGCTCTGCTTGCTTGCCGCTGGCCGCGCTTTGCCGCACACTTTTTGAATGGTCGTCGCCACCTCCTCTCTCATAGGGCACAACCAGGGCCCGCCGCTGGCCTCCGCTGGAGGTGGGTGGGCCTACCACTGCTGGAAACAGGCCCATGCGCAACAGAAGGCAAAGCTGTTGCCCCGGATCGCAACGCGGCGGGCACGGGCGGCAGCGGACATGGGTCTCTCCTTCGCCGTCTTCAACGCGGCCATCCAGGACACCGGCCGCTGGCCAGACAGCCTGCTGTTCGGCATGGGCGGCACCCTGGTGCGAGGCATGAACGGACGCATCTGGGTCGATCGACGTGGCCGACCGGAGCTGCTGCAGGCGCGGCTGGCGAAGCTGAGCGGCCTGAAGCACTGCCGCATTCTTGTGCTGGGCGGCCACCCACTCCGTCCTCAGGATGCGACGCTGCAGCCGGACCTGGGCGCCTGCCTCGAGCAGGTGGCGACAGCACTGGACGGCCGGCTGAACGACTGCCAGCTCGACTTGGAGGAACCGGTCAGTTGGCGCGGCCCCGATTTTCCGGCCGGTGGTGGCGAAGCGCTGCTGCGGCGCCAGGGGCTGGCGCCGGCCCAGGTGATCATGATCGGTGATGGTTTCCTGGAGCAGCAGCGAGCCGCGGCACTGCGTCTACCGGGCTTCGTGCCGGCGGACACCTATTTTGCGGGCCTGTAACAAGCCTTCAGAACCGGCAATTCGTGCTGCCGGACCTCGTCACCGCAAGACCGAACGCTAGAACCGGTCCGCTGCACGGGCAACGGCAAGATGAAAACACCGATTCGTTGAATGTCGGGCAAAGACATACCTCAGATGCTTTCTAGCGATGGCCGCTGTCCTTGTTGAGTCGGGCTACTACTCCTAAACTGAGGGAAATACTCTCTTGTAAGTACAGGTCAGAGATTGATGCCGGACAGTCGCCACTTCCGTCCAGCCAGCAGGCGTGCGGAGGCTCCTGAAGCCTTGGGGGCCTATCCCTTGATCCGCATGCGGCGCAACCGCAGCACCCAGTGGGTGCGGGATCTTGTCGCCGAGAACCGGCTGAGCGTGGAAGATCTTATCTGGCCTCTTTTTGTCCGGGAAGACAGCGAGAAGGAGGCTGAAATCGCCTCCATGCCGGGCGTGCGCCGCCACACTGTCGCGGAAGCCACGGAGGCCGTGCGAGAGGCCGCAGCCCTCGGTATTCCAGCTGTCGCCCTCTTTCCCCATATGGACGACGCGCTGAAGACCCCAGACGCGCGAGAAGCCTATAACCCCGAGAACCTGATCTGCCGGGCGGTTCGAACGATTTCCGAAGCGGTTCCCGACATCGGTATCGTCTGTGACGTCGCCTTGGATCCCTTCAACTCGCAAGGGCACGATGGGATCGTCAGGGACGGCGAGATCCTGAACGACGAGAGCATCGAGGTGCTGTGCCGCCAGGCGATCGTTCAAGCCGCGGCCGGCTGCGATGTCATTGCCCCTTCCGATATGATGGACGGACGTATCGGCGCGCTGCGCACCGCGCTGGATCAAGCCGGTTTCGAGCATGTCCGGATCTGCTCCTACGCCGCGAAGTACGCCAGCGCCTTTTACGGCCCCTTCCGCGACGCCATTGGCTCCAGCGGCCTTCTGGTAGGCGATAAGAAGAGCTATCAGCTCGACCCGGCGAACAGCGACGAAGCAATGCGCGAGGTCGCCCTGGATCTCCAGGAAGGGGCGGACATGATCATGGTGAAGCCTGGCATGCCCTACCTCGACATCATCCGCCGGGTAAAGGAACGCTTTACCGTCCCCACTCTGGCCTATCAGGTGTCGGGCGAGTACGCGATGATCCGCTGCGCCGGACAACAGGGTTGGCTGGACGGCGAGAAGGCAATGCTGGAATCGCTCCTGGCCTTCAAGCGCGCTGGTGCTGACGCCATCCTTACCTACTTCGCCCTGGAAGTGGCCCGCAAGCTCAAGCAGGACTGAAGCAGCGCCGAACTAGCCGTTGACAATGGTCCCCCCATTCGGGTGCAGCACCTGACCCGTCATGTAGGAGGCGTCGTCGCTCGCCAGGAAAACGTAAGCGGGCGCGACCTCGTTCGGCTGGCCTACCCGCCCCATTGGGGAGCTTTCCCCGTGCTTTGACGTCTTCTTTTCATCAAAGCTGGCAGGGATGAGGGGCGTCCAGATTGGCCCCGGTGCAACGCCGTTCACCCGGATGCCTCGATCCACCAGACGCGCAGAGAGCGATCGGGTAAGCGTCAGGACCGCACCACGGGTCGCGCTGTAGTCGATCAGCATCGGGTGTCCCTTGTAGGCCGTGATCGAGGTGGTGTTGATGATCGCCGCCCCCTTCTCCAGATGCGGCAGCGCCGCCTTGGTCAGAAAGAAGTAGCCGTAGACGTTGGTTCTGAAGATCCGATCGAGCTCGTCCTCGGTCAGCTCGTCGAAGCTGTCTCGCATGTGCTGCTCGGCAGCATTGTTGACGAGAATATCCAGGCGATGGAAGCGATTGAGCGTCTCTTCCACAGCTTCCTGACAGAAGAGGTCGGAGCCGACGTCGCCCTTCAGGGCGAGTCCCTCCGCTCCTTCCTTGCGCAGCAGTTCGAGGGTGTCGGCCGCATCCTCATCCTCTTCAAGATAGATGAAGGCAATTTGCGCGCCCTCGCGCGCCATGGCGAGGCTCACGGCGCGGCCGATGCCGCTATCGCCCCCGGAAATCAAGACGACTTTGCCCTTTAACTTGCCCGAGCCGGGATGGCGCGGCTCGAACTCCGGCGGCGGCGTCATCTCATGTTCTTCGCCGGGCTGACTTTCCTGATGCTGTGGAGGCGGCGACTTGATGGGCATGAACGCTTCCCCTTGGCAAAGGTGAACCTTTACCGCTCAATAGATCGCGGAAGCCGGAGGTTCCCGCCCCTCCCAAAAGCGGATTTACCGCCAGATCGGATCAGTCAGCGCCTGCGCCGCATTCGATCACTGATGGTTTGCCAGAAGACCGCCGCGCCCAAGAAGCCAATCACCAGCAGGATAGCTATCACGGTTTGTATCAAACCGAAGTTCGGCGCGTCCGAAGCCACGACCACGCTGTGACGATGCCCGCCAAGGAAAGGAGCAAACGGACGACCCACCCGAACATCACCCTTCTCCTTCGTTCATTGCACCGCAGACCTGCGCCCGCCTGGGCATGAGTTTCTCGACCGCGTTGCAGAGAGCTCTTCTTATCCTAGTCGATTGTTCCGACGACAGCCCCTCTGGATAAAGGAGCGCTTGAAGCCGGTTGGCCCCGAACAGGAGAGACGCAACAAGGAAGGCAGGCTCATGACCTTTTTCGAGCGGCTGCGCTCCAAGTGGCTTCAATATTTCTTCTTCCACCGTTCGACGTGCCACAGCTGCGGCCTCGGGGCTGGAGAGAGATGGTGCTAGCAACCGAAGAAGTCCGGGTCGACCTTCCGCCTCTTCCTCTAGAGCTTGCGCTACAAGGCCCTTCATCTTCTCGCAAGAGGTGGAGCTACGCGAAGCCTCCGCTGTTCTAGCTACCACTTCCGCGAAAAGCTGCTCTTTAGATCCGAAGCAGCGATGCACATAGGCAACATCTACGCCTGCGCGCCGCCCAATCTCGCGCAGACCGGCTCCTTCATAGGCGGAACTACTAAAGCAATCCGCGGCCGCCTCAAGTATCCGCTCCTGCGCGCTGCCGGGTTGAATCTTCACACTTCTCACTCTCACCGCTCCGGGTTGCTCTGCTCCCAAACAACTACCGCGGCCGGTGTCAGCGATCGTTGACCTGGATCAATCAACTTCAAACACCCGTAACGGTGGGACAGTGGATTCCGCCCAAACTTGATTTGCTTCAAAGCCTCCCCCACGATGAAGGGGTAGTGGGGGCCATTAACCTATATTGGGAGGCGAAAGCATGAGCATTGCTTCGATCCTGGCCCTAGTCGATGGAGACGAAGGCAGCGCGGCCGTCATCGAGGCGGCCTTCTCGTTTGCCGCACAGCATGCGGCCTATCTTGAGGTCCTGCACGTTCAGCCCGATCCGCGAGACGGCATCCCCTTGATTGCCGATGGCATGACCGGGGCAATGGTAACCCAGGTCATGAGCGAAATCCGGGAGAGAGGGGAAGCCCAGGCCCAGGAGGCACGGCGTCTTTTTGAGGAAGGTTGCCGTAAGGTCGATCTACCGGCCAACGATGCCGAGGGGCACGCCCCTGGACGCGGTCGCGCAGCCTGGCGGCTAGTTCAGGGTCGTGCGGAGGTAGAACTTGCAGAACGTGGCCTCCTCTTCGATCTCCTGATCGTTGCGCAACCACGACCAGAAAAGCAGGGGCTATCAACCTCCGGGCTGGAGGCCGGGCTCTTCGACGTGGGTGGCCCGCTACTGGTCGTCCCGCGGGAATTCTCGGGCCCGGTCGGCCATAATGTCCTAGTGGCCTGGAACGGGCGGCGAGAAGCGGCGCGCGCGATTACGGCAGCGCTTCCGATGCTGCAGCGAGCCAAGCAGGTTACCGTCGTCAGTATCGAAGAAACTGCGCGGGCGGCAGATCCGGGCCAGGCCGCCCACCGGCTGGCCCTGCACCACATTCAAGCAGAAGCGCACCGAATCGCGGGAGACCTGCCGGCTGGAGAAGCGCTGCTGAAGGAAGCACGTGAGAGGCAGGCCGACCTGATCGTCATGGGCGCCTACGGCCACAGTCGCTTACGTCAGTACGTTGTTGGGGGCGTTACCCGGCGCCTACTCGCCGAGACGCCGGTTCCGCTTCTCATGGCACATTGAGGAAGGAGCGCGAGACCCCGCGGCCATCAGGCTACCTGGCGGCCGCCGTCTTTCCCTTGAGAGGCTGCTTCGCGGTACCTTTAGACCGGTGCAGCAGCTGATGCCGGCGGCCGGCACGACGAGGTCTCCCGGATGAACGCCAGCAGGCTATTGGCGAGTGGAGCAAGCTCTCCACATTAACAGTCAGGAGAAGGCCTCTGCCGATGCGCTGGTTCACGATGCCCGCGTCGAAGAAGGCGTCTCGCCATAGAAGTGTCCAGCAGAGGTGAGGAATGACAAGTTCCACTCCCCCGTCCGCTCCAGGCGCGCTGCCAGTCGAGGTACTACGGCGGCGCATAGATCCCGCCAGCCTTCCTTTCGAAACGACGGCCGAGTTGGAGCCTTTAGAAGGCTTTCTCGGGCAGGAGCGCGCGCGGGAAGCCATCGAGTTCGGCACATCGATCGAACGCTCTGGCTTCAATCTCTTCGTCATGGGCACGCCCGGCACGGGCAGGCGGGAGGCTTTGAAGCGCTACCTGAGCAAGCTGGCGGCTCAAAAGCCCCCACCCAACGACTGGATCTACGTGAATGACTTCGGAGCCCCGCAGAAACCTCGTGCCTTGAGCCTGCCTATGGGACGCGCGACAGCTCTGAGGGAGCAGATGGACGCGGCTCTGGAGGACCTGCTTGGCTCGCTCCCAAGCGTGTTCGATAGCGACGAATATCGCAGTCGCCGAAGAGCGATCGACGAGGAGTTCGAGGAAGCTCAGGAAGAACAGCTAAAGGATCTGCGCGAAGAGGCCAGCCAACGCAACGTCGCCTTGCTGCGCACCCAGATGGGTTTTGCCCTGGCCCCGATGCGCGGAGGGCAAGTGGTCAAGCCAGAGGTCTTCAAGGCCTGGTCCGAGGCCGAACGGCAAGCTGCGCAGGAAGCGATAAGCGAACTGCAGGAACGCTTGCGTAGCGTGCTGGAACAAATGCCGAAATTGGACAAGCAGCGACGGGAAAAGCTGCGCGACCTGAATCGAGAGTTTGCTGCCGTTGCGGTGGATCAAGCCCTTTCGGACGTGCGAACGAGCTTTGCCGATTTGCCGCAGGTGACGGAACATCTGGACGCTGTCCGCACCGACCTGGTGGAGAATGCAGAACAGCTGATCGCTGCACCCGCCAACGAAGCCCGGCTGCCAGGCCAGCCTGTCGGCCCCGACCTGCGCCGCTACCGCGTGAATGTCATGGTGTCGAATGGCAGAGACGACAGCGGCGCAGTTGTGGTCGAGGAGGCCAACCCGACGCTGCCGAACCTTGTAGGACGGATCGAACACCTCCAGCAAATGGGGGCCCTGATCACGGATTTTCTGATGATCAAGCCGGGTGCCTTGCACCGCGCCAATAGCGGTTACCTGCTGCTCGATGCGCGGCGCGTATTGCTTCAACCCGCTGCTTGGGAAGCTTTAAAGCGGGCGTTGCAGAACGGTAAAATCGTAATCGAGACCCTGGCTGAGCATTTCAGTCTGATCTCGACCGTATCGCTGGATCCGCAACCGGTCCCCTTCTCCGCCAAGGTCGTACTCCTGGGCGATCGCCTCATTTACCACCTGCTGTGCCAACTCGATCCGGATTTTCCAGACATCTTCAAGGTGGCCGCCGATTTCGACGAGGAGATGCCCCTCGAAGAAGACAATGTTCGCAACTATGCACGGCTGCTCGCCGGCTTGGCCCGGCGCGAGAATCTGCTCCCCTTTGATCGGAGCGGCGTCGCACGCATTCTGGAGCATGCCAGCCGGCGTGCGGAGGACGCAGAGCGGCTGTCGATCCGCATGCGCCCGATAGCTGATCTGGCTCAGGAAGCGGACTACCGCGCCCGAGCCGCGGGCGCCAGCGCGATCCGCGACGAGCATGTACGCGACGCAGAACAGGCCGCTATCCGGCGCCTCGACCGGGTGCGCGAAAAAAGCATGGAGGCAACCATTCGGGAGATCCTGCTGGTCGACACGGAAGGCCGGAAGGTAGGCCAGATCAACGGCTTGACGGTCATCTCTCTCGGTAACTTTTCCTTTGGCCGCCCGGCTCGCATTACGGCTCGCGTTCGTCTCGGCACAGGCAAACTTTTAGATATCGAACGCGAGTCCGAACTGGGCGGGCGTCTCCATTCGAAGGGCGTGATGATCCTTTCGGGGCTTCTCAACGCCCGCTATGCGCCGGATTGGCCCGTCGCCCTGGCTGCAACTCTCGTGTTCGAGCAATCCTATGGTGGAGTGGATGGCGACAGTGCTTCCACGGCAGAGCTCTGCGCTCTCTTGTCCGCCATTACCCAGATCCCGCTACGGCAGGACCTGGCGATCACCGGCGCCATCAACCAGTTTGGCCAGGTACAGGCCATCGGGGGAGTGAACGAGAAGATCGAGGGATTCTTCGACCTCTGCAAGCAACGTGGACTTACGGGCACTCAGGGAGTGCTTATCCCCACGGCGAACGTCCAGCATCTCATGTTGCGCGAGGAAGTTGTGGATGCCTGCAGGGCCGGCACCTTCAACATCTATTCCATCGACCACGTGGACCAAGCCATGGAGCTGCTTACCGGACAGCCGGCGGGAGAGCGCGGCGACGGCGGCCTTTTCCCGGAAGGGAGCATCAATCGTGCGGTGGAAGAGCGTCTCATAGCCTATGCACAGCGCCGCCTCGCCTTGGGCCGAGAAGAACGGGGAGCACGCGAGGCCGAAGGAAAGGATTCTGTCCAATGACGGATGCGGCACTTTTCTGGCACCCGCGGCGCCTCCTGCTGACCTTGCTGGAAGATGCTGACTGCACCCTCGCCTGCGCTCAGACCCTGGCTCTCGCTCGGGCCTTTGAAGCCGAGGTCACAGGAATTCTTGTCGAGGAGACGAGCATCCATGAACTTGCCGCCCTGACCGTCTGCACCCACGTCGGTGCTGTTACCGGTCGCTTTCAGCAATTAGACGCCACGAGGCTCGCAGCGCAAGCGGAACGCCGCGCTGCGCTTCTGCGGCAGCAGGTCGAGGCGCTGGAGGCTGAGCTGGGACGAAGGGTTGCGTTTCGCGTTCTTCAAGGCGGCGCCGTGGACTCGCTCCGTGAGGCAAAGCCGCATGACCTGATCTTCTACACCGGCAGCTTCAGCCGGCTGGAAGATCCGGAACAGGTAGCCGCCCTTCTCGAAGCCGCTCGCCAGAGTTCTGGCCTTCTGCTGCAGCCACCGCGACAACAGTGGCAAGAGGGTCCGGTAATCGCGCTCTATCGCACCGCGGA